>Ga0255766_10001258_pt1 | contig 23279 bp, 23 predicted proteins | sample 071ome_23_FD_179966 | JGI IMG/M metagenome (GOLD analysis project Ga0255766, IMG submission 179966) | Coastal salt marsh microbial communities from the Groves Creek Marsh, Skidaway Island, Georgia - 071403BT metaG (version 2) | ecosystem: Environmental > Aquatic > Marine > Intertidal zone >... | reverse complement strand
TAGCTATTGGATCAGCAAAAGGTGGAGTAGGGAAATCAACTATTTGTGCTAATTTAGCTATTGGGCTTTCAGAAAAATATCGTGTCGGTATTCTTGATGCCGATATATATGGACCCAGCCAGCACTTGTTATTTAGATTGGAAGACTCTAAGCCAGAAATTATCAATCGTGAAGGCAAAAAAGTTCTCCAACCCCTTAATGCTTTAGGAGTAAAAATAAACTCAATGGGTTTTATTATGGGTTCTGAAGAAGCGGTCATATGGAGAGGCCCCATGTTAAGTAATGCGCTTAAGCAGTTAATAGAGGCAACAGAATGGGGGGATTTAGATATTCTCATTGTAGATATGCCTCCTGGTACCGGAGATTCCTATCTAACTATTGCTAAAGAAATTAAACCTACAGCGTCTATACTTGTAACAACTAACCATGTTCTTTCATTAAGCGATACAGAAAAATCAAAGATTGCTCTTAAAAAATTAGGTATTCCTATTCTTGGCTACATTAATAATATGAATGGTGAACTTTGCCCCAAGTGCAACTCAGAAACTATTCAACAAACAAATATTGGTGATAAATATTTAAAGGATGTAACTTGTATAGGTTCAATTATTAGACACAGTGATTTACAATCTCTCCCTTCAAATGATTCAGCAAAACTGCTAAAAGAAATTACAGACTATGTTGTTAATGCTCTCTAAAAAAATACTTCTAGGTTTATTTTTATTAACTTGCGTGTCATTAACAGCTAATGATGATCCTTTTGAAGAAATAAATAGAAGCATCTGGAATATCAACGAAGCGTTAGACGATAATTTTGCTAAGCCTGTTGCTGAAGTATACGATTCTATTACACCAACTTTTGTTCAAACCGGTATTACTAATTTTTTTAGGAATATTAATGAAGTTGATAATACTATTAATCAGCTTCTTCAAGGCAAACCAGTTCTAGCAATCAATGATTTTACAAGATTTTTAATTAATTCAACCATTGGATTGGGAGGATTAATTGATGTGGCTTCATCTATAGGATTAGAAAGACATAGAGAGGATTTTGGCCAAACTTTAGGCATGTGGGGGTTTTCTCAAGGACCCTATTTAATGTTACCTATTTTAGGTCCAAGCACACCTAGAGATCTTATGAGTCGCCCAATAACTTCCTTTTTATCTGGGACTTTTGCTATTGATGATACTGAAGTTCGTCTCGGTCTAACTGCTTTAGATGCCTTGGAGACTAGAGCTCGCTTGTTAGATGTAGAAACATTAATTATTGGTGATAAATATACATTTGTTAGAGATTCTTACTTGCAGGCAACTGAATTTGAAGCAAAGGATGGAGTAATAGAGGAGGACGCTTTTCTTGATGATATGGATGATTTTTTTATTGATGATCTCGAGCTCGATTCTGAAGAAAATCTCTAATAGGCTTGCTTGAGACTGCTTGCATCGATTCATTGATCAAATAACGAAACTTCCTAGCATTTTGTTCTGATTTATAAAGTCCGTAGATATGTTTAAGCATAATTTTATATTCACTTGTATGTCTTTGGGATGCGTCTAGATAATCTAAGTACCACAATAATAATTCTTCCCTAACAAGCTTACTTTTAGAGTCGCCAAAAAGCATTTCATCTATATCTTTTAAAAACATAGGGTTGTCATATGCTTCTCTTCCAACCATAACTCCATCAACATATTTAAGATGATCCATGCACTCAGAGATAGTTTTAATACCTCCATTAATAATAATTTTTAAATTGGGGTAGTCATTTTTTAATTTATAAACATAATCGTATTTAAGGGGTGGGATAGATCGATTTTGTCTGGGACTCAAACCACTCAATATTGCATTTCTTGCATGAATAAAAAATGTATCAATTCCAACAGACGCTAAATCTTCTACAAACCTTGCTATAAATTCATAACTTTCCTCTTTATCAATGCCAATCCTACATTTAACTGTGAGGGGAGTGCTTGAGACGCTTTGAATTGATTCAATGCATTGTTTTACTAAATCTGGTTCCAGCATGAGTGCAGCACCAAAAGAGCCTTTTTGGACTCTCTCTGAAGGGCACCCTAAGTTGAGATTGATTTCATCGTACCCATAGCGATCACATAAGATTGCTGCAGAAGCTAGGGTTTTCGGATCTGAGCCCCCTAATTGAACAGCAATTGGATGCTCTTCATTTGAGTAATCCAGCTTAGTAATTTGTTTGCCATGCACTAAAGCATTTACAGCTATCATCTCAGTGTATAGAACTGCATGTTTAGAAATTTTTCTAAGGAACCTTCTATTATGCGTATCTGTGCATTGCATCATCGGCGCAACACAGAAAGTGTGATTTAAGGGCATTTAAAGCATGAAGGTAACTGCAATTAACCCGACAGTTGTTAAGACAATAGTATAAGGTAATGCCATATACACCATTCGCATATATGATAGATTTATTAAAGGAGCCGCAGCTGAGGTTAATAGGAATAGAAATGCGGCCTGTCCATTGGGAGTTGCAACGCTTGGTATGTTTGTTCCTGTATTAACAGCAATTGCTAAATGATCAAAGTGTTCTCGTGTTATGACCCCATTATCTAACGCATCTTTAATTTCACTTATATATACCGTGGCTACAAAAACATTATCACTGATCGCAGATAATATACCGTTCGCAAGATAAAATATTGGAGTTTGATTTTCAATTGGCTGCAGAAATACAAAATTGATAACCGGTATAAATAAATCTTGTTCGTGGATAACACTCACAACGGCAAAAAAGACTACCAAGAGGGCAGTAAAAGGTAGGGCCTCTTTAAATGCAGGACCGATATCATGTTCATCTGTAATACCTTTAAATGCAGTTAAGAGGACTATAACGCCCAGACCAATGATACCAACTTCAGCCACATGAAATGCCAAAGCAAAGACTAGTAAAATTCCCACGATAATTTCTATAGTGAGTCTAGCTCGATATTCTGGTGTTTGTTTTGATTGCTCAAATTGATCATAATTTAAAAATATTTCTTTAATTTCTGTTGGTAAATGTGTGCCATAAGAAAACAGCTTTAGTTTTTCTAAAAGAACACACAATACCAATCCTGTAATAAGTACAGGAACGGTTACCGGTGCCATTTTGTATAGAAAATCCATAAATTCCCACCCGGCTACATGAGCTATTAATAAATTTTGTGGCTCTCCAACAATTGTACATACACCGCCAAGCGCAGTACCAACAACACCATGCATTACTAAGTCGCGAAGAAATGATTTAAAGTTTTCTAACTCATTTATACCTTTTTCTGAAAGTGAGGAGTCATCGTTAATATTATGATCAGTTGTATCAAATCCAAGATTAGACATAGCTAAGTGATAGACTCTATAAAATCCGATAATTACTGCAATTAAAACGGCTGTAACAGTAAGTGCATCCAGAAAAGCAGACAAAAATGCAGCTACAAAACAAAACAATAAGGATAGTTTTGTTTTTGAATGAACCTTCAGAAGTAATTTGGTAAAAGTTACCATCATTAAGTTTTTCATGAAGTAAATTCCAGCCACCATGAAAACTAGTAACAGGATAACTTGTAAATTATGTTCTACTTCATAATAGATTGAGTCTGGCTTCGTGAGCCCCATTAAGATAGCTTCAATTGCCAGCAATCCACCAGGCTGAAGAGGATAGCACTTCAAGGCAAGAGCTAAAGTAAAGATAAACTCAAGAAGCAAAATCCAACCAACTATAAATTTTCCATCTGCGCCAACTGTATTCAGAAGATATAAAAGAATAGGGTTTAAAAATAAAAAACCAATAATAGTTTTTTTGTACCAATCTGGAGAAGATCCAAGGAAAAGGCTATAGAAGTTACTTATAATAGTCATATGTTATTAATCCGGGAAATTTACGAGTCTATACCACCAAACTCAAGAATAATTCTAAGTTGTAATCATAAAATAATACATAACACCGAGCAAAATTCATATTGTTTTTACTACGACTTAGTAACTGAATCTATAGGCAACAAAAAAATTCTAGCTATTGCTAGAGAGAACTCTGAACTCATTTGCACCATTTATTTAAATGAAATGGAGTTTAATCATTTAATTGAACTAAATCCTCAGCTAGTAATCCATGATCTAAGAAGGGCTTTTACTGCGATGGATGCTGAACTTTTTAAATTGATTTCCAGATCCATAGAGTTATCTGCTTGGTTAAATGAATCTTCGTATTGCAGTGTTTGTGGTCAGTCAACAACTTTTAATGAGAAAGAAATGGCATTTGCATGTTCGTGCTCTAATAAAATTTTTTATCCCACAATTTCTCCATGCATTATCACTCTAATAACAGACGAAGATAAGGTATTGCTAGGGAGGGCAAAGTTCTTTCCAGAGGGTCTATACAGCACCCTAGCAGGTTTTATTGAAGCAGGAGAATCTGCAGAGGATGCCTTACACAGAGAAATCGATGAAGAAGTAGGCATTCGTGTCAATAATATTTCCTATTACTCTAGCCAGTCATGGCCATTTCCAAGCCAATTAATGTTAGGTTTTTATTGTCAGTATGTAAGCGGTGAAATTAAGATTAACCCTGATGAGTTAGAAGATGCCCAATGGTTCCATATTGATAATCTTCCATTGATACCTCCTACATCCTCAATTTCAGGGATGCTTATTCACTCTTATATCGCGGATCGTTCAAAGCCCTAACAGGTTTTTCAACTGGAGCTTTTGTTTCGGTTACCGATTTTTGATCTTGAACTTTTGCTTCCTTTGTTTGGCTAGAAGTATTTTTATCATTAGCTAACTTCTTATCATTCTTTGGAGCCTTAACTTTTTCTGCATTAGAATCATGTTGAGAATTATCAAGATTCTTTTCTGGTACTTTTTTACGGATATTTCTAGTATTCTTTCGAGGTTTTCTCTCAGTTGTTTTTTCATTTCTGACATCTGAGGTTTTCTTGTTCCTGGCATTGTCAGACTTAATCTTTTTGCCACGAGATTGGTTAAAGTTTCTTTTATGTTTACGTCCACCCTTTACTGGTTTTTTTTCTTCTTTCTTTTCTGATTTAAACAAAGAAGTTATTGAAGATAATAAACCTCCTGATTTTTTAGGTCGTTTGGGAGGTTTAGTGACCTTTACCAATGGTTTAGCTTTGGAAGGTGAGGATGACGATTCTCGCCAATCTATTTTTGGATCAGGTGTAGATGGAGATAAATCAAATGAATATCTTGCTTTAGTTTCATTATTTTTAACTCTTACTACTTTGTAATAGGGCCTGGATCTATAGGGATCTGCAATAATAAGAATGTTTACTTTAGCTTCGTCCTCAATCCTAATTATTTCTCTTCTTTTTTCATTGGAAATATAGCTAGCTACATCTGAAGGCAAGAATGCATGTACTTCGGCTGTATTTTCCTTCATTGCATCCTCGCCAATAATTCTTAATATTGATTGACCAAGAGATTTAGGGCCTCTAACCATCACATGCTCAATGTCGTATGTTTCGTTTAATGAAGGCCTTAATCTTTGTCTTGAGAGCTCCAGTAAACCAAATCTAGATATTTCACTAACTTGTATCCTTGCTCTATCTGAGCGAACAGCTGTTCTCATAGCTTGTTCCACTTTTTTTTGATTTTCTTCAGCGAGCATATCTATAAAATCAATAACAACTAACCCACCAAGATCTCTTAATCTCAATTGCCTTGCTATCTCATGAGCTGCTTCAAGATTGGTTGCAAGAGCTGTCTCTTCTATATCTTTACCTTTGGTAGCTCTAGCAGAATTAACATCAATAGTAACCATGGCTTCAGTAGGATCAATAACTAGCGCGCCACCGGAAGGTAAGGTTATTTCTCTATTGAAGGCAGATTCAATTTGAGACTCGACTTGATATCTGATAAATAAAGGAATGTCCTCATCGTAATAGATAACTTTTTGTGCATGATCTGGAATAACTGCTTCTGCAAAAGCTAAAGCCTCCTCATAAACACTTTTATCATCTATAAGAATTTCTTCAATGTCTTCTCTGTAGTAATCTCTAAAAACTCTTAAAAGAATGTTGTCGTCCTTATAAATAAGGGTAGGGCATGTTGTATTACCAAAATTCTTACTAATCTCATCCCACATAGAGACTAGGTAATTAAGATCCCATTGCAGCTCTTGTTTTGATCTACCTAGACCAGCTGTTCTTACGATTACACTCATTCCTTCAGGAATATTTAAATCCTGAAGTATGGTTTTAACTTGGTCCCTTTCATCACCGGCAATCCTTCTTGAGACACCACCAGCTTTTACAGAATTAGGTATCAAGACTAAAAACCTTCCTGCTAATGAGAGTTGTGTTGATAGTGCTGCACCTTTAGTGCCTCGTTCCTCTTTGAGGACTTGAACTATGATTTCATCACCATCTTTGAGTGTGCAGGTTTTTTTACCACTATGATCTTTGGTATAAAAGCTTTCAGTAAGCTCTTTCAGAGGTAAAAAGCCATGTCTTTCAGATCCAAAATCAACAAATGCGGCATCAAGACTTGATTCAATTCTAGAAACTCTTGCTTTAAAAATACTTCCTTTAAGCAATGATTTAGAGTCAGAATCATTATCTAAATCATATAATTTTGAGCCCTCAATTAGAGCTATACGAAGCTCATCGTTGTATGAACAATTCATTAAAATTCTTTTCATTTTTTTCCCTTATATAGAGAAAGACAAGTAACACAGTTACTTCTTTGAACACATTAAGTCTTACTTGCTTCTGCTTAATGTGTGAACCTTTTTAATAAAGGCTTTAATAATAAACTTTTCTTGTCTTTATCTTTTAAAATTCTTTAATATGCTATTTTTTTTCTTCTAAAATAGCTTTCACGGAAGCTATTCTATCAAAATGAGCGAAAATATCCTAAAAATTAATCAACATCACTTAAATCAGAGAGTTGATAACTATTTGTTTTCAAAGTTTAAGCTCATCCCAAAGTCAAAAATTTATTCAGCTATTAGAAAGGGCGAGATAAGAATTAATTCTAAAAGAGTTAAGCCATCAACAAAGCTTAAATTTGAAGACTTGGTCAGAGTTCCACCTAATTTTATTAATTCAGATCATTCTGTACTGAAAATAAAAACAGGTAAACAAATGGATTTACCAGTAATTTTTGAAGACGATGATTTCATTGTTATAGACAAGCCGGTTGGAGTTAGTGCGCATAGTGGAACTAAAAATTCTTACGGGGTGATTGAACTTTGTCGAGAGCAATTTAAGAATACAGATTTAGACCTTTGCCACAGAATTGATAAGGCTACATCCGGCATTATCCTTTTATCTAAACATAAATCTTTTCTGAGATATTTTCATAAACAATTAAGGGAATTCTCCGTTTCAAAAGAATACCTAGCCATTGTGCACGGTGACCGAAAAGAAAAGCTTTTTACTATTCATGATGATATTGAGCTAAAAAGTGGTCAAAAGAAGGAAGCTCTAAGTGAATTTAGCCTTTTGGGACGGAATAAGAAATATACTCTTTATTCAATCAAGATTGATACTGGAAGAATGCATCAAATTAGGATCCATTGTTCCGGGATAGATATGCCAATATTAAATGATAAAAAATATGGCAATTTCAAGTTAGATAAAAAAGTAAATATTTCTCATGGCTTCAACAGTATGGCATTGCATTCACATAAGATAAGTTTTTTAGATAGTGCTGGAAAAAAAAATAGCTTCTTTGCATCAACACCAGATTCTTGGAAAAAATTTTTAACCGCAGAAAATATTGTTGTAAATCTGTAAGATATTCTGATAGGATACGCGTTTTTTAGGCACTATTATGGCTGTTCAAAAGAGTAAAAAAACAAGATCTAGAATCGGTATGCGTAGATCGCATGATTCTATTTCTGGCAAAACTTTATCTACTGACCCAGTTACTGGTGAAAGACATCTTCGTCATCAAATGACTGCTGATGGCTTTTATAAAGGAAGACTAATTAAAGATCTTAGAAAACCAGTTAAAGAGGATTCTGAAGATACTGAGTAAACCTCATGTCTCTAACTAAGGCCCTCCTATTTCCTGGCCAAGGTTCTCAATCTAGCGGGATGTTAACTCAACTTGGGTTAGCTAAACCATCTATTCTTGATAATTATAAGCATGAAATGGATGAATTTTCTAATCTCATTGACATTGATTTCTTAGAATTAATAGAAAATAAAGATCTTGAAGATAATCTAAATCAAACTCAATATACTCAACCCTCCATTCTTTTTACATCTTATTTGGCATATCAACATCTGTTTACTGAAAAGGATAATATTGATTATTTTGCTGGACATTCTTTAGGAGAATATTCGGCATTGGTTTGCGCAGGGTCGTTACAATTACTTGATGGTATGTCTTTAGTTTTTAAAAGAGGCCAATTAATGGCAGCAACTCAACCTGGGGCTATGTCAGCTATTTTAGGAATAGACAATAATGTTATTGATGAAATTTGCCAGTCAGTTACTGAAGAGGGGCTTATGGTTCAAAGTGCCAATAAAAATACCCCTCTGCAAACTGTAATTTCAGGGACAATCGAAGGTATTGAAAAAGCCGAAGCTATATTGATAGAACGAGGAGCAAAAAGAGCTATTCGCCTTAATGTAAGCGTTGCATCTCACTCACTCTTAATGAAATCTATAACCGATGATTTTTCTAAAGCTTTAGAAGAAGTTGATATTGAGATGCCTGAAATACCTATTATTCAAAATGTTACAGCTGATATACCTGAAAACTTAGAATCATTAAAAATGAATTTAGTGAATCAGCTATATTATCCAGTGAACTGGGTTGGGACAATGAAAAAACTTTCAACAATTGATCAAATGATTGAATGTGGTCCCGGAAAAGTTTTGACAGGTCTTGGTAAGCAAAACAATGTATCGGTATGTGATATATTGAAATTTGAGGGGTAAGTAATGGATAAAAAAAATGTTTTAGTTACCGGTTGCTCAAGAGGTATTGGTCTCGCCATAGCCAAAAAGCTTATTGATGAAGGTTACTTTGTAGTTGGTACCTCAAGATCTAAAATTGATTTAGCAAATTTATTAGGATCTGATAATTGTCTTCATCAAGCTGTTGATGTCTCGAATGAAGATGATATTTCTTCAATGATTGAATCTCTTACCAAACAAGATATTCATATCCATTGTTTGGTTAATAATGCTGGAATTACGAAGGATCAACTATTCATGCGGATGAATTCTGATGATTGGAACAGCGTTATTAACACTAACCTAAATGGAGTTTTCTATTTAACTAAATCTCTTATAAAGAGTATGGTCAAAAGTAAATATGGCAGAATCGTTAATATATCTAGTGTTGCGGGCTTAATGGGCAATGCTGGACAAGTTAATTATGCATCTTCAAAAGCAGCGCTTTCTGGATTTACAAAATCACTTGCTAAGGAATTAGCCTCTAGAAACATAACTGTTAATAATGTTTGCCCGGGATTTATTGAAAGCGATATGACAAAAGAGCTTAGTGATGCGCAAATAGAAAACGCTCTTCAACAGATACCCTTGCAAAGATTTGGAACAGCAGAAGAGGTAGCAGCCCTAGTTGCATATTTATTAAGTGATGCAGCTAACTATATTACAGGACAAGAGCTGTCAATTGATGGCGGAATGTACATCTAATTTTTTTAAATGATTTTTTAAATTTTGATGTAAAATACAAACCACATTCGGAGGATAACTAGTGAGTGTAGAAGAAAGAGTTACAAAAATAGTTTGCGAACAACTTGGAGTAGGTGAAGACGAAGTTAACCTTACTTCATCTTTTGTTGATGACTTGGGAGCAGACTCTCTTGATACAGTAGAATTAGTAATGGCTCTAGAGGAAGAATTTGATCTAGAGATTGCTGATGAGGAAGCTGAAAAAATAGCTACCGTTCAAGACGCTGTAAATTATATAAATACAAATAGCTAGATATACTATTTCATGCAACTACAAAGACGTGTTGTAGTTACAGGACTTGGTATTCTCTCGCCATCAGGCAATTCAGTCTCTGAAGCATGGTCTGCATGCGTTGCTGGCAAGTCTGCAATTACTAAGATTGAACCATCCTTTAATGATTCCCCAATTACTATCGGTGGAAGAATTCATAACCTCAATTCTGATGAGTATCTAGATCCAAAGGATAAACGAAGGCTAGACCCTTTTGTTCAATATGGGGTGATTGCTGCTGAGCAGGCTATATTGGATTCTAGGCTCCTAGAATCTGATCATGATAAAGATCTTGTGGGCGTTAATTTCGGATCTGGTATTGGTGGGCTTTCAAGTATAGAAAATAACCATTTAAATCTACAAAACCAAAGTTATAAAAAGGTATCCCCATTTTTTGTTCCTGGCTCTATTGTTAACATGATTTCTGGCTTAGTTTCTATGAAGCATGGATTCATGGGTCCCAATTATTCCATGGTAACTGCGTGTTCTACTGGCAACCATTGTATAGGTTCAGCTGCGAGATCTATTGCTTATGGTGAAGCCAATATTATGATTGCAGGTGGAGCTGAGGCTGCATCCTCGCCCTTAGGTATTGCTGGCTTTATTGCATCTAGGGCATTAAGTACGAATTCAAATCCAGAAGAAGCATCGAGGCCATGGGATAAACACCGAGACGGTTTTGTCTTATCAGATGGTGCAGGAGCAGTTGTGTTAGAAGAATATGAGCATGCAAAAAAGAGAAATGCAAATATCTATGCTGAGGTTATTGGCTATGGAATGAGTTCAGATGCCTATCACATGACAGCACCACCAGACGACGGCCGTGGTGCTGCACTAGCAATGAAGAATGCTATTAAAGATGCCAATATTTCAGCTGCTGATATTCATTATATTAATGCACATGGAACTTCTACGCCTTTGGGAGACATAGCTGAAACCAGAGCTATTAAAACAGTTTTTAGTCATAATGCGCCCGCAATTAGTTCCACTAAATCTATGATTGGACATACACTAGGCGCAGCAGGAGCCATTGAAAGCATCTTTTCAATTATGAGTATTCAACATGGTATTATCCCACCCACTATTAACTTATATGAACCTGATCCCGAATGTGATCTTGACTACACTCCCAACACTGCAAGAGATGCTAAGATACAAATTGCTATGAATAATTCATTTGGTTTTGGTGGAACTAACTCTTCTCTTGTCTTTAGCAAAATTTAAATACCTGTTATTTTTTTTACTTTTCCTTGGTTTTTTAGGGTTGGCTTTTTTAGGCTCAGTTCAGTCGGTACTTAATAGACCTGCAAAACTACAAGAGGTCGAAATCATGAAAGGTGATACTCTCTTTAATAGAATCAATAAATTAAATTTAAATTCTTTTGATGAAGTTCTAATAAAGTCCTTTTATTCACTATCTTCTCTCAATCAAATATACAGTGGTTTGTATGATCTAACCAATAAGTCAGTTGGTGAATATTTCAGTGCTATTTTGTCTGGTGACCTAAAATATTTCAAATTACAAATAATAGAGGGAGAAAATATATTTGATATAGCAACAAAGATAGATAATATCTTTGTAAATAATGATTGTCCTAAGTTGGCATGCTTAAAAAATGACTCATTTCCATTTATAGAGGGTACATTATTCCCAGAAACTTATTTTTTAACATCAGCTGATAGCCTAAAGACTGTGCTTTTAAACTCGCAGCAAAGGCTTAATAACCTTCTAAGTGATTACTGGAATAGCACTCAATCAGATTTAAATAGTAAATATGAAGCTTTGATCCTTGCATCTATTATTGAAAAAGAAGCTGGCAACAAAAGTGAAATGCCAATAATTGCAAGCGTGTTCTTTAACAGAATCAAAAAGGGTATGAAATTGCAAACCGATCCGACTATTATTTATGGCTTATTACCTAATTTTGATGGGGATATAAAGAAAAAAGATATTCTAGATAAAAATAATCCTTTCAATACTTATGTCATAAATGGGCTGCCACCAACTCCAATTTCTGTAATAAGCGAGTCTTCCCTTGATGCTGTTTTTAACCATGCTGATTCAGAATTTTACTACTTTGTAGCTAAAGGCAATGGCGAGCATTATTTTTCAAAAACTTTAGAGGAGCATGAGGCTGCTGTAAGAAAATTTCAGTTACAATAATTTTGTTATGTTAATTTCATTTGAAGGTATAGAAGGAGCTGGAAAAACCACCCAAATTAAGCTGCTTGAAGATTATTTTCTTAAAAATAACAAAGAAGTGCTTCTTTTAAGAGAACCTGGCTCTACTGGTATTGGAGAAGAGATCAGAAACATTCTCCTTTCTAACAATAATCAAATCTCAAACAATACAGAGTTGCTTTTAATGTTTGCTGCCAGGGCTCAGCTGATTGATGAAATAATTAAACCCAATAAAGATAAAGTTATTCTCATAGATAGATATTTCCATGCCTCCATTGCTTACCAAGGCTTTGGTAGAGGCATTGATCTAGAGAAGATTGATCAATTAATTGCAGTTACTGAATGCATTGAACCAGATTTTACTTTCTTGCTAGACATCTCCCCGGAAGATGGCTTTTTAAGAAAAACCGGTGACAAAATGGACCGAATTGAATCCTCTGGACTAGATTTTTTCTATAAAGTTAGAGAAGGGTACTTAACAATTGCGGCCCAGCATGACTATATGCATGTAATACCAAGTGCTCAAAGTTCGGATGAAATTCATGCTGAAATAGCAAATATCATTGAGCGTGCATGAAATCTGTTGAGGCATATCCATGGTTAAAAAAAACAGCCAATGAGCTGATGATGATACCAGTACTTCCTAATTCCTTTATCATCGAAGGCAGTAAAGGTTTGGGCAAATCAGAGCTTGCATTTGATTTAATTCAAAAACAACTATGCCAAAAAAACATGGGTTGTAATTATTGCCAAAGCTGCCAGTTGTTGAGAGAAAATACTCATCCAGAATTTCTTTTAGTTAATCTGGAAGAAAAAAAATCTTTTATTTCTATAAAACAAATTAGAGAAGTTATAGATTTTATGAATCTGACGGTCACCAATAATAGTTCAAGGATGGCGTTAATACTCAATGCCGATAGATTAAACATTGAATCACAAAATGCTTTGCTTAAGACTTTAGAAGAGAATTCCACTAAAAAATTTATATTCTTAGTTTGTAATGTGCGTAATGCTTTACTCCCAACTATATACAGCAGATGTTTCATTAAAAGAATTGCAACGCCAGACACCGAGTCAATTAATCATTGGTTAAATAATCAAGGAATCTTTGATGTCAGCGCAAATGATTTCCCGAATTTTTATTCACCTAAAATGATAAAAACTCTCGTAGAGGAGGGTAAATCAACCCTTTACAACAACGTTCTAAGTAAATTGGATAATTTAGTATGTGGGATTGAAGGTACAGTCACTACGCAGCAGTTTTTTAAAGATCTTGATATTAGTTTTCCTGAGAAGATAGATCTAATGGTCCAGTATCTATTGCTAAAAATTGGGGTGCAAACAGGATTTTTTAAGCCTCATACTAAATTTATTTCTTTAACTAAAACGGATACAAACGACATAGATGTTGCTTCATTTATAGATGAATTAGTTGAGTACAAATCTACTTTATTAAAGATTCCAGGATTAAACGAACAAATAGCCATGAGCTATTTCTTGAATAAAATGGATCGGGTTATCTAACTCAAATAACGGTTGATCCCCCGTCAACAACAATAGTTTCTCCATTGATATAACCGCCTGCGCGAGAAGCTAGCAAAACTGCAATACCTGCAATCTCAACTGGTTCTCCTATTCTACGAAGTGGGTTAGAAGAGGTAACGCTTTCTAGTATTTTGGGGTTTTCCCATAAAGCCTTAGCCATATCAGTTTTTATCAACCCAGGAGCAATGGCATTAGCTCTAATATTAAAGGGTCCAAATTCGGCGGCAATATTCTTAACCATAGCTATATCTGCCGCTTTACTCATATTATATGTCCCAAGAATAGAGCTTCCTCTTAAACCACCTATGCTAGAGACGATGATAATAGAACCGTCCTTTCGTGCTTTCATTTGAGGTAGAACTAGGTTGGTCAGTATATGGTTGGATCTAACATTATTAGCCATGATCTTATCAAACATCTCTAATGGGATATCTTCCATGCCACCCATATAAGGATTACTTGCTGCATTGCAAACAAGTACATCTATTTTGCCAAACTCATCATTTGTTTTGTTTACCAATGCTTCTAAATCATCTGGGTTAGAAATATTTGCAGCTACAGCAAAGGCTGATTTTTTATTCAAAGCATTATTAATTTCATCCGCTGTAGCCTCACATGCCTCTAATTTACGGCTGGAAATGACTACCTTAGCTCCAAGTTTTGCACATTCTTCAGCAATTGCTTTTCCAATGCCTCGGGATGATCCAGTAATTACAATAACCTTGTTTTTTAAGCTAAAAATACTATTTTCCATTTATAATTCCTGTATGTTTAAAAACGTCGAGATCTACTCTAAAACTATTTGTCCCTATTGCGATAAAGCTAAATTTTATTTTAATTCTAAAGGGGTTGAATATAAAGAATACAACGTAGAGGATCCAAAGCATATGCAAGAGATGATGGAAAGAAACCCTCTTGCTAGAACTGTTCCACAAATCTTTATTGATAATGAGCTTATAGGCGGTTACACAGATCTTATCGAAAAATTTGAATCTTAAATAAAAGGTATATATATGGCTGAATTTAATAATTTTCTTTTAATGCTAGATAGTAATTTATCTGGATCATGGTGGTTCCCAGCATTACTTATTGGAACAGGCATATTTTTTACTGTTTATCTTGGGTTTCCGCAATTTAAATTTTTTGGACAAGCTTTAAAAATTGTATCTGGAAAAAACTCTCAATCTGATTCAGAAGGAGAGACTACTGGTTTTCAAGCTCTTACAACAGCGATGTCTGGTGCTATAGGCACAGGTAATATCGGTGGGGTAGCCTTGGCCATATGGACAGGGGGGCCTGCAGCTATTTTTTGGATGTGGATTACGGCAGTTTTTGGAATGACAACAAAATTTGTTGAGGTCACGTTAGGTCATAAATACAGAACTAAACTAGAAGATGGCTCCATTTCAGGCGGCCCAATGTATTACATAGAGCATGCTTTAAATATGAAATGGGTTGCTATCTTATTTGCATTTTTGATGATGATTACCGCAATAGGTTCAGGTAATATGCCGCAAATCAATAATATAGCTCTAGTTATGAATACAGAATTTTCTGTTCCTAAATTGATAACTGGCTTAGTTTTAGGGGTATTGCTTTGGATCATTATTATTGGTGGTATCAAGAGAATTGCATCAGTTGCTAGCAAGATCATACCTATTATGGGTCTTATCTATTTTGGAGGAGCATTAATTGTTTTGGCTGAAAACTATCAAAATGTAATTCCATCTTTTAATGCTATCTTTGCTCAAGTATTTACTGGCTCTGCAGCTGTAGGTGGTTTTCTTGGAGCAAGTTTTGCTATGAGTTTAAAGTATGGTGTTGCCAGAGGGCTATATTCAAATGAAGCAGGACAAGGCTCATCGCCAATCGCTCACGCATCTTCTAAGAATAAATCAATAGATCAAGGCATTGTTTCTATCTTAGAACCTTTCATAGACACTATAGTCGTTTGTAGCGTAACCGCTTTAGTTATTCTTTCTAGCGGAGTTTGGACTCAGAAATTTGATACCTCATTCTCTAAAACAGATATGATCATTCTCGAGGGTCAATACAGTGATGCAAAGAATGTAAACGGAACCTATGTGCACCCCGAACAAATTGCAGAATTAACCAGCTATGTACAATCTCTGGAATCTAATGTTAATGAGTACTCAGGCACCATTGAAATTCAAGATGGCAAGGTAAACTCTGATCAAGTAACTATTTTGCACTCTCGTTCCATTGCCGAAGATGTTACAGTGCGAAACAATGGTAGCAATGATTTATTTACTGGAACCATTAGTGTTAAGGATGGAAAAGTTATAGAGCCTGTATCTTTTGAAGGAAAATCACTAGTCAGTTCAGCAGAACTAACTGCCAAGGCTTTTTCGCAAGGCTTGTTTGGAGACTTTGGTGGTAAATTAGTTGCAGTTGCGCTGTTATTATTTGCTTTTTCAACTGCGATTACGTGGTGCTACTATGGCGATAGATCAACTGCATACATCTTTGGAGAAAAAGGTGTTTTTTGGTACAGAAACTTCTATGTTTTATGCTTCATTCTTGCCGCAGTAATTGATACCACAATTGTTTGGAATATTGCCTATGTTGTGGTTGCGCTTGTTTCAATACCAAACTTGATAGCTTTATTTGTACTGAGAAGAGATTTAAAACAAGAAGTTGATAATTACCAATCAACAAGTTAAAGGAGTAAAAAATGACTATTTTAGAAAATTCTTCAATTCCACATGTTGATGTTGCATTGATTGAGAACTCAGACTCAAGCAGCATTAATACGAGTGAATATTTCTCATCGGGTAAATTTGTCTTGGTGGGTGTGCCTGGAGCCTTTACTCCAACTTGCCACTTACAACATTTCCCTGGGTATGTTGAAAGTAATCAAGCTTTTGTAGACAAGGGTTATAAAGTTGTCTTTATGTCCGTTAATGACCCATTTGTAATGAAAGCTTGGTCAGAGGCTGTTAATAATAGTGCTATTGCATGTATAGCTGATGGTAATTGTTCATTCACAGAAGCTTTGGATTTAGTTATGGATGGCTCTGCTTTTGGCCTCGGTAAACGTTGTAAGAGGTTTGCCATGATTATAGAAGATGGGGCTGTTAAGAATATTTTTGAAGAAGAAGCCGGTAAGTTAGATGTGTCAGCTGCAGAGTATGTTCTTTCCCAAATCTGAGTGAAGTCAATTTGCTTTGTTGGCTTAGGAACCATGGGTTTCCCCATGGCTTCTCACTTGGTAGCTAAAACTAGTCACGATATCTATGTTTCCAACCGATCTGAATCGAAAGAACAAGAATTTATTTCAAATGTAGGAGGCTCTTCTCTTAACAACCTTAATAATAAAGAAGGGGTATTTGATCTTTTAATATTGTGTTTAAAAGACGATGACGCAATATTAGATGTACTTTTTAATAAAGGCTTTATTAATTATCTTAAAAGCGAAGCCACTATTGTTGACCACTCCACCACATCTTTAAATCTTATTGAGCAAATAATTACAAACGAAGATTTTATTAATAAAGGACTGCATTTCTTAGATGCTCCTGTCTCAGGTGGTGAAGCAGGGGCAGTTAACGGTACTCTTACCACCATGGTTGGAGGAGATGTATCTACCTTAAATAATTTAGAAGAAATATTATCAACTTATGCCAAATCTATTGTTCATATTGGTAAGAATGGTCATGGCCAAATTGCAAAAATGGTCAATCAAATTTGTATAGCCGGGGTATTACAAGGTTTAGCAGAGGCCCTTGAATTTGGAAAGTCACAAAATGTTGATATGCAAAATATTATTAAAGCCATATCTGGTGGAGCCGCTCAGTCTTGGCAGCTTGATAATAGAGCTATAACAATGCTTAAGGATGAATTTAATTTTGGTTTTGCAATAGATTTAATGATTAAGGATCTAGAGATAATTAAAAAAACCCAAACATCCAATTCGGTGAGTTTAAATTTAACATCAGATGTCCTTTCGAAATATCAAACACTTTCTGAGAACGGCATGGGTAAGCTTGATACGTCAGCTTTAATTAAATCCTTACAGTCTTAATTTGCTAAATTAAGTAAAAAATTATATTCCTCTGCGGCTTCTTCAAATCCATTAATAATGCCGCTTTTACCTCCGTGGCCACCCGAGAGATTCATTTTAAGTAGAATGGGATTATTGGAAGTAGAAAATTCTCTTAATTTTGGAACATACTTAGCTGGTTCAAAATATTGAACTTGCGAATCATAGAGACTTGATGTTACTAAGACAGCAGGATAAGGCAAAGAGGTTATATTGTCATAGGGCGAATACTTACTCATATATTCATAATCTTCTTTAATCGCTGGATTTCCCCATTCATCGTATTCAAATGTCGTTAAGGGAATAGATACATCTGACATGGTTGTAAGCACATCTACAAAAGGAACACCGGACAGGATGCCTTTATATAAATTGGGTTCAAGATTTATTATTGCGCCCATCAATAAACCTCCCGCGCTTCCTCCTTTTGCAAAAACGTTAGATTTATCTCCTAGGCCTGATGAAAGAATGGCATTAACGCTATCATTGAAATCATAGAAGGTATTCATTTTCTTTAGCATTCTGCCATCGTCATACCAATGTTTTCCCATTTCACCGCCACCCCTGATGTTGACCATGGCGTAAATAAAACCTCTATCGATTAACGGATAGGGGGCTCTTCTAAAACTTGCTTCTGTATTAATTCCATAGGAACCATAACCGTAAAATAAAATTGGAGAATCATTAGGAGTAGTCTTTTTCTTTACTATAGAAACAGGGATCTCAGTACCATCTCTAGCAACTACAAACTTTCTAAAAGTTTCGTAATCTTCCGATTTAAAACCTCTGACTTCTTTTTTCCAAACAGTTTCTCTTCTTGTTAAGTCATAATCAATTTCCAATATTTCAGATGGGGTGATTAATGAGGAGTACTCAAAGAAGAAGCTTCCATCACTATTTTGGTACTTTGGAGGCAATAACCCAGTAGCATAGCTTTGCTCGGATTGTTCGATAATTTCTAAACTCTTTGAACCATTTCTTAATATGGCTATTTCAGGCAAGCCATTTGTACGAATTGAGAGACCAACAATATTGTTGTAAGGCTGCATATCTTCAATAAAGATATTTTCATTGTGCTTTAGGATTAAGTTTTCTGGACTTAGATAATCCTCTATAGTTTTTATACTAGTCTTATATAGAGCGAAATTTGGAGCACCTTGATTAGATCTTATGTATAAATCATTATTAGATGTATCAACGTAATACAAGTGATTTTCTTCTCTAGGCATTATGAGTTTTAACTCTTTAGAACTGCTGCTAAACATTCTAATCTCATTAGAATTTGTAGATTCTATATTTATAAAAGCAACACTCTTATCAATCGATTGGTATAAATTCATATTGAATTCTGAATCACTTTCCTCATAGATCAGTTGATCAGTTGCTTGTGTTTCACCAAGCTTATGTAAATAGACTTTGTTTGCGATCAGAGTTATTGGGTCTTTTTGTAAATATAAGATGGTTTCGCTATCCAGCCAGATAATATTTCCAGTAGTAAGAGTTAACTCATCAGCAAGTAATTTTTGTTGTTCGATATTTATGAACTTAACAACATATTCTCTTCTTCCATTTGTATCTTCTGCAAATGCAAGCAAAGCATTATTTGGGGAAGGGTTGGTACCAGCAACGTTGTAATACTCGTATTCAGAAAATTTGATATTTGGATCTAGAATTAATTCGTTGCCTTTATTTGAGGAGCGATAATATATCGGTAACTGCTTATCTTTGTATTGAATTGAAAAGTATTTAAAAGCTCCATTTCTATAGGGAAATGAGATTTCACTATTGGGTAATTTAGCCGCTAACTCATCGACTATTTTACTTTTATAGTTTGTTCTTGATTCAAACCAAGTATCTGTGTAAGAATTTTCTTCTTTTAAATATTCTATTACTTCAGGTTTTGATCTGGTGTCATCTCTTAACCAATAATAATTATCTATTCTTGTATATCCATGAGCAGTTAACTCATAAGGAATCTTTTTTGGGGTAGGAGCAATGTCAGTCATAGGCATACTTTTCTCGCATGATAGGGTAAGTAATATTGAAACTATTGTAAGATTTCTTAGCATGGGAATTAATTTTATCTATAAAACATGAATATGTGTAAATAAGATAGAATAGAAATTCAAAACTGGAAAATATGAATCTTCCCGAACTTATTATCCCTAAAAATCTTTTAGCTAAAAGACCAAAATTGCTCTCCTATATTTGCAGAAAAATATTCAAGGCAATAGGTTGGCAGGTTGTTGGCAAAATTCCTGAAAATAAAAACATAATGGTTGCTGTTGGACCTCATACTTCAAATTGGGATTTTGTGGTTGGCATGCTCTTTGTCTTTGGCTGGGATGCAAGAATAAATTGGATAGGAAAACATTCTATCTTTAAGCCAGGAGTTAACAGGCTTTTTAGAAAAGTAGGTGGCATACCTGTAAACAGATCAGCCCCTGAAACTCTTATGGAAGATATTAGGAAGGTTACAGATGAGTATAAAAATTATATTCTTGCTATAGCACCAGAAGGCACCAGAAAAAAAGTTGATAAATTAAAATCTGGTTTTATCAGAATCTCAAACCAGTTGCAGTGCGATATTATGCTTGCCGGCTTGGATTTTAAACGAAAGATGATTGTAATTAATGAGCATTTTCATCCAAGTGGTAATTTAGATATAGATGTCTCTGCAGTTAGAGATTATTTTGCTAACTTTGGAGCAAAAAAAACTGATAATTTTTAATGTGAGAGGCTTTTACCTTTTATTATTTATTTTAGTATCCGGTTGTTCTCAGCAAACTTTTGATATTGCCATTATCAATGGGTTTGTAATAGATGGTTCAGGCAAACCTGGCGCTTATCAAGAAATAGGAATTATTAACGATAAGATTGTTTTTGTTGGCGAGCAATTACCATTTAATGCAAGAAAAACACTTGATGCCACGGGATTGGTAGTTAGCCCTGGTTTCATTGACCCTCATACTCATGCCATAAGGGGTATCTTTGATGTTCCAACCGCTGAAAGTTCATTATTGCAAGGTATTACAACTTTGACCGAAGGTAATGATGGGACCTCACCATTTCCTATTGGTGAACATTACCGCCTCATTGAACAAACCAAGATTAGTCCCAATTGGGCTGTCTTTGTTGGTCAGGGAACGATTAGAGAAAAAGTAATGGGTTTAGAGGATAGACCCGCAACCATTGAAGAATTGGTTAAAATGAAGGATCTCGTTAAAAAAGCAATGCTAGAAGGAGCATTGGGTATATCAACTGGTCTATTTTATGTGCCCGGGAATTTTACACCCACAATTGAAATTGTTGAATTATCTAAAGTGGCTGCTGCTCATGGCGGCATTTATATTTCACACATGAGAGAAGAGGCAGCAGAAATTATTAATTCCGTTCAAGAGACTATAGATATAGGAAGACTTGCTGAGATACCTGTTCAAATTACCCATCATAAAGTTATAGGTAAAAATAATTGGGGGCTTTCAAAAGAAACCCTTCATTTAGTTGATCAAGCAATCAAAGATAAAATTAAAGTTTCTATAGACCAATACCCTTATACAGCATCGCAGACATCTATCAGAGCCCTGATACCGCAATGGGCTCAAGAGGGTGGTAATCAAAAATTAATTGAACGTATTGAGAATCCTGAAATTCGAAATACTCTAGTTGCTGCGGTAGTCGATAAAATTTTATTTGATAGAGGGGGAGGACATCCTAAAAATGTTTTTATTTCAAGATGTTCTTGGAATACTAGTTTTGAAGGACAAAGCCTCGCAGATATCCTGGTATCAAGGGGAATTGATCCATCTCCTGAAAATGCTGCCTATCTGGTTTTTGAAATTATCAAAGGCGGAGGTGCTTCAGCTGTCTTTCATGCAATATCTGAAGAAGATGTTATTAATATCATGCAACATCCTTCTGCTGCCATTGGCTCAGATGGACCATTAACCATTTTTAATCAGGGCGCTCCTCACCCAAGAACTTATGGAACCTTTGCAAGAGTTTTAGGGAAATATGTTAGAGAGGATAAGGTGATCACTCTTGAAGAGGCAATAAGAAAGATGACATCGCTTACAGCCAAAACATTTAATATTCATAATAGAGGGCAGCTTAAAAATGGTTATTATGCTGATATTGCTATATTTAATTCAGATACCATTATTGATAACGCAACTTTTGAAAATCCCCACCAATATGCTGCAGGGGTTGTGCATGTAATCATAAACGGTCAAATGGTTGTTGAAGATGGCGTTCACAATGGTAATCGACCTGGAAGAGTGCTGAGAGGCCCCGGGTTTAATTAGATTTATCTATGACTGGCGTTAACTGACTTTAGATTAACATTTCGCGGCAACAGCTCTTTTTCACCCATACTATTTAAAGGTGTATCTGCCAAATTTAAGATATCAGTGTGATCTTTTGCTTGCTCATTAATATAGAGTAGACCTGTGAGTATATTGCCTTGGTCCTCTGATTTATAAATTTTATCCAGCACTATATTTTTATTAGCAGGATCGTAATTTTTATCAATTTTTTGCAAAGATATATATGCTCCATTATGAAGTTTTACATTGGTTCTTTGTCCAGATTTGTATTTGGTTGTGATTTCTTTTTTAGAAGGAACAAAGTCTAACAATGAAACAGATTCATTATGCTCTCTAACATAATCATAGCTTTTTGTAGATCCAGTATGATTATTAAAAGCAACACACGGTGAGATAATATCAACCAATGCAAAACCGTTAAATTCTATGGCGGCTTTCAATATTGGAATAAGTTGATCTTTATCGCCCGAAAAACTTCTAGCTACAAATCCAGCACCTAATTGAATAGCCATCTTTGCAAGATCAATTGGTTGAAATAAATTTTCATCGCCGTATTTATTTTTAGAATTTAAATCATTAGTTGCTGAGAATTGACCCTTAGTAAGTCCATAAGTGCCATTATTTTCGACTATATACACCATGTTAATTTGTCTTCTAACCGCATGCATAAATTGACCAATGCCAATGGAAGCCGTGTCTCCATCACCTGAAACACCCATATAAATAAGATCTTTATTAGCTAAATTTGCCCCAGTAGCCACCGATGGCATTCTTCCATGAACGGAATTAAAACCATGAGCTTGGTTTAAAAAGTAGGAGGGTGATTTTGAAGAGCAACCTATTCCTGATAATTTAGCTACTTTATGTGCAGAGATGTTTAACTGAAAACATGCATCTACAATGGCTGCGCTGATGGAATCATGGCCGCACCCAGCACAAAGGGTTGATATTGTTCCTTCATAATCTCTTCGTGTAAGACCTATTTTATTTCTTTCAAGATCCGGGTGGTGGTTTTTGGGTTTGCCAATATAGGTCATTTTCTAGCTACCTTTTTAAGTTTTTTATTACCTAAGTATTTCTTGATGGAATTACTTATGAAATTTGCAGTTATTGGAGATCCATCAAAACATAGAACAGACTTTAATTTTTTATGATTTGTTTTTCCTTCGGCAAGAATAAGAGTTTTTAGTTGGGCGTCTCTATTTTGTT
>Ga0255766_10001247_pt1 | contig 23411 bp, 22 predicted proteins | sample 071ome_23_FD_179966 | JGI IMG/M metagenome (GOLD analysis project Ga0255766, IMG submission 179966) | Coastal salt marsh microbial communities from the Groves Creek Marsh, Skidaway Island, Georgia - 071403BT metaG (version 2) | ecosystem: Environmental > Aquatic > Marine > Intertidal zone >... | reverse complement strand
TTCTAGCAAAATCAGATGAAGAGATATTTGCTATAGCCAAACCTATCTGGGAGAATTTGGTTAAATCCTCAAATCTTAAAGATTATGGTGGTTTTACTAGAGATTTTTCAACTCAGATGTTGTTTGGCGCAAATGAAGTAGAGCTTGGTAAACAATGGGCTAATAATAAGATTATTGTTAACCTGAAAGATATGTTTGAGCCTTTCGGCACTCTTAAAAGAGGTGAGCACGTGACCGTCTTAATTAAGCAACTTAACACCGAAATTCCAGGAGAGTTCCTTGGTAGGTTAGTTCTTGGTGTTGAGGATGGTGTCGTTAAGGTTTTTGGTGCAACAATCTACTAGTAAAAAAAATTACTGTTTAAGTATAAATTATTTGACATATTGTTTTGTGGGTGTATTCAGCACTCAAATGCAATTTTCAAATAATAAAATTTTAGAAAAAATCTTAAATCTTAAATCAATAATAATTAAAACAAGTATTTTTACCGGACTAGCAGCTTACTGGGGTATAATTTTAGTTGGCACTCTAATAACTTTTAGCTAAGTTATTTAAGGTTTTAATATATTTATTCGATGGAAGTTTTCTTACCAATAGCACAAGTATCTATTAACGCAGTCGAGATATTATTTTTAAGTGCAATCGTTGGAATTTTATCAGGTCTATTTGGTGTTGGTGGAGGTTTTTTAATGACACCATTTTTAATTTTTTTAGGTGTGCCACCAGCATATGCAGTTGCGAATGAAGCTAACAATATTCTTGCAACTTCCGTCTCAGGTTCAACGACACATTATTTGAAAAATACTTTAGATTATAAGATGGGCTTTATGATTGTAATTGGTGGTGCAATTGGAACTTTGTTGGGAATTTATACTTTTTCTTATTTCAAAGGCATAGGTAAAATCGATACGGTTATTTCATTAGCCTACATGTATATACTTGCAATAATTGGAACTCTAATGCTTGTTGAAAGCTTGGGTGAAATTGATAATTCAAGAAAAAATGCTTTAATTAAAAAAAAGCTACATGTTCATTACTGGATTCATGGTCTTCCATTAAGAATGAGATTTCCAAAATCAAAATTATATGAAAGTATTTTTACACCAATAATTATTGGTTTGATGGTTGGTTTTATAGCCGCAATAATGGGAATAGGTGGAGCATTTATTTTAGTTCCAGCGATGATTTATATCATTAAAATGCCAACTAAATTAGTTCCTGGCACATCTTTGTTTGTAACAATTTTTGTAAGTGTAATTGTAACTTTTCTTCATGCATTTAATTATGGCTCCATAGATTTAGTTTTAGTTTTATTATTAGTGGTTGGTTCAATTATTGGTGTTCAGTCTGGTCAAAAACTTGGAGAAAAAATTAATAGTTCTGGTTTAAAAGCATTATTAGCAATTTTATTGTTAGCTGTAGGTATTGCAATTGCTTATGACACTTTCTTTGTTGAGCATGTTGAAAAAGAAATTATCCAAGTTAACAATGATGATTTGAATGCACTATCAATGCTAGTTCAAAAGTTCTCTAAAGAAATGCCAGTAGTTTATAGTTTGTTCTCAATTTTTTTTGCAATAGCCTTAGGTGTTGGAGCGGCATTTATTAGAAGATTTTTTTCTGATTTAAAGAAAAAACATTTTAATAAATCTTAAGTTAACTATATAGGCGAGTGTCCCACACTCATGCCCCCACATACATATAGACATTGGCCTGTGATGAAAGATGATTTTTCAGAGATAAAAAAATCTACTGCATTAGCCACTTCTTCAGGCTTTCCAAATCTTCCCATTGGATTTTGACTTAAAAACTTTTTTTTATAATTTTTACTTTGATTGTTATTTTTTTTTTGAAGTTCTGTTAAGATTGGTCCGGGAGAAATAGTATTTACAGTTATATTGTGTTTAGCTAATTCTAATGCCCATGTTCTTGTAAAACCATACAATCCTGATTTTGCTGCAGAATAGCTCGTTCGATTTTCTCTTCCTAGAGCAGCTCTGCTTGCAATATTAATAATTCTACCTTCTTTATTTTTTATCATTTGGTCGACAAATTCCTTTGATAAATGAATTGCAGCTCTTAGGTTTAAATTTATTGACTTATCAAATGTTTTTAGGTCAAAATTTTTTACAGATTGACCGTAAGAGGCACCAGCATTATTGACTATGCCATAAATTTTTTTGTATTTTTTTTTAATAAATTCACATAATTCATTTATTTCTGCTTCATTAGAAAGATCGCATGCGATAAATGTTCCTGGGAAATTATTAATTTTTTTTCGTGCTATGCCAATTATGTTATATTTTTTTGATAACAGTCTCGAAGAAGCTAAACCAATTCCTTTATTTGCACCGGTTATAATAACTGTTTTCATATTCAAATTCTTATAATATAGTTTTAATATATTAATAATAGTCAATAATTAATTTATAGGAGATTAAATGATAAAAAAACTTAAACTGTTTTTAAGTATTTTGTTTCTGCCTTTGATGATTTCATCAAATGCATTAGCGTTTCCAGATAAAGGTGTAACCTTGATAGTTGCGTATGGTGCTGGTGGTGGAACAGATCGAACAGCTAGACTTTTAGCAAAAGACTTAGAAACTACGATAGGCCAACCAGTTACTGTAAAAAACGTAACAGGTGGTGGAGGATGGAATGGCTGGGGTACAATTGCCTCCTCTAAAGCTGACGGATATACAATTGGATATATAAATGTACCTAATATGTACAAAGGTTACTTAGATAAATCTGTTGGTAGACCAGAAAGTTTAGATTCTTTTACTTTGTTAATGAATCATGTGACTGACTATTGTGTTTGGGCAGTAAGAAAAGATAGCCCATTTCAATCAGTTAAAGATGTAATTGATGCAGCAAAAAAGAACCCGGGAAGCATTAGTATAACAGCTCATGGAAATGGAAATGATGATCATTTAGCTATTTTAAGAATGCAAGATATGACTGGCACTGAATTCAAAGTTGTAATGAATAAAAGTACTGCAGACTCTAAAACTCAAGTTTTAGGAGGTTTTGTTGATGTTCTTGGTGCTAACGTCAGTGAAGTAGCGGCACAAGTTAAGAGTGGTGAATTTAGATTATTAGGTGTGATGTCCGAGAAAGAGAATAAATTTTTACCAGGTGGTAAAACTTTTAAAGAACAAGGTTATAATCAAGTTTGGGCCGTGTCTAGAGGTATAGCAGCTCCAGCTGGATTACCTAATGATGTTCAAAAAGATTTGTTAGCAGCACTTGAAAAAACTTTGAATTCTAGTGCACATGCGCAAGCTTTAGAAAGTTCAAGTTTAGCTCCAGAAATTGTTAAAGGTTCAGATTATAAAAAACTTTTAAAAAATACTGAGCAAGACATAAAAAAACTAATGGGTTGGTAAACATCCACCCAATCAATTATTAAACCTAGCCTTACACAAAAATAAGGCTAGGTTAAATCATGAGTAGAATTTCCTTAAACATTATTGTCGGATTAATCCTTGGAATATGCAGTTTATTGCTAATTTTTATCTCAAAAAACTATCCTGGCACATCTAAAAACTTCCCTATCACAATGCTGTTATTTATTGGGATACTATCAATAGCACAAATTATAATATCAATTTACAGGTATAAGAATTTAAATCAGAAAAATTTTGAGATTAATAAGATTTCATTAATTATTTTTTGTTTATCTTTTTTAACAATTTATTTAATGCAATTTTTAAATTTTTTTGGTGCTTTTTTAATTTTTTTTTTATCATTGATTTATTTTTATAAATTAAAAAATATAAAATATTATCTTCTTGGAACAATTATTCTTTTTTTAGCAATTTTTATAATATTTGAATTTGGCTTAAATGTTTCGTTAATAAATAGAGAATTTTTAGGATAATTTATGGAAAGCCTTGATGTATTATCTAATTTATTTTCTTATAGTAACATTTTATCAATAATAGTTGGTGTTATAATTGGTCTTATAATTGGTATGCTACCAGGGCTTACTGCTAATCTTGGCGTAGCTTTATTATTACCTGTAACTTATGGTTTGGAACCCACATCTGCTCTTCTACTTTTGGTAAGTGTATATACTTCAGCAATTTATGGAGGCTCTTTTCCTGCAATATTAATTAACGCCCCTGGAACATCTGCTTCAGCAGCAACTGCTCTAGATGGTTATATTCTTACAAAACAAGGAAAGTTTAATGCAGCTATAAGAGTTTCAACTTTTGCCTCTGTCTTTGGTGGAATGATAAGTGGTTTTGCTCTTCTGTTTATAGCTCCTCCACTATCATTAATTTCTTTAAAATTTGGTCCAGCGCAATACTTCATGCTTGCAGTATTTGGTCTGACAATAATAGGAACCCTTTCGTCAGGAAATTTTGTAAAAGGTTTAATTGCTGGAAGTATTGGTTTATTTTTAAGTACAATTGGATCAGATTTAGACTCTGGTTATCCAAGATTTACTTTTGGATTTAGTGGTTTGTTGTCAGGAATTAATTTTGTACCTGCTGTAATTGGTTTGTTTTCAATGTCTCAAGCTTTAATTCTTTCAGAAGATCCACTTAAAACAATTCAACTAAATAAATTTAAAGCAGAAACTTGGAAGTTTTTACCCAAATTTATTGAAGTTCAAAAAGTATTTTTAAATTGCTGTGTATCGTCAGTAGTTGGAGTGCTTGTAGGTATTTTGCCAGGGGCTGGAGGTGATATAGCCTCATGGGTAAGCTATAATGAAGCAAAAAGATTTAGCAAAAATAAAGTAGAATTTGGTCAAGGAAGCATAAAAGGAATTGCAGCATCTGAATGTGCTAACAATGCTGTTACAGGCTCATCACTGATACCATTGCTTACTTTAGGAATTCCTGGAAGTACTACAGCTGCTATTTTGTTAGGTGCATTACTTATTCATGGCTTACAACCCGGTAGAGAGTTATTTACAGTTAATGGAAATGTAACTTATTCAGTGATTTGGGGGTTTATTTTTGCAAATTTGTTTATGGGTTTTGTTGGATTAACTGTCGCTAAATATTTTGGTAAAATTGCAAAGATACCAAATTATTTTTTAGCTCCCGCTATTATTACTTTATCTGTAGTTGGCTCATATGCTATCGGAAATAATATACAAGATGTTTACACAATGGTTATTTTTGGACTTATAGGTTATTTAATGAGAAAATTAAATTATCCACCAGCTCCATTAATTTTAGGCTTAATTTTAGGCCCAATTGCAGAGACAGGCTTTAGACAATCACAAATATTAGCAAAAGAAAGTCTTATTGTTTATATTTTAAATAACAGTATATCTTTAGTACTATTCATCTTAACAGTAGTTTCAATTCTAAGTGCAATTTATTTTGAAATTACAAAAAAGACAAATCATGAAAAAGATATCTCATAATAGAAAACCAATTTATTTATTTCTAGGTTTTTTTGGAAGTGGAAAAAGCACTTTGATTAAAAAACTTTTAGAAAGCAGTGAATTAAAAAATACAGCTTTAATAATTAATGAACAAGGTGATAATGATTTCAATAATATAATTTTTGAAAAGAATAGAGATAAGATTTTTGATATTAATTCAGGCTGTATATGTTGTGTAAAAAAATCTAAAATTGGACTTACATTTGAAAAAATAAGTAAAAAAAAAAATATTAAAAGAGTTATTTTAGAAACAAGCGGAATCTCTTCACCTGAAATTGTTACACAATTACTGATAAATGATTTCAGTATTATCAAAAATTTTGAATTAAAAAAAATAATAACTGTTGTTGATCCAATTAAAGCAATTGAAAACTTTAATAACTGGGATGAGGCAAAGCAAGGGATATATCTTGCAAATGATTTAATCATCTCAAAAAAAGATTTAGTAACTAATGAGGAAATTTCATCTTTAAAGAAAAAAATTAATGAATTTAACTTTGAAAAAAAGATATTTTATTCAGAAAATTATAACGCTAATGATCTTTTAAAAACAAGCTCTATAGATGATTTTATTATTAACAATACAAACAATAAACATAAACAAAATCTTATTTCTAAAAAAATTAAAACAATAAAATTTGATCACAAATTAACATGCACTTATGAAGGTGTTGTAATGTGGATGGATTTAATATCTATTTTCAAAAGTGATAGAATTTTAAGAAGTAAATCAATCTTAAATATCAATGGTAAACCTGCCGTACTTGAATCTGTGAGACAAGTTTTTCATCCAATTAGATATTTGGATAAATGGCCTTATAAAGATAAAACAAATAAATTTTTTTTTGTTTGTCAAAAAGACATCAATAAAAGTGAAATTGTAAAGTCTTTAGATTGTTTGGATATAAGTGTTAAAAAAAATAGCAAAAGCAAACTTATCAATCAAAAAGATTTTATGAACTTTAAAAGTCTATTTGCTAAACAAAATGTTTATAGGTAGTCAGGTATTTTCCAGTCACCAGGCTTAACTGTTAAAGGTGACTTGTTCTTGCCTTCAGTTCGATCAACTTCAATTTTCCCCTCTTTTATAACCATTTGAATGTTTTCTTTCTTTTGAAGAACTTTTACATCTTCATCTGGATTCCCATTAACCATTACTAAATCAGCTATTTTGCCTTCCTCTATACTCCCGACTAATTTATCTATTTTAAGTGCTTTAGCCGCATTTATAGTAGTAGTTTGTAAAGCTTCTGAATTATCCATACCCAGATTAACATAAATTTCTAACTCATTTGCATTTGTTCCCATTTCAGGATCAAAACCTAAATCGGTTCCCATCGCTATGTTTATTCCTTTATCTCTCATTCTTTGAAATGTTTCGAAAGTATAAGGTTGAATTTTTTTCATTTTTTTTAGTGTAAATTCAGGCGTGCCAATTTTTCTTCTTATGTTTATGGCATGGTCAGTTCTATGTGAAAGTGTCGGTGTCACATAAACACCTGCATCTAACATCATATTTAGAGCTTCATCATCTGTAAAAACCATATGCTCAATAGTATCTGCACCAGCCTTGATTGACATTTTTTGTGCATTAGGTGTAAAGCAGTGGACAGCTGCTATTTTATGAAAGTTATGAGCTTCATCTACAATTGCATTAATTTCCTCTTGCGTCATATTAATTATATCTGGCTCTTCTTTATCTGTTCCACCACCACCAGAGGCACAGGTTTTAACTACATCAACACCTATTCTTAAATTTTCTCTTGTTTGTTTTCTTAGCTCATAAGGTCCATCAGCACACTGATCTTTTTGTCTAACAGCAGCTCTTGGCATTATTAAATCTAGATGAGAGCCAGTTATATGAGACCATCCCGCAACAAGCATCCTTGGACCAGGAAATAAACCAAGATCGATAGAGTCTCTTACAGCGCATATTTCTGCAGTTAATAGACCTCTAGAAGTTGCTAAACCTAAATCTCTTAACGTTGTAAAGCCCATGTCAAAACACATTTGCGCATGAAATAATGAATACATTTGCTGAAGTTCAGGTCTAATCTCCCATTGAGCAACTCTAAAATTATGAAATGTCATGCAATTAAACATTGCAGTATGTAAATGGCAGTCAATCATTCCAGGTATGATAGTTTTGCCTTTTGCATCTACTATTTGATCAGATTGTGAAGATTTTAATTTATCTTCATCCTCTATTTTATAAATAGTATTGTCTTTTATTAAGATAGCTTTTTTAGTTAGAATTTTTTTATTAACTGAGTCAAATATTCTACAATTTTTAATAACTAGCATATGAGATAATTTTATATTAAATTGATATTTAGTTATAACATTTTATGAAAAATTATAAAGAAATTAAAATTGCTAATACTTTAAATAGTCAAATTGTACTGCCTGTTCACGAATATGTAGGCTCGAACAGAGATATAAAATTAGGTATAATTTGCACAGTTCATGGTGATGAAACTTTTCCTGCTTTTTTTTTAAAAAATTTTTTTGAAGAATTAAAAAATTTAAAATTTGAGGGTAAAATAATCGCAACATCTGTAGCTAATTCTTTAGCAATGATGAGTTTTAATAGACAAACGCCTGAGCAGCATGGAAAAACAGATTTACATGAAGTTTTTCCGGGAAATTCAAAAGGTAATATTACTCAAAGAATGGCACATTGTATTAAAGAAAACATTATTGATAAAGTTGATGTATTGATAGATTATCATTGCGGTGGTTCTGGTGGAAGGCTTCAAGACAGGGTAGATTTTAATTCAAATGCAAATGATGAGATAAAATTAAAATCTTTAAACTTAGCAAAAAATTTTGGTACATTTTTTGTTCATGAAAACAACTTAAAAGGGACAGCTGTTAATTACGCAAATACACAAAATAAAATAGCATTTAATGCTGAAACTGGTGGGGTATATTTAAGTAAAGAGGATAGAGATTATTATCTAATAAACGCTCTAAAAGGCATTAAAAATGTCATGAGAACTCTAGAAATGTTTGAGGGTAAAATTGAAAACAAAAATGAGCAGATAACTTTTGATACAAAAGCTAGGATAGAAGTTAATCCAAGTTTATCAGGTTTTTTAGTTTCTAATTACGAGACGCATAAGGATTTAGGAAAATTAATAAAAAAAGGTGATCAATTAGGTTATATTTTTGACATGTATTCACTTAATAAAATTGAAGATTTAATATCACCAGTTGATGGTTATCTTTTTTTTTCAAGATATTCTGGTGTTGTTGATGTTGGCACTAAAGCGTTTGCTATAGCAGACAGTAATCTTATTAAAAAGATTTAAAGTTGATTAAAGCAATTAAGTCTGGGGATAACGACAATGTTGCAACATTACTTTCATTTGCAAAAAAAAATTGTGAAATAAATATATTTAGCAAAAATATATTTATTGAAAAAATTAAGTCCAAGTCAGAAGTTCCATTTGGACATAAAATAGCTATTACTGATATTAGATCAGGATCAAAAATTCTTAAATATAACGAAAAAATAGGAATAGCTAAAAAAAGAATTTTAAAAGGATCATTAGTTCACATAAATGAAATTCAAAGTCATTTTGATGTAAATAATAAGCCTATTAAAGATAAAAATTATAAAATTAAAATTATTGATTTTAAAAAAAAATTAAAAAATCTTTTAAAAATTCATATAAAAAACAAAGAAATTCAAAAAGTATTAGAAAATTACTTTTTAGAAGCTCAACTTAAAAATATAAAATCACATGGCATTAAAAGATTACCTTTAATGATAAAAAGAATTCAAAACAAAAGCATAAATATAGAACCCAAAATTAAAAAAAAATGGGAAGGATCTAAGTTAACTATAGATGCTGACAATACATTAGGACACTACGCGATGATTTTAGCCATAAGAGAGATAAAAAAAAATATTAATAAAAAGAAGACTATTTCCTGTATAATTAAAAGATCTACACATTTCGGATATTCTGGATACTATTCATCAAAGATTGCTGATTTTAACTGTATATCTTTTGTAACCTCTAATGGCCCATCATTAATGTCTCCAGTTGGTTTTAAAGAACCAATTGTAAGCAACAGCCCCTTATCTATATCAGCTAAAATTGATAGAAATAAATTTTTTGAATTGGATTTAGCAACAAGTGTTTCATCAAGAGCTAAAATTGATAATGATGTAAAATCTTTAGGAGTAATAAAAGAAAATTTATTAATTAATAATAAAGGTAACCCAACAAATGATATTAAAGAATTTGATGAAAGTTTTTTGATGCCAATGCAAAACTATAAAGGCTTTGGACTAGCTCTAGGTTTGGAGGTTTTAACTGGTGTTTTATCGAATGGTCCAATTTTAAATGAAATTAAACACAAAGATAAGTCAAATAAGAATAAAGAGAGTATAAGTCATTTTATTTTTGCAGTTAAAGGAAATTATAAAAAAAGAATTAAATCTTTAATAAAGATTATTGAAAATTCAAAAACACAAAAAAATATAAAAGCACAATGGCCAGGTCTAAAAAGATTTATGAGTTTTAAAAACAATTTAAAAAATAATTTTTTTATAATTGATGAATTTGAAAAAAGGATTTTGAATAATTATTTATGAATGGGTATAAAAGATCAAACAATTCTGTAGGTATTAGAAATTATACTGTCATTATGTCAGCCGCAGATAACGTTAATCCATTAGCCAGAAAAATTTCCAAAGAGATAAAGCAATCAATTTATATTCCCGCATCTTATGGAAGAGGGCAGCTTGGATTAGATCATGAAAACTTTTTAAATTGTATGGCTGGTATTGCGGATAATCCAAATGTTTTTAAAACTATTTTAGTTTCAATGGACGGCAATAGTGCTGATTGGATAATACAAAAGTCTAAACGAAAAAAAGATATTTATAAAATTTCCTTTATGGAAAGTAAGGGATTAATGGATTGTGTAAAAAAAGCTTTAAAATATCAAAAATTAATTATTCAAGAAATGAAAAAAATCAAAAGGGTTAAATTTAATTATAAAGATTTAATCATAGGTTTGGAATGTGGTGGTTCAGACACAACATCTGGATTAATTGCAAATCCTTGTGTAGGTAATTTTGTAGATGATTTAATAAAAAAAAAGGGCTCAGCTATTTTTTCTGAACCAGTAGAATGTCTTGGTGGTGAGGAAAGTTTATTAAAAAGAATTAAGAATAAAAAACTTAAACAAAAACTTTTAAATACAATATATAAATATCAAAAAATTGCCAATGATAACAAAATTAGTTTAACTGGCGTTAATCCAACACCAGACAATATTAGAGGAGGACTTAGTACTATTGAAGAAAAGTCACTAGGTGCTATCTCAAAATCTGGCTCACAAGAGATTGTGGATATTATCGATTTTGGAAAAAAAATAAAAAAAAGAGGCTTGAATTTATTAGATGCTCCGGCTGCAGCTGTAGAAAATTTAACAGCATTATCAGCCGCTGGATGTCAAGTTATTTTGTTTACCACAGGTGGAGGTAACCCGGTTGGTAATCCAATCTCACCTACCATAAAAATTACTGCTAACAAAAAAACTTATAAAAGTTTTAAAGATCTAATTGATATTGATTTAAGTTTTTTAATTGATTCATTGGATTATACAAATGGATCTTTAAAAATCGCAAAAAAAGTTAATTTAATTATTAATAATAAAAAAACTTTATCTGAAAAAAATAATTATTTAGAGTCGAATATTAGTAGATTTGGTCCATCTATATGAAGCATAAAGTTTTAGTTTTAGGTAAAATTCATCAAGCTGGTTTGGATTTACTAAAAAATTATGATCATTTTGATTTGATTTTAGATGACGATAAACCAAAAAATATTCTTGATATAACTAAGGATGTAAATGCAATTATTGTTAGAATGACACCTATTAATAAGGAGCTTATAAAAAATTCAAAAAATTTAAAAATAGTTTCAAGACACGGTGTTGGTTACAATACAGTTAATGTGGAAGAATTGTCATCAAGAAATATTCCCCTTACAATAACTGAAGATGTTAACTCTACAGCTGTATCCGAACATGCTTTTGGAATGATGATTGCTTTTTCAAAATTCCTTATTAGACACGATAACAGTGTAAGAAATGAAAATTTTAAAATTAGAGATGAATATAATTCTTTTGAATTAAAAGATAAAAAAATATTAATTATTGGATTTGGTCGTATAGGTCGTAAATTTGCAAATTTATGTGAAAATTTTGGTATGGAGGTGTTAATTGCAGATAAATTTATTAATAAATCATCTATAGAAAAAAAGTATAAATTTTCTAATAATTTTGAAGATTTCATTAATGAAGCAGATTTTATTTCTCTTCATAGTCCACACGAACCTAATTCTCCACCAATGTTTTCAAAAGAACAGTTTTTAAAGATGAAAAATAATTCAGTTATAATCAATACCTCTAGAGGAGATTTAATAAATGAGCTTGATTTAGTTGAAGCTCTAAAAAACCAAATAATCGGTGGTGCTTGTTTGGATGTTTTTAATCCAGAACCCCCAAGCATCGAAAATAATGAATTATTAAAACTTGATAATGTAATTCTATCTCCACACTCAGCTGCTTATACCAAAGAGGCAATTAAAAAAATGTCAATATCTTGCTGCCAGAATGTCATTGATTATTTTGAAGGTAATATTAAAAAAGATTTAGTTGTAAATTTTAATAAAATAAAAATCTAATGAAAAAATTAGTTATTCAAGGTTTAGGTAAATGGGGTGAAATTCTAGTAAAATCTTTGACTACCAGTAAAATTGCAAAATTTACTGCTGCAGTTTCAAGAGATCCCCAAATGATTAGTTTGATATCAAAAAAATACAAATTAAAACCTTATGGAAGTATGGAAGAGGCATTTAATCATCAAAAAATTGATGGATTAGTTTTATGTACACCTCATTCTGTACATGCCAAACAAATAATGGATTATACAAGATTTAACAAACCAATTTTTGTTGAAAAACCCTTGGCTCTAAATGTTGGTGATGCGATTAACTCTGTTAAAAAATGCAAAGAAAAAAAAATATTTTTAGCAGTCGGTCAAAATAGAAGATTTCTTTCCACATATAACTATTTAAAAAAAATGATTGAAAAAAATCAACTAGGAAAGATTTTACACGTAGAAGCAAATTTTTCTGGACCGAGCGGTTTTAGGCACGCAAAAAGTGGATGGAGATCAAATAGCAAAGAGAGTCCTGCAGGCGGAATGACAGGAAAGGGTATACATATGACAGATTTAATGATTAGCCTTTTAGGTTTAGTAAAAACTGTAAAGGCAAGAAGTAAAAGACAATTTTTAAAAAACAATATGGATGACACTACAGATGTAACTTTGGAGTTTAAAAATGGCTCTACTGGGTATCTTAGCACACTTACTGCAACTGCAGATATTTGGAGATTTCAAGTATTTGGAACAAAAGGTTGGGCCGAAATTAGAGATGAGCATAATCTAAAAATTAAAATGAATAATAAAAAAGAAATTATTATTAACACACCAAAGATTAATACTGAAAAGGCAGAATTAGAAGCATTTGTAAAATCTTTCAATAAGAATTCTTTTCCAGTTAAGAATGATCAAGCCATAGAAAATATAAGATTACTTGAAAATATTAACCTATCTGTGAAAAAACAAAAAACTATTGTAGTAAGATAAATGAATAATTTATTTAAAGAAAACATTTGCAATAATAAATTTCAACTAGGGTTATGGTCAAGTTTGTGCAGTGAGACTTCCGCTGATGTAATTGGTGGAGCAGGATTTGACTGGATCTTGTTAGATATGGAACATTCAGCAAATGATGTAAAGTCAGTTTTGAGCCAAGCTCAAGCAATCGAGTCTAGAGGCAATACACAAGTTATTGTAAGACCAGCTTGGAATGATCCAATTTTGATTAAACCTTTATTAGATTATGGTTTTAATTCATTTATTATACCCATGGTTAATAATTTAGAGGAGACCAAGAAAGCTGTAAGTGCATGTTTATATCCTCCTAAAGGTGTAAGGGGAGTTTCTTTTGTCCACAGAGGTAATGACTACGGTAGAAATAAAGATTATTTAAAAAATATAGAAGACAATATTTGTTTGATACCACAACTTGAAACACTTGAAGCCATGAAAAATTGTTCTGAAATTTGCAGCACAGAAGGTGTAACGGGAATATTTATTGGTCCAGCTGATTTATCAGCTGATATGAATATCATGGGTGATTTTGATAATAAAGAATTATGGAAACTAATAGAGAAAGCAGTTGAAATAGCAAAATCTCAAAATAAACCCATAGGGACTTTAATAGGTAGAAATGATCTTGCTCAAAGATGTATTGATATGGGTTTTGATTTTGTGGGTTGCGGAACAGACTCAACTTTATTAGCTAGAGCATCAGACAATTTAAAAAATCTTTTTAAAAAATAAGATTAAAAAATTAAGTAAGCTATATTAATCGTTATCAAGCTAACTAAACCAACGGTACTCATTGCAATAAACCCTACTACAAATGGTTTATACCCCATCGATTTAAGATCTCTTAAGTTTGTAGATAACCCAATTGCAGCCATTGCCATTGTGAGAAATATTTTTGAGCTTGCTTTAACAAAATTGATAGTTTCATTCCAATTGTAAGAGTAAGTATGATCTGAAAATAATTGATCACCAATATTTCTAAATATAATCATCCCCACAAAACCAAGGACAAAATATGGAAAGACACTTATTATAGAATAGTTTTTTTCTTTTGTTTGTCCTCTATTGTGTAGATAGGCAAACAAAGGGATCATTATAACCAAAAATGTATTTCGTATAAGTTTAGTAACAGTTGCTACGTTAAGTGTTTCAGGGCTGTTAAATTGTTGATCATAAATCAATCCTGCTGCAGCAACTTGTGAAGTTTCGTGAATAGAGGTACCCAAAAATAAACCAATTTTTAACGAGTCACTATCAAAATAAAAATTTGCAAAATATGGATAAATCAACATTGATAGAATTCCAAATACCGTAATATTTGCAATTGCGTATGAAATTTCATTTTTTTTTGCTTTAATTACTGGTGCTGTTGCCATAATCGCTGTTGTTCCGCAAACTGTACTTCCAATTGAGATCAAATAGGACATATGTCTTGGGATCTTAATTATTTTAACAACTAACTTAACAACTATTAGCACGCTAACGATACAGATTATGATTAAAGGTATAGCGATTTTACCAAACTCTAAAAATTCAAAAGGTTTAAGCTGTATACCCAGGCAAATAATACCTAATTTTAAAATATATTTTTGAGTAAAATCTAGACCGAGACTTATGCCTTCTCTAACTTTAAAAATATTTCCAAAAAAAATTCCAATTAAAATTGCAATCATTGCAGTTGAAATTGGACTTTTTTCATAACCTAGAAGCTCAATTCCAATTATATTATTGAAACCTTGGGAAAGGGTGTAAAGAACAAAAGCAAGGATTATACCTGGTATTACTACCAGGTATTTATTTCTTAACATTGATTTTAATTATTAGGATTTATGCACTTCTGTAAAGTTTAGTCATAACAAATTCTTTATGACCTAACGCTTCTGCACAAGTTAATCTTCCGTTAGCAACTCTTAGCATTGATTTAATTAATTCATCTCCAGCTTGATCTAAATTCATTTCTCTTGAAAGAATTTTAGAGACATCACAATCAATGTGCTCACCCATACCAGCAACTGTTATAGGATTTGCAGTTAATTTAACTACTGGTTCAATTGGATTACCAACGATATTACCTTGCCCAGTTGGGAACAAGTGAATATTAAATCCTGCTGCTGCTTGAAGTGTTATACATTCAGCTGCTGCAGAAGAGGTGTCCATAAAATATAAACCTTTTCCTTTAGTTGGTTCTTCTGCTGGTTCTAAAACATCTATAAATTTTCTAGATCCAATTTTTTGAAAATTACCAAAAGCTTTTTCCTCAATTGTTGTTAGTCCACCTGCAATGTTTCCAGCCGTAGGTTGACTTTCTGATAAATCATCAGTTGCTTCTTTTAATATGAAATCATTATAATCGTTCCATGTTTTCAAAAATTTTTCTGAAGCTTCTTTAGTTGCACCCCTTGTTGCACAAACTTGTTCTGCACCTGTTAATTCAGATGTTTCTCCAAAGCATAAATGAACTCCTAATGGCTCTAATTTATCCATTAGATTTCCAACTGTAGGGTTTGCAGCTAATCCCGATGTTGTATCAGACTCACCACATTTAACTGAAATCCATAAATCACTTAATGGACATTCTTCTCTTTGTTTTTCAGATGCCCACATTGAAAACTCTTGAGCTTTTTTTGAAGCTTTCATTATAGTTCCAATGTCACCAGTTCTTTCAATATGAAATCCTTCAACAGGTTTTCCAGTTTTAGCGATTTCATCTACAATTCTTTTTGTCCATTTAGGCTCAATACCAATTACAATCACAGCTGCAACGTTTGGATTTTTACCTGTTCCAATCATTGTTCTAAAATGTAATTCTAAATCAGCTCCAAATTGTAACCTTCCATAAGAATGGGGAAGTGCAATTGTACCTTTAATATTATTTGCTACAGCTTCAGCACACGCATTAGAAATATCATCTACAGGAAGAATGATTACATGGTTTCTTGTACCAGCTCTTCCATTTTCTCTTTTATAACCTAAAAAACTTTTTGGGATTTCCATAATTTCCTACCACTTCTTTGTTTTAACATTGTGAACATGTACGTGCTCACCTTTTTTAATTGATTTAACTACTTTTCCAATATCGTGACCATATTTTAAGATAGTATCCCCTTCATTTAGATCAACCATTGCAATTTTGTGTCCTAGAGGAATTTCATCCATGGATTGAATATTTACTGTTTTATCATTTTCCATAATCCAGCAAGAGCAATCCTGTTTAGGTGTAATTTTTTCAATAACAACAACTCCTACGTTGTCTTTTTCGTCGTGTATAATTATATCTGTAGCCATATTTATTTGTGTCGATTTGTTTGTTTGAAATTTTGAAATTCTTATATATTAATCGCGCAAATTAACAAATTATTTTTAAAAAAAATTATTTTACATTAAAAATTTAAAACAATTAACAGGGGAAAAATTATGGCAAAAATGACAACAGAAGAAGCTTTTGTAAAAGTTTTACAAATGCATGGTATCGAACATGCGTTTGGAATAATTGGCTCTGCCTTTATGCCTATCTCTGATATTTTTCCTGATGCTGGAATAACTTTCTGGGATGTAGCACATGAGACCAATGGTGGATTGATTGCAGATGGTTACACAAGAGCTACTGGAAAAATGTCGATGGTTATTGCACAAAATGGTCCCGGAATTACTGGTTTAGTAACCCCTATTAAAACAGCATATTGGAACCACACTCCATTATTATTAGTAACTCCTCAGGCTGCTAACAAAACTATGGGTCAAGGTGGTTTTCAAGAAGTTGAACAAATGAACTTATTTAAAGATATGGTTTGCTATCAAGAAGAAGTTAGAGATCCATCAAGAATGGCAGAAGTATTAAATAGAGTTATTGAAAAAGCTATTAGAGGATCAGCTCCTGCACAAATAAATGTACCAAGAGATTATTGGACACAAGTTATTGATATTGATCTTCCACCAATTGTAAGACTTGAAAGACAAAGTGGTGGTTCTGAAGCAATTACTAAAGCTGCGGATCTTTTATCAAAAGCTAAATTTCCTGTAATTTTATCTGGAGCAGGTGTTGTTATAGGTGGAGCAATAGAAGAAACAAAAAAACTTGCTGAAAAATTAGATGCACCTGTATGTTCAGGTTATCAACATAATGATAGTTTTCCTGGAAGTCATCCATTAGCTGTTGGACCATTAGGATATAATGGTTCTAAAGCTGCAATGGAATTAATTTCAAAAGCAGATGTTGTTTTAGCACTTGGAACAAGATTAAATCCTTTTTCTACATTACCTGGCTATGGAATTGATTATTGGCCAAAGAATGCAAGTATTATTCAAGTAGATATTAATCCTGATAGAATTGGATTAACTAAAAAAGTAACAGTTGGTATTAGTGGTGATGCTAAATTGGTTGCAACTCAAATCTTAGAAAAACTATCTTCAAGCGCAGGTGATACTGATAGACAAGCAAGAAAAGATTTAATTCACCAAACTAAATCAGCCTGGTTACAAAAACTTTCAAGTCTTGATCATGAAGATGATGATGAAGGTACAGTTTGGAATAAAGAAGCAAGAGAAAGAGATGCTGATAGAATGTCACCAAGACAAGCTTGGAGAGCAATTCAAGCTGGTATGCCTGATGATGTTATTATTTCTAGCGACATTGGAAATAATTGTGCAATTGGAAATGCTTATCCTACGTTTGAAAAGCCAAGAAAATATTTAGCCCCAGGATTATTTGGTCCTTGTGGATATGGTTTTCCAGCAATTTTAGGCGCTAAAATTGGCTGTCCAGAAACTCCAGTAATTGGATTTGCTGGTGACGGTGCATTCGGTATTAGTATGAACGAAATGAGTTCTTGTGCTAGAAAAGAATGGCCAGCAATTACAATGGTAATTTTTAGGAATTATCAGTGGGGTGCTGAAAAAAGAAATACTACTTTATGGTTTGATAATAATTTTGTTGGAACTGAACTGGATCCAGAATTAAGTTATGCAAAAGTTGCTGATGCTTGCGGATTAAAAGGTGTTACAGTTAGAACAATGGAAGAAACCACAAATGCAATCAAACAATCTTGTGAAGATCAAAAAAAAGGGATTACAACTTTTATAGAAGTTATTCTAAATCAAGAACTTGGTGAGCCATTTAGAAGAGATGCTATGAAAAAACCAGTTAGAGTTGCTGGTATCAACAAAGAAGATATGAAGAAACAACCTTCTTTGGCATCTTAATACTTCTATATTAATATTAGTTATTATAATCTTGCTCAATGGGAGTAAGTAACGATAAATTTTGTACTTGGATTAATGAACTTAATCCAAGAACAAATATCCAAACATTATCTAAAGACCTTGAATGTGAATGGTTGATTGTTGGTGCAGGTTATACAGGTCTATCAGCAGCCAGAAAATTAGCAGAGATATATCCCAATAAAACTATAACTTTAATTGACGCTCAGTTAGCAGGTGAGGGTGCTAGTTCAAGAAATTCAGGATATTTAGTTGATACAACACTTAATGACGGTTTCACTTCTGATACAGATTTAGAAAATTATAAAAATAAAACAGATATTTATAAACTGGGAATCAAAGCAGTTAAAAAGTTTATACAAGAATATCAAGTTGACTGTGATTTCAATGAATGTGGAAAATATTATGCATCTTCAAAAATTGATGACCAAAAAACATTAGAAAATTTTTCAAAAATTTTATCAAAATTAAATTATGAAAATCACTTATTATTTAAAGATGATTTAAAAAAACAATTGGGTACAAATTTTTATAACGTTGGCCTTTATACAAAAGGTGGAATTTTATTAAATCCTGGGAAGTTAGTAAGAGCAATGATCAATGCATTACCAAATAATGTAAATCTTCTTGAAAATTCATTCTTAATAAATTGGAAAATTAATAATGGTAAAATTATTTGTGAATTTGAAAAAGGAACAATAAAGAGTAAAAAAATTATCTTTGCTACAAATGGATTTTTAAAATCTCTTGGCATTAAGAAAAATTATAATTTTCCATTAACTTTAACAGCCAGTATGACTAGACCCTTAAATAGTAAAGAATATTCAGATATTGGAAGTCCAAAAGAATGGGGTGTTTTATCTGTAAGACCAATGGGTGCTACAGTAAGAATGACTAAAGATAAAAGGATTATGATTAGAAATACCGCCGAAGTATCAAATCCTTTTAAAATGTCAAAAATGGAATTAGATAAAAGGGCAGCTATTCAGAAAATTGGAATAAAAAAAAGATTTCCTCAATTACCCAGTGATATAATTGAGTCTACATGGTCAGGAGTTGTTTCAAGATCAAGAAATAGTTCACAAATTTTTGAAAAATTAGAAGACAATGTATTCGTTGCAGGCTGTTATAACGGATCAGGTATTGGTGTTGGGACACTATTTGGTGAACAAATTGCAATTAAGGCGGCAAATGAAACTTCAGAGGAGATTAAAATTATAGAAAAGAAAAAAAAACCTACATGGCTTCCACCAACATTTTTTTTAGATATTGGTGTAAAAACTAGACTTATGTATGAACGTTTAAGATCGAGATCTGATATTTAATTTATTACAGCCTTTGCAGTTCCAAGTTTATCAATTTTTCCAATATAAAGACCATTACCATTGATTGGAACAACACCCACAGTTGACCCAGTAAAGACCCAAAAGTCTTTATCGATATTAATTTTATCCTTTTTAATTTTATTCAAAACAAATTTTAGAGAATTAAGTGGATTAATAAAAACTGTATTAGTGTTTCCATCTACACTTTGCTTAATCTTTTTATTAGTAATATTGGTTTTTAAATTACCTATATTAATTTTTTTATATTTTTTTTTTTGGCCTATCAAGAATTTTACATTTGCACCAAAATCACTACACAAGTCACCAAAAGATGTGATCCCTTTTTTTCTTTGTCTATAACCGACAACTTCAATGCAAGGTGCCATATAAGAAATAAATTTTGAAATATTTTTTGAGGAGATTAAACCTTTAGATGAAAAAAATGATTTTTTAATCTGGTAACAAACTTCAAGTTCAATTCCCAATGTTCCCTTATTTATTTTTACTTTACCTCCACTTTTAACAACATTTCTTTTATAGATTGATGCATAAAAGGGTTCTTTTTCTTTTAATTTTTTCATAACCGGAATTGCTGTTCCAGCAGCTTTAAATCCAACTATTGGTTCATTAATTTTGCTTTCACAAAGTTTTCTAAATTTTTGAGCATTAATTAATTTTTTTGAATATTGTCTTGGTATTGGAGCTATTAATTTATTTGTTAAAAATGCATTAACAATTTTATCTGATGTTTTTTCAATTAAAGTTTTTTTCATTAAGCTACAATTAGTTTATTACAGACATTGGATCAAGCCTTGTTTGGAACCAATTGACTCTAAAATCTAAATGTGGTCCAGTGGATCTTCCAGTGGAACCTACCGTTCCTATTATATCTCCTTGATTAATTTGATCTCCAACTAAAACCAAAACATCTTCTAAGTGAGAATAGATAGTTGAAATTCCATGTCCGTGATCCATAATTATAGTTCCTCCAGTATAATATAAGTCTTTTTCTGCCAAAGTTACTATACCTCGACCAGAAGATTTAATTGGTGTCCCTTTTTTTGCAGCTATATCTATTCCATAATGAGGCCATCTTGGCTTTCCATTTAAAATTCTTTGGCTTCCATAAACTCCACTAATTATTCCATCAACAGGCATTATAAAATTATCTTTAAAAAAACTTAAATCAGAATTTATAGCTCTAGCTTCACCAATTTTATTATTTTCCTCTTTAATTCTTTTATATACAGATTCTGGCGGTGTTACTTTATTCTCAGGTAATCCATCTATTCTTTGAATATTGTATTTTCTTTTATAAATTTTCTTAACGATAATTTCTTTTTTATTATCTAAGATTTTAGTTATTTTTAAATCAAACTTTCTATCTCTATCAATGCCAAAAACAAAATATCCCTCTTTAGAAACTTTAACATCTTTTTTATCTATAATTATTTTTGCACTCGGATCAGTTTTTCCAACTATAAAATGGCCTTGAAAAAATTTACCATTAAATTCAATTGATTTTACTTGAGTAATTAATATTAAAAAAATGAATAAGCTTTTATATATTACTGAGCTGTCCATCCACCATCGATTAAAATTGATGTTCCAGTTATCATAGATGAAGCAGATGAAGCTAAAAAGCATACAGCTGTTGCAACATCACTTTCAGTTGCTAGTTTTCCCATTGGAATTCTGCTTAATGCTGATTTCTTAAATTTTTTGTTTTTAAAGAAGTTTTTTACCATTGGGGTAGCAACAAATGTGGGAGCTACGGTATTTACTCGAATATTATGTTTGGCAAGCTCAACACCCATTCCTTTTGTTAAACCTTCTATCCCAAATTTTGTCATATTATATACATTCCTGCCTTCACATCCAACATGACCAAGTTGAGATGACATATTTATTATTGAGCCAGGTCTTTTTTTATTTTTGAGCATTTTCTTTACTACCAATTGAGCGACATTGAAGGCAGCTTTTAGATTTAGATCTACTAAATAGTTCATACTTTTTTGCTTAACTTCAGCGAAAGGCTCTGGTAAATTTGTTCCAGCGTTATTTACCAAAATATCTATAATTTTTATTTTTTCCAACTTGGACTTAGTCTCTTCATAATTCATAACATCACAAAGAATTTTAATAGTTTTGCCTTTAACTTTTTTTATTTCCTTTTCTAATTTATCTAAATCTGATTGAGTTCTACTTAGTGCAATAATAGTTGCACCTGCTTCAGCTAAAGCTATAGAGCAGGCTCTACCTAAACCTTTTCCAGCACCTGTAACGAGCGCATATCTATTTTTAAGGTTAATTTTTTGTAAATACATTTAAAAAAATAATACTTTAATATCTGTTTTTATTAAATCTATAGCAACGATTAAAATTGCTAATAAACCAGCCCATGCTATCCATCTATACTTTTGTATCCATCCAGAAATCAAATTAGCAGCTGTTGCCATTAGAATTATAGAAAGCAATAACCCTAATACGAGCAATCCATAATGTTCCCCTGCAGCTCCCGCTACTCCAAGAACATTATCTAAACTCATGGTAAAGTCAGCCAATAAAACTGTCCAGATAGCTTTTATAAAACTTGAATTATCAACTTTAATATCTTCTTCTTTATTAGCACCTTTAATTACATCAACGTAAAGTTTATAGACTATATACAATAGTAAAATACCGCCAATAAGTCTAAGACCAGGTATTTGTAGAAGATAGGCGGTTAAAAGAGTTAGAATTACTCTTAAAATAATTGCACCACCAATTCCCCAAAAAATTACTTTTTTTCTTTGTTCGACTGGAAATTTAGATGCAACCATTCCAATAATTATTGCATTGTCTCCAGCAAGAACTAAATCAATTAAAATAATTTGTGTTAAGATCGCTAATTGATCAGGTGAAAAAAACTCAGCTAACATTAATTTTGTAGTATCATATCTGCACCTTTTTCAGCAATCATAATTGTAGGTGCGTTAGTATTCCCTGAAGTAATATTTGGCATTATTGATGCATCAATTACTCTTAAATTCTTAATTCCTCTTACTCTTAATTTTTCATCAACCACTGACATTTCATCTTGTCCCATTTTACAAGTTCCGACTGGATGAAAAATTGTTTGAGTATAGTTAGATCCTTCTTTAACTAATTCTTCATCATCAGTAATATGTACACCAGGTCTGTATTCTTCTGGTTGGTATTTTTTAAAGGTTTCTGTTTCCAGCATTATCTTACGAATTATTTTTAATCCTTGAGCCGCAACTTTTCTATCATCATCAGTTGATAAATAATTCATCTTAATTTTTGGATAAACTCTACTATCTGAACTAACAATATTAATTTCTCCTCTACTAGTTGGTCTTACGTTTGCAACAGTTGGAGTTATACCTTCGAAATCATGCATTGGAGTTACTCCCAAAATATCTGTACTCACTGGTGAAACATGAAATTGCAGGTTAGGTGTCGCTCTTGAAGGATCACTTTTTGTGAAACCACAAACTTGACTAGCTCCCATTGTAACTGGACCACTTTGATTTAAAATATATTCTAAACCCATCATAAATCTACCGAACAAGCTTTCCACTTTTCTATTTAGAGATTTTAAATTTTTAACTTTGTATACAGGTCTAAACATTAGATGATCTTGTAAATTTTGACCTATACCATTTAATTCGTGAATTATTTCTATACCATTATTGTTAAGTTTTTTAGCGTTACCAATACCTGAAACTTGAAGTATCTGAGGTGAACCAAT
>Ga0255766_10001245_pt1 | contig 23421 bp, 29 predicted proteins | sample 071ome_23_FD_179966 | JGI IMG/M metagenome (GOLD analysis project Ga0255766, IMG submission 179966) | Coastal salt marsh microbial communities from the Groves Creek Marsh, Skidaway Island, Georgia - 071403BT metaG (version 2) | ecosystem: Environmental > Aquatic > Marine > Intertidal zone >... | reverse complement strand
AAAAGAATGCTGAAACTTTCAAAATGCGTGTCCGAACCATGTCTGGTCGCCCAGTTTATAAGTCGCTTCGCAAAATGAAGCATGACCAAAACATTACTCCCGAACAAGCCCGTGAACGCAAGGAAATCCGTGCCGAAAATTTTAGGTGATAACATGACTCCACTTCAAGCCAAGAAACGATTCCTTGCTTTGATGAAACCATATTGGTTGAAAGACCTCAAAGAAAGCCGTGGCCCCAAACTCTCACACAAACAATATCTTGCCAAATATGGTGAAGAAAGAAAAGAAAGGATTTTCTATGACGCATACTTGGAGGATTGGGAATGGTGGGACTACCATGTAAAAACGGTTCAAAGCGGAAAATATGCGGATGCTGACATATACGGAGACACGGTTCTCCGAGAAGCATTACCTCACTCTTATTGGGCTTTCATTAACTACCTCCCTATTAAGTGGGAAGGGTCTGAAAAATATGATGACGACCCCTATGATTTGGAGAACCTTTATGACGATGAAACACACGCTTGCATCGTAGATGGAGAACCCAGTTGGGAAGATTATAGCACCGCCGATAAAAGAAAACTCAATGCCTTAGAAAAGCGTTGGGATTCCGACAAAATTAGCAGCGAAGAATACTCTGATACTTGGGATAAAATTACAAGCAAATATAGCACTCAAAAGTTTCATAGAAACGAGGCATCAAGAGTTAATTGCCGACATTGTGGACCCGTTATCAAGGCCATGAATAACATGAACAATTGGGACATCCTTAGTGTTGCAGAAGGACCTGATTTTTACGCATACTGGGAATATCCAGCAGCACTCAAAAAACAAGTCAAAGCCTTGATACCAGCACTTAAAGGAATCAAACCCCAACCAAAAGCACAAGCCAAGAAAACCACTACGAAACCCACGGCTAAAGCCAAGCCAAAGGCTACTAAGGCTAAGTCTGGCCGCAAAGCACCCACAATTTCAGCCACCCGGCGAAAGATTGGCACTCGTATGAGGGGCAACGACGGTAATATGTGGGAAGTCAAACCTGCGGGCAAAAGCCAACGATGGGTTCGTGGAGCCGAAACTTTTGAAGCACCTCGCAGAAAAAGACTGGATTTTAATTGGATTACTGAAAACAGTTCCGAAAAAGAGTGGGCAAAGGCTGGTCGCAACACCATTGGGGCTGCAATTAAGAAGGCCAAATCAGAAGGGTGGAAACCAGTATTGTCGCCTTGGTCCTCTACTGACATGAAACCCGCAACAAGGAAATCCAGAATGAGGCGAGAAGCAAAGGTATGGAATTTAATGTCCAAAAGTCCACAATGGAAACCGTGGCTTAAGTTTTTGACCGATAGGGATGCTGATGAAGATATGTATGAAACCATGGCTATTTTTAGAGGTAATGCTTATTGGAAAGAAAAATCTCGGAACTCAAATAGATATGGACCTTGGATTTATGATGAAGACCGTATTTATGTTCCAGACCATTTTTCAGAAGATGGTGGTTGGCAAGTTTTAGTAAAAGGCAATCAGGCTCTTTTGTTATATTATATTGCTGATTATGATGGTGGATACTCCACACCCCTAATGAGAAAAACTTTCAATTTATCACCAGTTAAAGCAGCAGAAGACTGGGGCGGTGACCCAGACGGCCAGTTAGCCCAAGCCTTAAACCAAGCCAGAAGCCAAACTCGGTCTGCCACCCCCATAGAGATTACCTCCTTACCTAAAATCTGTGCCGAATGTGGTGCTGATTCACCCCAAGCCTTTGGACTATTTGATACGCAAAATCTCATGATTGCCGAAGCATGGTTCTGTGATTCTGCGTGTGCCGACCAAAACCTCCAAACCACTCAGATTACCTATGGGGCTGAGGAAAATTATCACGATTTCATTTCTGACATGGAATCCGTAATGAAAAAATACGGAGAAATGACTCATTTTGAGTCGGAATTTAATCCCAGCAACCGAATTTTGAGAGTTGCTTTTGACTTACAAGTGGCGACCGCTGATTTTGACGATGTTGTGTTTGACGCAGAAGCGGCCGACTCTGACATGATTATCACCGACCAGAGTGACCTTCCTGACCCTATCACATGGATTATTTGGTTGGCCGACCCCGCTGCCGTCAGAAACCGAGAAAGAAATCCCGACTATGCGGAATTATTCTGGGTGCGAGGACCGGGACAACGAGTTCGCATGGAGGATTACCGACGAACTGCTGAAGTCAATGGAGTTTATGGAGCACCATTCGGAGCGACCCAAAACTATGATGATGAGGGTTGGTTGTCTTCTGAAGCAACCATTCGTAATTTCACTGATAAATCCGTGGCTCGCTCGCTATCAGTCGGTGATATTGTTGAGAACTCAGAAACTGGCGATTTATTTATTGTTGCTCCCGTGGGTTACTACCAATTACAGCCAGCCTCTGAAACATTTTCGGCTCCACTTGCCCGCCATCCACTCAACCGATTCCAACCCCGCCCCACGCATAAGAAAACTGCTTCATATTGGAGAAAACGAGGGAAAGATGCCATTTTCCGCCCCAAGCGAAACGAGTGAAACCTCAAATAGCAAAAAAACCCAACCTCCTCTATGGAAGACTTGTCCGAAGCAATCCTAATGCACAACTGGTTGCGTGAATCTGACGCCTTACAGTCGGAAGATTATGGATTTTTAATCAATCTCTATTTGGAAATCAATCAAATTATTTCGGATTGTCCCAATACTCCTGATGGTCGTCATGTAGCCAACTTGCTTCAAAAACAAGCCAATCAAATCAGCAACCAAATTGAATTATTGGAAGACCACATAGACATATACATGAGCGAATACTTTAACGCTACGGCAAGCGAGGCTTCTGAATGGGAAATGGCTTATGAAGAACCTCGTTCTGACTTGGATATGATAAAAACTGTCCGCCACTATCGGAAGGTTAAATACAATTATTCATGGAATATATCAGAAATAACGGGTCCTACGGGAGATGAAGTTCCTGATAATTTAGACATGGCGGGTTTATACATAAACGAAATAGATGAGTTTGTCCAAGTTTGGGCTAATGAAAAAATAGATGAGTGGGAAGCGATGGAATCAGACTATTTCGGAAATTGGTTTGATGAGGACGATAGCGACAGTATTTCGGACTCTGAAAGCCTAACATACCCCTTTCAATCAGAAATCAATGGCAAAACATTTACTTTTAATGCCCTGATTGATGCGTCCGTGGAAATGGAATATGAACCAAATGGTAGCGAAAGTGATTCAGGATGGGAGAGTTAATTTCAAATAGGTCGTGTCTCACAACATTATCATGGCTTATCCAAACTGGGACGATTTTTTCAACCTCTATAATAATGATTTCTACCGACCTCGCTCTCTAAATCGCAGCATGAAAGAGATTGAGAAGATTTTTAAGGCATTCGTTAATGACGATGAAACTAAAGACCGAATGAGCAACCTCTCTGCTCGCAATACCCTCAAAGCCACGGTCAAGCGTAATGGCAAGGTCTATAAAATCACCGTAGAGGACATTACTCCCAAACCAGAAGAAATCCCTGATGAAATTTCTATTGAGTGGGACGAATCTGGGGCATTTTCAGGCGGTCACGAAGACCTAACTGAATGATGCAAGAAGCCACCCTCCATAGTTAATCTTAAATAGGAGGAAAATCAATCCTTGTATTAGAGGGAACAGTGGGTTCCCTATGAACAAAATAATTCAAGGAAAAATGATTACTATGAAGACAAATAAATTCAAAAACACGATGCTTACAATTTTGACTGCCCTGATGCTCGCTATGAGTGCAGGTGTTGGAGCCGCAGATGGTTCTGACCCACTTGACCCCTCCGATGGTGGGGCTGACTGGGACGGCGATGGTTTAACCAATTCCGAAGAACAATCCCAAGGCACCAACATGAACAATGCCGACTCCGATGGTGACGGTCTACCCGATGGGTGGGAAGTCAATAACGGTCTAAATCCTACCAATGGTGGCGATGGAAATGCCGACCCAGATGGTGATGGTCTAACCAACGCCCAAGAATATGCAAAAGGCACTAATCCCAATAACGCCGACACCGATGGTGACGGCAAGCCCGACAACACTGACCAATTCCCCACCGACCCTAACGATGGCGAATACAGTGATAGCGACGGCGATGGAATCCCAGATGCTTACGACCCAGATTTCACCGAATCTGGTGCTGGAGCCGGCGACGGCGGCACTGAAGGCGGTGGCGAATCAGAGGCTGGTGGACAAGGCGAAGGTCAAGGACAAGGACAAGGACAGGGACAAGGCCAAGGCCAAGGCCAAGGCCAAGGTCAGGGTCAAGGTCAAGGACAAGGCCAAGGACAGGGACAAGGACAGGGGCAAGGTCAAGGACAAGGCCAAGGTCAAGGTCAGGGTCAGGGTCAGGGTCAAGGTCAAGGTCAAGGTCAAGGTCAAGGACAAGGACAAGGACAAGGACAGGGACAAGGCCAACAACAAGGTCAAGGTCAAGGACAGTCTGGACAACAAGGCCAAGGCCAACAAGGTCAGCAAGGTCAGCAAGGCCAACAGGGACAACAGGGACAACAAGGCCAACAGTCGGGTCAATCTGGACAACAAGGCCAGCAAGGACAACAAGGACAACAAGGACAACAAGGCCAGCAACAGGACAATGGACAAGGCCAGCAGCAGCAAGGCGGTCAGCAAGGTGGTCAGCAAGGCGACCAAACCTCGCAAGACCAAAATGGACAAAACCAGAACGGTCAGAACGAGCAACAACAGGGTGCTACCCAGAATGGTCAGCAAGGTCAGCAAGGACAACAAAGCGACCAACAACAAGGCCAACAGTTAGACAATCAGGCTCAGAATGGCGACAACGACAATGACGGTGATGGAATCCCTAATGAAATTGATAACGATGATGACAACGATGGTATTCCTGATGTTCTGGACGACAACCCAATGGACCACGACAACGACGGTATCAATGATGCCGAAGATGACGATGACGACGGCGACGGAATTGATGACCGTGAGGAAGTCAATGACGGCGATTCTCGCACCAACATCTACGACCACGACAACGATGGCATCTCTGATGCTGTGGACTTGGACCGTGACAACGATGGCATTGATAACCGCAACGACATTTACGACAACGGCACTGATGCTTCCCGTGACCACGACAACGATGGACTTAACGATGGAGTAGACACAGACGACGACAACGACAACATTCTTGATGTTGATGAAGTTGGTGGTATGTGGTCTTCTTACCGCTATGACCACGACAACGATGGTATCTGGGACATGACCGACCTTGACGATGATAACGATGGTCTTAGTGACTGGTTTGAGAACAACGACGGTAACGATTTGACGGGTCAATTTGACCACGACAATGACGGTGTTTCGGACTACATGGATTCCGACGACGATAACGACGGCATCCTTGATGAGTTTGAACTGTGAGTTTCCACTACACTACACGGCAGGTAATGACGGATGAATCCTTTCGGATTCTTCTTGAACTTGTTTCGTGCGGTTGCGTGGGTGCTGATGTGGCCGTGGAGTCATTTCTTTGGAGATGATTTACCATAATACTTAAATAGGTAGAAATTATCCCAACCATCATGGCGACCCTGAGTGACCACCAAGACACCGACCATTTCTCATACGAGAGAACATGGAGTGATATTGAGCGTATGCTTGAGCGAGCCGATGCTAAAATCAATTATTGGACTACCGAGTTTCACAGGGCAAAAGCGGTAGGCAATCGTGTTCGCATGAAAGATGCGGCTCGTAACAAAAAGGCATTGGAAGGTGTTGTAAAAACACTTCGTTGGGTTTTGGGAGATAAGAATATCCCTCACCCATTAGAGTGAAACTTAAATAGCAACACAGACCAACTTTGGTTATGTGGCTCTCGCCAACCTTTAACGGAGTTTCCGCTCGGTTTAACACCGAAGCCACCCCCGTATTGAGGCATTCCTCCGCACACGACCAATGGTGGGAACATCCTGATGATAGTTTGATTACCACAGGAACTTGTCAGAACATGACTCAAAGTGATGCTTGCACAAAGTGGCAACAAGCGGGAGTTGATTTAACTCAATCGCAATCCTTTACTGGCGACTTGTCATGGGCTAACCAACCCGCAGATTACAAAGAAGCCAAAACCGCCTGTGAGGGTGGTTGCAGCGGAGATTGGACTGTGACTCGTGAGGTAATAGATAATTCTAATGCACTGTGGAATTTGCTTACTGATAAACCACACCGTTTGCCTCGTGGATGGAGAGTTGATTCTGAGGGGCATCTAACCAACCTACCCAAAGGATTGGATGTTACCGCTTCCACGGCCTTAGAACGGGGTGTAGCCATTATTCGTCCTGATGCGATGCAGTGGAACATCACCATGCCGTGTATATTTTATGCTGAGGCCGATAAAAATTATCAATTTTCTGAATCCGAGTGTGCCAGCCGTGGATATGCAGGTTCAGATATTACCGTAGAACATCTCTCTTGGGCTATTGCCGAAGGGGAAAAATCGCATCGTGATTTTGGAGGAACGGGTCAATTATATTGGTGGTTAGAAACGCCTACATTTACTGCCTCATGCTCAGACCCCAATTCCCCCGGATATGATGCTTCTGCACACTACTGGGACAACACCCTATGTCAATCATCTCAATCCACTACCTCCAGCACCTCTGAAACGGAATGGGGCGGATTGATTGCCGCAGGATTCGCTATCACGGCGATGACCGTAGCCGCTACTGTCTATGGAGGGAAAATCTGATGGGAACGGTCTTAGGAAATCCTTTTGAACTTAACTTTGCAGGAGTGGCTCGTAATGCTGAAACCATAGTTAAGCGAGTAGAAACATTTACGAGCGGAGATACTCGTTGGGATGTCGTGTCCGTAGAAAATACTGCTTGTAATGCCGTTTTGCAATATGGTGTTTATATTATGAAAATCACTACCTTGTCCACAGGCAGGGTTCGTTATAAAGTTCAATATACCGAAGACGGCAGAAATCCAATTGATGCCTCTTATGTCCGAACCTCAGGTTCCATGCAAGGCTATCCCACCTTAGCCGAAGCCGAAGCCGAAAGAACTTCATTTATTGATAGCATCAATGGTTCAAGAGCCGAATCAGGTTGTTCAGATTCTTCCGCCCTGAACTATTCCGCCGCAGCAACCAGCGGCTCTTGCCCTTGCGAATCAGCCGAACCCGTGTGGGATAACAACAAATCATGGCAAGAAACCCCCACTTTAGTTCCACTCAATAGTGATAGAGCCGGAGATTGCACCTGCGTTTATGCCCCCACCTACACCGAAGGAGGGTATATTGTTGAAGAATGGACTTACAAAGGCGAAACCAATGGAGTTCACGAATGGGTTTGGGAAGAAAAACCTGCCCTATCTGATATTCCTCGTCCCGACCTAACTAATCTCTTTGACCGTATCGCTAAGGAAGGTTATCAAGCCACAGGCACTGAGCAAGGAGTCTATATCATTAAACCATCTCTAATCTCTACCACTTGGAAGAAACGCCGAGTCATTACCGCCACAGGATTTAGACGAATTGGTTGTATGGACAACACCGCTAAAAACTATGTCGCTGATGCAGTAGCCGAAGACCCAGAAAATCCGTGCGAGTATTGTGTGGATTCTGACTCAAATGCAGCAGGATATGACCAAGAAGCAGGGAAATGCCTATGCAAAGCAGGGTATAAACGAGGACTATTGGGCAAGTGTGTCAAAGACAAGAAGCAAACATCCTCCCCCTCCCCAGACCCCACCCCCGTTGAAGAGGATGGCTCAAGCGGTATGATTTTGGCTGGAATCGTGGGCTTAGGTGCGGTTGGAATTGCAATTTCTACCGCATTAGTGGCCCGAAAGCGAGGTGAACAACTATGAAATGGGATTTGGATTTCACAAACAACGATAATTCACGATACCAGTTTCCTGACATTGATTGCAGTTTGACTTACCATGAATTCATTCAGATTCGTGATATAGAGTTGGTCACGGCCAGCACTTATGCTGAAATTAAGCAACACTGGGAATCCAAAGGATTAGATGAGGCAAAATTTGAAGAGTTGCGAAGCCAAATTTGTCCTGAAAATCATGTGCGTTGTTCAGACGCTGACTCGGTTTTCGCTGATGGCGAAACCTCTTGTAAAACTTCTGATTGCTTGTGTGTATCTCAAACCAAAATAAAAACACAAAGTTCAAATATCAGCGAAGTTAAACCACAGTTAGACCCAGCCCGAATTTTAGGATTTACGGCTCTGGGGATTTCAGCACTATTACTATTACAATTTTGGAGTGAATAATCATGTTAGGAGTAGCCGCATTGGACAGTTATTGGACCGGCATCTATCAAGCCGAATCCAGAGTTTTTCGCACTACGGGACTCCCCACCACATGGGAAAATTCATTCAAGACCTCACATATTGATAATCTCCCCGATAATATCACTAATTATTTGGAGTTTTCGGCTCAGTGGGCAGAGGCTTCCGAATCATGGGAACCCGAAGTTTCCGAAGGAACTTTTGGATGGGGAGTTAAATACCAAGGTTATCAATCCTCAATTGTTATTCACAATAAAGAAACTCAGCCCGTAGTGGTTCAGGTCGGATTTGATTCTCAAATTACGGGAGCCTCAGGATGGACTGTCCCACTAACAGGATTGCGAGATGGTGATTCCATTAGTCCTCAAGCATGGTCTGGCACAGCCACTTTTACCATTCCCGTAAATGGTTATCAGTTTGTTAAAATTACCAACGCCACGGTGCAAATCTCAGGTTGTATGGATAGCACCGCCGATAACTACAACCCTGATGCCACAGTTTCTGATGCCTCCTGCGAATACCGAGGATGCACCGATAGCCAAGCACTCAACTATGATAGCAGTGCCAATGTGGACGATGGTTCTTGTATTGATAAAATTCTGGGTTGCACAGACGCATCGGCACTAAATTACGATAGCACCGCTAACCAAGATGATGGCTCTTGTGTTTATGAACCCGCTGAGGTTGCAGGATGCACTGATAGCCAAGCCACAAATTATGATAGCACCGCCACGGCTGATGATGGCTCGTGTGTTTATGAACCTGCCACTGAGGTTGCAGGATGCACCGATAGCACCGCTACAAATTACGACAGCACTGCCACGCAGGACGATGGTTCTTGTGTTTATGATAATGATGATGGAAACCAACGAGTAGTCGGCTATACCCACACAGTTTCTGAAGTTGCAGAGCGAACTGCCTCGTCGCCGTGGCTATTTGCTACTTTAGGGCTATTTGCCATGGCCGCAGGAACTTATTATTTTACCAGAGAGTGATACCATGAAAAACTACCCCAAAATTTATTATGCGACTGAAACCAAAACACTTCACCGAGTCGGTTATACACTGGCTCTGGCTCTGATGGCCGTCGGTGTGGCCGAAACCGTTCATTCTATTCCCTATATTGTTCGGGGAGAATCTAATCTTATCGGCATGACTTTGGGACCATCCATTGTGGTTTTATCAGGATTGATTGCTGGAGGCTATCTGATGGAAGCCGGTGTAATCTCAGAGTATTGAAGTTAAAACTTAAATAACAGCAACACCGATATTTGAGTATGGCTGAAATTAAGTTGGACGCATACATCGTTGGTGGCGTAATCGGAATTTCCTTGGGCGGTATTTTATTGGTTCGTTCTTGGAACACCTTCCGCACCGTTAGTTATTGGAACACCATTGGAATGCTAACCGTTGGCTCTCTTTTGATTTATGGTGGAGTTCGCTCCTTCCAGAAAAAAGGCTCCCAAGACACTGAGGCAGCCACTACCGCCGTTAAGGAGGAAGTTACGGAAGCCATTTCCGCCGTGACTGATGCCGCAGATGTCGCAGAATCCGAGGCGTATGATGCGGAATTCACTCAAGCCCAACGAGAGCGTTTGGCAAAAAAAGGCCACGCTTTGGATGATGGTTCATTCCCAATTCGCAACCGAAGTGACCTGCAAAATGCTATTAAGTCATGGGGTCGTGCCAAGAAAGCAAACAAGGCCAAGGCCAAGAAGTTTATCAAAATGCGAGCCAAACAATTAGGTGCGATGAAGGATATTCCTAAAAACTGGTGAGGTGAACTCCTCATGGATTACGATTATGATGCCTATCAGGATTTGAGTCGTAACGAATTAATTGAGTTAGTGGCTCATTACCAATTTTTATCAAACAGTTTGTTAGAGCGAGTTCATCTGCTTCAATCTCAACAAGTCTGGTCGGCTGAAGGCGAAGAGGAACTGACTCCTTTTGAAGCCAAGATGCTCAAAATTTTGGAATGGTATATCAAAAATTCTGGTTCAAGTGCTCGTGGTAAAGCATGGGGAGATTTATTCAACAATTTTGGATTCAGAGATACTCTGGCGTTTGCCCGATGGGGTTCATCTCAACGAAATCCAATTCAAGTTAAGGGAGCCAAACAAATCAAAGAGGTTTTTTCTGGTCAAGCCGAACCCACAGTTTTGAAAACAGCAGGTATTAGCCCTAAAACATTATTTACATCCATTAGGTGGCGAAGATGAAAACCACATGGGAACAATTACTGGCAGAAGAAGAAGCCCGACTCAAGGGCTTACTCTGTTACCGAAGCCCCCAATTGCCCCAATTCCAGATTCCGTCCGAATTACCTTCACTAATCCCCACGGAATCCAAAACACCCACATGGGTGGAAAAAATCTCTGAGCAAGACGCCCAAGCAGTTAAACAAGCGGAACAACAGCAAGCCGATAAGAAGCGTCGTCTGGCAGGAGTAGTTGGTGAATCCACTCAGTTTCGTCAAAAACGCAAACGATTTTTTGGAGGCACTAAACCATGAGTTGTGGATGTTCTGACCAGAAATCTGCGGAATCTCAGCCACTTACACCCCTAATTTCGGTGGGAAAAATTGTCGCTATTACCTTTCCACTCTGGCTCACTGGCTTTTTGATTTGGTGGCAAACCAAAGATTGAAGTAGCAACACAACATAGTTTTCGTTATGGCAATTCGTCGTCAGGGTTTCCAATGGGAGGTTGCGGATTTAGGAAATCTCCCACCCAAAGAGTTGTCATTATTAGAAAACACCCCTCAATCAGTATTTTATTCCAAAATCGGCACGGCTACTATTGCTAACCGCCTTCGCACTAAACCTGATGAGTTTATTGTGCTCCAATACTTCGGTAGCACACCCGGAATCTGGGGAGTCGGCAACGATTGGGTTCCCGGTGGTTATCTTAACTTCGTCGTCGGCACCACTTCATTTTTCTTAGACCCTGACGGACGACCCGCCGTGGGACTATCAGGTTCTGCCGCACCCTATCCCATTACCTTAGCCGACCGACCCATGGACCCCAAGGGATGGCAGATTGAAATTCCACCCGGCACCGATTGGGACATTACTTATTTTCTGGCAAACGCTTTAGTGGAGCCAATAGAAGATTTTCCCACAGGAGTTAGCCTCTCTTGGTCTACACCCCCTGCATAAGATTAAAATAGCAGCGATACGATATATCGCTTATGGGTCTGGCGTATGATTTAGATGTTCAGGCTCGTTTCTCGCTTAACGACTGGCAATTTATTTTATCTCAAGGGGATACCAACCTTTTTTCAGGCGGTTCTGGTAATTCCCGGCGAGAAGGAATTACCATTCCCAATTCAGATTCGTCTGAGTTTGATGTGGTGATTAGAAAAACTACGCTGGTAGAAGACCATTATGTTATTTGTGGGTCTTACCGAGCCTTTTTTGATGACCTTGCGAGCGGAGCGGGAGCCTATGCTTGGGACGGATTTATCACGATTATTCGTGCTCACAATTTGCCTTTTGTGGATTCCTTTGACCCAGCAGTGGGATTTCCCCCTCCGACTCGTTCCCCTCTCTATTGGTTGAATCCCGGATTTGTTCCCGATGCGCCACCCATTGAGCAGCCTTTTTCTCAGACTAACCGCTTTTGGACTTATTTGGCTCGTATGCCCTATGAAATCACTCCACGGCTGACTGGCCTTGGTTCTGATTCTACCCCCGGTATTTATTCAGTAGATACGGCTAAGACCGGTCTTGCCGCAGGATTTCAAATCATTGCGGGCGGACACGCTAACATAGATACCGCTACCGAAGGTGGTTTAACGGGTCAAAATTATTCTGCATGGATAGCCGTTTTAGAATTTGAGCGAACAATTCCTCAAATAAGTCCCGTCACGGGAACGACTCCACCCTTAACCGCCACCCGACCCTATGCGATTAATTTTTCCGCCAGCAACTCCATCCAAGTATCACAAAACGCTACTACCCGCATTGGAACGGGTTTGACCGATTCCAATACATATCCGGGAATTGCTTACAATTTGGCGAGTTTGGCTCGCTCAGTCAATCAAATCCCTGCGGGTTTTTCGGCAACGCCACTTACCTCATTAGGAAACGGTTATGTTCTGACCCGCATTCATGATGTTTTAGGACTTAATACTGGACCAATCCCCATAGATTTGACGGCTCTTACGCTTTGGATTACGGGTGAATCCGCTTATAGCGATGGTGCGGGTTCAGTAGACTTTACCACACCCATGTTAGGCATCTGGGAGTATGAAGGGCAGGGTTCTTATACCGACCTTTATGTGGCCGTAGGTGACCGAAATTGGGCGACAGACGGCAGCGTAGCCGCTTATGACCTTGATTCGGCTTACGGCACAGCACTGACTCCTTCTTTCAATGTATCGGCTACGCAAGACCCACTTAGTAATCAAGTTTTAGTTGCCGTAGACCGAGTAACACACGGAGGCTCCACCAACGCTGAAATCTATGCGGCTAACTTTAAAACCGTTATAGAAAGCAGGGGTTTTTTGGGTTCGCAACAATACTGCCTCTGGCCGTTTGCAGTCCGAGGAGGAGCCTTTGAAACAGTGGGAGGATTTACCCTACCCGACAAATGGTTGGGCAAAGCCGTGCAACAAAAAACCTTTACTCAAGACGAAGAAGAAGAGGCGAAAAATCTTACTGCTTTCCCAAATACGGTGCAACCCGATGGGGTCATAGATTTGATTGCGATTGAAGACCGTTCCTTGCAACAATTATTAGCGGCCGACCCTACGCTGCAAGGCGGCGGCCCCGAACCTATCAATTATTTAGCCGCCATTTACCCGCCGAACTATTTGGATTACGGTCTATCTAATAAACCAGCCTTCACGGGACAACCCGCTAACATCGCCTATGGATTCTTTGGATTTTTATCAGGCACAGGCCCAGAGGTTTTTATGTATGATTTCGGCACAGTTACTATGGATGTGGACCTGACTGTATCGCCACCGCAGTTTTATGTAGGTCCATGGGCCTCCGACCCATTAAAGGCTGGAGCCGATATTATTTCGGTGGGTTCAACAATGAATTCCGCTATTGTTACGGCGGCTGGCTCTACCACCCGTCGCCCAGTTTCTGCGGGTTGGGATGTAGACCGTGACCAATGGGTATTTACCTTTGCCGACACTACGGGCGGAACGGTGCTGTCCTGCAATTCTGCTTTTGACCGACAACCAGCCACCCAAGTTGCTTACCTTGACCAAACCGACCAGTTTCCCCGATTATCTTCTAACACTCGGTCGGCTTATTACACTCCCCGAAATATGACGCCTTATTTAGACGGATTGGTTTTGTTTGGAGGCGAGGTGGACACTACCCAGTTAGGTCAGGCGACCCTTAAATCTGTTTTACTTACCGATGAATTTGGCAATACCATTCGTGGTTTTCAAGCCTATGAGATTCAAGGTAGCACGGGCAGAACGGCTCGTGTTTGGGTAGACTATATGTTGTATGATGGAATTGATTCTTTGGTGGCCGTAGTTATTCAAGAAATGGGTCTGCGAGTTACCGTGGAGAATGTGGAGTGGTATAAGCGAAAAATTCTCAATGAGGATGTCTTGAACATGAGTTCAGACGAAGTAGAGGCATGGATTGATGCTCAACAAGCCGAATATCGTAAAATGTTGATTGAAAAAGAGCGACAAGGAAGGCTACGCCGTCGCCGCCGACAACAATCTGCGATAGCCAATGATTTAGAAGATTTAATTCAGGGAGAATTCGTGGTTTCCGATATGGACTTCATTGAAGGAGATTTCATGGAAAGAAATCTGCGAGATTTAGATGCTTTCCCCGACCAAGATTCGCAACTAAAACGACAGATTTTAACTGACGAACAATGGTTAGAAGGAGATACTCTCTATGGTTCTTCCGTTCCTCGTAAGAAAACCGCTTCAGAAAAACGAAAAGAGGCGGAGAAAAACCCGAAAGAGCCTAAATCCGACGAATCGTGATGCAGGAAGGCTATAAACTTAAATAGTTGTCACCACAAAGGTTCATTGGGGATAGGAATGGACTATGAACGGAAAATGACTGTATCTGCTACCGAGGACCTATATGTAATGACTTCGGCTAAAATACCCGCAGGAATTCAACTGCAAGAAATTTTGATTGCTCCTGAAGAAACTCAGTATGCTGATTATTTCCATATTTTTGTCTGCATGGATTCAGAAGTTATTTACTCAGGACCGTATTTAGGTGAAGGAATTAACATCAAAATTGACGACCGAGCCTATGAAGAAGACCGACTTTTGCTGTTCTCGCTTTCGGCTTCTTTTTATCCTGCTGAAGTAGCACCCCAGATTTATTCTACCTACTACACAGTTACCATCCGAGGTTCTGTGCGTCAGGACTGGATTATTGCCGATGATACCAAGCAACATTCTGAGGAATTTATCAACAAATGGGTCTGAGAAGATTGAAATAGCAGCGATAGATAATATCGCTCATGGCTCAGTTGTTATTATACACTGGCAAAGGCGGAGTGGGAAAATCCACAGTTTCAGCGGCTTCGGCTCTGCATTTAGCCGAATCGGGTTTCCGAACCATCTTGGTATCGTCCGACCCAGCCCATAGCACTGATGATACGCTGGGGGTTTCGGTAGGACCTACGGCCACACCCATTGCCCCTAATTTGTGGGCCCGAAACATTGATGCCGAGCGATTGGCTCGTAATTTTGCCGAGTCGTTAAATCAAGCCACCTCAGATACTTTTGCTAAAATGTTGCCGGGGTTAGACCCTGAATTGTTTTCTGATATGGCAGGATTCCCCGGAATGGATGAGTATTTTGCTTTAGAAGAAATTCTGAGATTAACTCAATCGTGTGATTATGATGTGGTTGTGTTTGATACGGCACCTACGGGACACACACTCCGAGCCTTAACTGCACCCGATTATATCAAGACATTTTTGCTCAAACTCTTGCGTATGAAGGCTAAAATAGAAAACTTTAAAGGAGTTTTGTTCAAGCGAGATAAATCGGCTTCTAACTTGGCTTCTATGTTAGAAGAAGTTTGCGACAAAATTGACCGTTTGAGAACGCTACTCCGCAGCGATTGGGTTACGGTAAATCTGGTGTCAATTCCATCCGAAGCCGGACTACAAGAGTGTTATCGCACTATTAAATTTTTAGAGTCCCAACAGATTTCAGTCCGCAACATTATTGTGAATAATATCATCCCTAATTTTGGAGCCGAAACTTGGGCTACGGCTACGGGAGATACCCCTAACCGAGCCGCCCAATTAATCAAATGCGAATATGATACACAACAACCCTATCTCCGTCGCTATGCAGAAATCTGTGAGGCTCACCAGATTCATTTGGTGGGAGTTAGCCGACTTCCCTATGAACCCAGAGCCGCACGATTAACAGATTATTCAAAAATTCTCTGGAATCCGGCTAAAGGCGTTCAATTTACACCCCAACTCTCTTTGGTTCAAGGCGATAATTCTCTTACAGTTTCGGTGCCGTTTATTGATTCCGCCACATGGAACATTACTGCCGACACTTGCCAATACCAATGGGAGGACTTTAACATGGGAGGCACAGTGGCTCATTATCAAGTCCCAATTCCCGCCAGTGTTGCACCTACTCGCCGCAAGGTTAAAGACGGGGTGAAACTTTCATGGAGTTGATTTTAATGCTAATTTTGGCTTGGTTAGCGGGTTTGACTCTGGGAACTTCCTATTTTGTTTGGTGGTTTTTAGTCATTCGCAACCCAGTAATTACTCGTGTTATTTCGCAAAACTTAAATAACAGTAACGATGATAATGGTGTATGAACGCCACACCATTGATTGCTACCGTCGCTATTGCAGGAGCAGGTGCTTTCTGGTATTACTCCAAGATTCACTGCCCTGACCCCCATATGGAACGAGTGGACGGTGATTGCACCTGTATGGAGGGTTATTATGCCGACCCCAACGATGATACCAAATGTGTGGCTCTCACCACTACTGAAGCCCCAGAAAATAAGGCAGTTTTGAACGCTGGCGTTTATGTTTATTCTGCCGATGGCGATGCCGTTGATACCAGCGATGAATCGGTGGATATTGTAATTGATTGTTTGCTCTGTAAGGCCGTTGAAGGTTCTTCTCGTCAAGCCCAAGATGGTCGTTGTCTCCGATGCCAACCCGCCGCTACTCAACAGCAATACCGTGATGATGACGGTGCTCTTGACCATGCTGCATGGATTACTGATTACGAATCTACGGCTGAGGCGGCTACTACACCTCCGAACCCAATTTCCGCCGATTATGAGTGGGTTTTTGAAACTACTCAGACCAATGAGGCTGAAACCTTTGACGCTGGCTATTCACCTTACAATTACTCCCCTGATTTGAGCACTTGTGTTTCCGATAAATTAACTCGCCCCAGTTCAGTTCTCTGAAAACTTAAATAGGAAACAACCTGTGTTTGTTTCATGTGGCTCACCTTTGATTGGGATGATGTGGGCATTACTGACCCAATCGTTCAATCAGCATTGTCTGAATTAGACTCCCGTTATCCACTCCGAGTGTGGTATCGGGTTTCTTCCTCTGGAACGGGATTGCATTTAGTAATTGCGGAATTGATGTGGGATGCCTCTACGGGAACTATGCAAACCCACCCCATAGATTTCCCAGAAGAACTCACTTTACAAATTCGTGCGGAGTTTTCTGAACCGCCATGGGGATTAGAGTGTCGTGGAAGATTAATTTCTGATTCAGTTCGCACACAAAACGGGTATCGCACAGGTAGACTTTTTTCTGCTAAAAATCAAAATCTGGCAGGAGGTTGGACTCTCTATGAATCCCAAACCTGAAATACCACGCTGGGTTTATGAATTTAAGCCTATTATTGAATACCGCCAATCACAGGGCTATCAATTTTATGTTAATGGCACTTTTGTGTTGGATTCCTTAGATATTGTCTTGGCTATGATGCACGGTCATCAAGTTCATGCTATTATCCCAAATCAACAGAACATTCAAATAGGATGAAAGAAATTCATACTCATGAGCGAAGTCCGATACTGGAAAAGAGCAGGGTTTCCTGTTACTCGTGAGCAAGCCGAAGAAATGATTGACCGTATCTCTACTGGAGCCATTGGTGCAGTTAGGGATGATGATATTGAAGAGTTCGTTCCCGTGGGTGGTTCCGCATCACCCACACAACTCAAAAAAGAAATTGAGGAATTATTTTCCCGACCCGCCGACGAATCGGATAATCAGATAGATGATTCTATTGCTAATATCTTAGAGGCTATGGCTTTTGAACAAAATAAAAAACAATTTATTATTGAATGCAAATCTCGTGGTCTTTCATTGGAAGAAGCCCGTGAAGAATATGAGGCTGCTAAAGCCGCCCTTGTCCGAAAGGCTCTGAACTTACCTGATGAGCCAATGGAGGTTCCCGTTATCTACGGAGATGACTCGGAGGAATAATCATGATTGGATGGGATTGTGGCAATTGCGGGCATTTTATTGCCCTGTCACACAAGCCTTTGGCTTGCCCGCATTGCGGAAATCGTAGGGAGTTTCATCAGCGTGGAGGCGATAAAAGTGAGTGATACTCCTGATGACGCACCCAAACCCAAGCGTCGTCCCCTACCACTAACCGAAACATTAGTTTTGGATATTGTAGATTATCTCTTAGAAAATGAGGGGTATGGTTATTCCACTCAAATTTCCTCGTATATGGTGGATTATAAGCCTCGTCGCTATACCAGCCGAGAGGTAGTGGGAATCCTCCGAAACCGCCCCTGTTTCCGTCATGCTCAGGCTAAAGACCGAAAAGGTGGAATCCGTTGGAGATTAGATGTCTTAGCGTTAGAAAAATATCTGGTTCAAAAGGGATATGAAGACCGAGCCGAAGAACGAGGTATTTATGATAAAATGCGTGAACTCAAGTGGCGACAGATTTTCCGCACTATTGAAGCCTTAGAATCTATGATGCCTGAGGTGGCTGACCCAACTCCTGAAACCATCAACTCTTGTTATGAAAACCTTGCTACACTTTGGTCGTGATATTATGGATGAAGAATTGAAAGCCTATATTGATGCCCGATGGGGAATTTATGAAGCCGCCCTTGCGGAGAAAGACTCTCGCTTGGCTCGTCATCAACACACCATGGCTTTGATTCGCACCGTGGCCGCTTGTGTTGCTTCCATTGGATTTTTGTTAGTAGCCTTCTAATTCGGATAATTCGGATAGAAATCAGTCCGAAACATCCAAAGATTCAAATATCAAGAACACACCACAAAACCTATGGTCTGGTTTGTTCGCCGTTATCAAAAAGGTGTTAAAAACTCTGGCACTCGTGATTTGGTAGTTTCCGATACAGAAATTTCAATCTCTGATTTCGTGGCTTTCGCTCATCAAACAGGACCGGGCAAATATCTGCTCGGACAACGAGGCAACGGCATCAGAGGATTTCGTAAAATTACTGATTGTATAGTTGATGAGCCTTCGGTTTCTGCTTCTTGGATGTCCTCCGAGCCAACCAAAGTGTTCGCTGCTGAGTCAGTATCAGTTAAAAGAAACATTCAGTTAGGAGATTTGTCCGATACCGAACTTATGGACTTAATGGGTTCTATGGCCGATTCAGACATCAAGTCTGCCGAAGAATTTTCTAAGTTCAAGGCTGATTTAACCAGTATTCACACCGAGATTTCTCGTCGTGGATTGGGAGCCACCGAAACCTCTTCCGAACCACCTACTATCAAACGAGCCGAATCTGCCCCAATTGCTTCCGCAGGATTCGCCGTGGGCAAGGGCAACATGGCGATGGGATTCGTGGGAGGTATCTTAGTGGGTGTGGTCGGAACCATGTATTACTACAAGTCCAAGATGGATGCTATCAACACTCAAATTGACCAAATCAACAAACAACTTAACGAAGCCGAGTCTGCTATCAAAAGAGCCGAATCTCGTGAAGCCAAGCGAGCCGAAGCGAAAGAGGCTCAACCTAAAAACAAACCTTCGGGAAAAATGAACTGGGACAATTGGTTCTTGAATCAGTTTAATTCTGGCAACGGACCACAATTTTAAGGAGGTGAATCCTCTTGGATTTAGAAGCCATGAAAACCATGTTGAATACTTACAAACAACTGTTAGAGCAGGAGAAACAAGCCGCTCTTAACCAACATTTTGAGGATTTTATGCAACAATTAGCGATTTCTGAACCTGAAAAATCTGGTTTGAGAAACTCGTTCTTTGCTCTAATTGATATTTTGGATTCGGAGGGAACTCTTCAAGAGCGAACTCAACGCATGGCAAAATCTGATTTTATTTGGGATGTGCTACAACTCAAAACTTCGGCTAAAGAACGAGAATTGCGAAGAGTTACTGATGAAATCTGTGATTTTATTCAAGGGGCTTCTCAAGGAGCCGAAAACGAGGGACAATTTATTCAAAATCTCTTGGCTCGCTCGCTTCGTGAAGTGGCTACCAGCATTGAATCAGGCGAATTGCGTTCATCCTCCTTGCCCGCTATCACTTGGATTGAATCTTTGAAACTGGGATTAGATGCTATGTTTAAGGGGAAGATTTAAGAAGGAAACGGACTTAGTGATATTCATGAGCGATTTTGATGATGTTATTCGGGAGGCTCGTGCCGAACCCGAACCTGCTAAGGCTCAGGCAGGTAATTCCACTTCTAAGTCCGAAGCCAAGTCATTGGTTGAAATGCTAACTGCTGATGGCGACCTCAATTCCTTGGGTCGTCAGTTGAATTTGGATAACGACATGACCGAAAAAGTGTTGGTGCCGTTGGTTAATTTCTTAGACAAATATGGTGTGGGTGAATCAGTTTCCACTAACCCTACGGTTAATCGTGCCACGGGAATGTTGGGATTTTTAACTGATGTCGCACCAGTCTTGCGGTCTGCCGCTGAATACTTTCAAGGTCGCCGTAATGATTTAAGTGCTGAAGATGAAGCGTTTTTGGAACGAATCCGAGAGGCTCAAGGAGTCGGCTCTGCGGATATGGATTTGTTTGTGGGGACTGAAATTGGTGAATCCACCGAACCCGAACCTGAACCCGAAATCGCTCGTCCCGCCAACCCATTTACAGAAGGTATGGATTGGGATGCCGTCTTAGGAGTTCCTAAAGCGGCCAAAAATCGTGATGGATTAACGGGAACTATTACTCAAGCCACCAAACCTAACTCTTTTGGAGTCACAGGAATTGAGGCTCTGGCTCGTGAAGCCGGAGTGTCTATGACGGATGTTAAAAACGACCGTCAATCCCGAACCAATATGCAAGAAACCGATTATAGCGATGGTTCTGCTGTGGATATAGTTTCAGGCATGGACGAAATTCAACGAGCCATGCAATCTGAACAGCAGCGAATTGCTAATACCAGTAAAGTCACTTTTGATGGCACTGATTTAGAAACACCCGACTCACTTAATTCCTACCGCCCTAATGCTGAACCAGCGGCTCCTGCCCCAGCGTTTGGAGTGTTAGAATCGGTGGATTCTCTGATGGCGAAATACGGAGTCACTGAAGAACAAGTAGAAAATCCTCAAGCCACGCCTGAAGAGTTGGCTGAGTTAGAGGAAATCTCTGACGAAGATTTGGATTATGATGAGGCCAGCAATACTTATCGCCACCGAGAAACGGGCGAAGTTTATGAGGCCGTAGACCTAACTGAAGTTCCTGACGATTATTTCGGGTGATGTTGTGTCTGGAATCAACCCAATTTGGGCCCGGTATGTGTCCGAGCAAATGATTGAGTGGCTTAACTGGCTTCGCAACATTTCTATCCGAAGTTATCTGGAATTATCCCAAAGGTTCATTGATTTAAATCCGCATTATGTCCCTGACTCTTCGTCGCATTCTGAAGCCTCAGATTTATTTAACCGCATGATTGTTAATCAAGAATTTTTTGCTCAGGTTTCGGATGCTGGAGTTTTAGTCTGGGCTAATTCTGGATTTGAAGATTTTTTACTGGCACTGGAAATTTATGCTCCCAAATACCCCGAAATTCGTGAAATATCGTTGTTTTTCCGTCGCAACCTTTGGTGGTTCAAGCGATTATATCAATTTTTCCGAGCCGAATTGATTCTTCAACTCCGTTCCGAAGGAAGAACTTTGTGATAAAACTTAAATAACAGGGACGAGGATGAGAGTAATATGACGGCGATTCCTCAGGACAACATGGAGGCAATTCAAGCATACCTCATGTTGGAGGGGTTTCAAGGCAAGCAACTTTATCAAGATGGCGAAGTAATGGCTCTGGTAGACACGATTTTGAGTGATGCGGGATTTACTACCCAATTCACCAATGATACTATGTTTGGAAAAACTGCCCTTCAGAATCTTTATACCCAACATAAAAACGATGCTCTTGGCGGACGCTTTGGAGGTCGTAGCGTTACCTACCCCTATGGTTATAGTGTGGTTCGTCGTGGTGATGCCACCGACAACGATGGATTTTCTCAACCAGTTCGCAACAAGAAGAGAAATTGGTGGGATACTATTTCCAGCCGAGCCACCACTCAGATTCTTAATTTGGCTCGCACAGGAGAATTGACCCCAGAGTTTCAAGAGGAATTGAATCAGGGTCGTGATGCCTCTTTAGCCGATGGCGAATCTGCACCAACCGCCGATACCGCCGATACCACCGTGCCAGAAGTTGAGGTTTCCACCACTCCCCGCCCTGACCCAGTGGCGACTCCCGGCAACAAAATTAAGGGCGGAGTAACTGATTCCGACTCTCAATTCTTTGTTGCCCCACCACCCAGCCCCGATGAACAAATTGGTCTATCTTCTAAGGCATGGAATGAAACACCCGGCGAGAAACTATATGATTATCAAGGACGACTTGTTTTCCAAATGCGTCCCAGCAACATGGATGAATCTATGCAACCTACTAATGCCGTAGTTGTTTCTGAAACCTCTACCAGCGAGGAATCAGTGGATGATTTCATGGGTGATTTCATGGATGACACGACCCCATCCCAATCCGCAGTAGAAAACAACTCACCTTACTTTTTGACTCCTGAATTGGAATTTTCCTTCAAGACTGGAGAAACGGCTTACTTCCGTGTTATTGGTGGTAGCAACGCTGCGGAATATGATGGTCTAATGTGGCCCGTCAATATCGCAAATGATGACGGCGGAGCCAGAGTCACTGATATTAAAATTCGGTGGAAATCTCCCTCAGGAAACTTTACCGAACCCGACGAACCTGAAAACTTCGTCATTACCTTGCAACAAGCAGGAGAAACTCTAACTCTAACCTTGGATGGCAAAGGTAACTTGGAAGGCCCCGAATATAACAAAAAACAAAGTTCGGGACAATATAACGATGTCGGAGGCATGATGACGCCAGTTGCTTCTAATAAAGTAATCGTTTATTCCCACCCCGTCAAAGGTTTTGGAGGTTTGCTAACTGCTACTGACGGTGAACCCGCAGACACCATGACTTGGCAAGACCTTAATGCTTCTGCGGCAGGATATACAGGTAGTGTTAAAGTTAATTCCGCTACCGAAGTCGTCACCGTATTCCAACGACAAATGAGCCGATTTTATGGTAATCCTTCTTTGAGTGATGCCCGACTTAATTGGAGAAACTGGACCGATTCTGGTGACCCAGACAGTGTTATGTTGCCGATTGCAGGAGGTAATAACGCTATTTTCAACCTTGACCCCAAACCTCGTAACATTCGGGCTGATGTTCGTGTCTATGAAGAGTTTGCCCCTCAATATCTGGCTCCCAAACTCCTACAACTGAATGTAGTGGTAGAAAACGGAGTTCCTCAACCCACAGCGAGCACAGGAGTTATCAGTCCCGCTCGTGAATATGACGATGATGGCGAGATAGAAGATGAAACATGGAATCAAGTCGTGCAATTCCAAGTCAATGGCTCAGAATCTTCTGAATACTTCGGTTCGGCTCAAACCAAAACCTTTGTTCTTCCGGGTGATGAAGCCCATTTGCGTTTCAAAAATAAGGAGGGTGAGTGGACCGATGTTCCAAAAGGTGGTATTGACTATATTACTTATGACCTTTCTTCTTCGGAAGAAGTCGGAAATGTTACCGTAGTCCGAGGTCTGCGAATTTACA
>Ga0255766_10001242_pt1 | contig 23457 bp, 14 predicted proteins | sample 071ome_23_FD_179966 | JGI IMG/M metagenome (GOLD analysis project Ga0255766, IMG submission 179966) | Coastal salt marsh microbial communities from the Groves Creek Marsh, Skidaway Island, Georgia - 071403BT metaG (version 2) | ecosystem: Environmental > Aquatic > Marine > Intertidal zone >... | reverse complement strand
AACCAGGTAAATACCTACTTCTTTGAAGAAGGTATCCTTCTTGGCGTAGACTTCCCAACCGAGCATCGGCGCATCGGCTTCCTTGAACATCCAGGCCTGCGAACCACGCACCATCAGGGCGGCGTCCGAACCGTAATACATTTCGTAATCGCTATCGAAGGAGTTACACAGCGTAATGTCCATCGAGGAATTCACTCCACCTTCATACTCCATGTTGATTTGAACGGTGTCCGGCACATCGCGGCCGTCGTCCCAAAGCACGGTGGAGCCGAATCCGGTGATGGCCTTCGGACGACTGCCGAGGAACCATGAATTGGCATCCAACTGATGAATTCCGATTTCACCGATCACACCGGATGAGCTTTCACCGCGCAGGCGCCAGTTGATTTCGCGTTCGCGCTCGTTGGTTGGGGCGGCGCGTTTCCAATTGGTTTTCTTGTGCCACTGGGAACGTGAAAAGATCGAACGGCCCCAGGAACCGGTGCGGACAAAGTCCACCAGAAAGTCACGTTGAGGATCGCTGCGGAATTGAAGTCCGGCCTGGAAGTTCAGTCGTGGATACTTCCTGGCTGCCAGGGCAATCTCACGTGCCTCGGCGATGGAACTCGCCAATGGAGCTTCGCAGTAAACGTGTTTACCCGCCTTGAGCGCGTCGATGACGATGTCTTTGTGCTGGTGACTGGGCGTTGCAATGACAACGGCTTCCACATTTTCGTCGGCCAACAGTTCCTTGTAATTTTCGTATCGCTTGGCCTCGGTCGCGGTGCGGCCGGCGCGGCGCAGAAAGGCTCCGTAGTGATCGCAAATGGCCACAACCGGCGCATTCGGCAGCACGGCCAGGGTGCTCAGGATGTCACGGCCATGGTAACCACAACCGATCACCCCAAACTTCACGGGGGGACCAATGGGGGGTTTCGACTCCTGCGCATTGGCTTCAGAGGGTTTGAATGCGGTGGCACCGCCCGCCATCATGGCCATCATACCGGCCATGGATCCTCCTTTGAGGAAGTCGCGGCGGTTCAAATCAATTTTTTCAGTCTGATCCGTCATAAAAACTTTTCTAAGGCTTGGAGGCTAAGATTAAAAACCCCGGCAGAACCTGTTCTCAGTTCCGTCCGGGGTGAAATCAGTTCCACGCTCCATACTGAAGCAAGGAAAACAATTAATCCAGCACTTTGATGCGAATGTTGCGCAATGCAATGGCTCCGTGATCTCCCTGGACGAACAAGGAACCCGGTTGATCCACATTGGCATCCAATTCACTACCGGTCGCTTTGTTCACCTCGACGTTATCGTGCACTTTGACTCCATTCAGGGTCACGGTTATTCGATTTCCTTTGATCGTGGCTTCCACTTCCTGCCATTCACCGGCACGGCGCGAGGCCATCAGGGAAACCGGTTTCACGCTGTAAATGGCGCCATTGCCGCCCATTTCAGGCTTTTTGCCGTAATCATCAAAGATCTGAATCTCATGACGTCCGCGCAGGTAAAAACCACTGTTGCTCCCGGGGGGAATCAGGTATTCGTAGCGCACGGTAAAGTTCCAGTATTTGTCATTGGTCACAATGTCCGTGCCGTGTTCACCTTTAGCGACGTTGTTGACCATCATGCCGTTCTGCACGCTCCAGCTCTTGGTTCCGTTGGCGTGACGCAGTTTCCAACCGTCCAGATTAACACCGTTGAAGAGGGGTTTGAAACCTTCGGCGCGTTCTTCGGCGCTGACTTCGTAGCGGTTGTTGATGGGGCTTCCATCGCCTTCGGCCAAGCCCAGGGCCCAACGAATGCCGCCCAGAATGTGTTTCTGATAATGGTCACTGGTCCAGATGTCTTCACGATGTCCCAATGAAGTGTAAAACACCTTGCCTTTGCCGTATTCACTGCACCAGGCGATCGGATAATCACCGGGTTCCCAGGTGTTTGGACGTTGATCCTGGCTCAAGAGTCCGTGCACGCGGTCGCGATGGAAGTTTTTGAGGATGTAAATTTCATCAAAGACCTTGAATTGCTCGCCATAGTGCTGGCAGGAAGGATGATGACGATCTTCCACGCGGGCATTGACTTCCACCTGCCGGCCATGGGTCAGGAACTCGCCGCCGATCATGCCGACAAACTTGGGAAATCCGTGAAAGGTGTCGGATGCCGAGTGCATTCCCAGGAACGCCTTGCCGCTCTGAATCCATTCCATGAAGTATTCGCGGTTTGGAATGGGCAGATCGCCGGTGGTATTCGCGAAGATCACGCCGTCCCACTGCTTCAAGGCCTCTGGGTTCATTTTTTCGACGATCTCTTCGTCGGTACGGGCGTAGGCCACGTCAAATTCGTCAGAGCTTTCAGCCAAGGCACCTAGCACGGCTTCAGCGGTTGGGATGGAGGAGTGGCGAAACCCTTTGGTCACAGTGACGACCAACAGATTCTTGGATGCTGCCTCCAAAGAGGCGCCGGTCAAGCAAGCCGCAGCTAGAACCAAAGCTACTGCGGATCGAGTCATGGATGATTTCTTCATACGATTTCTATTGTTTGTTTGCCCCGGATCGTTATCGAACATGAACGACACGACGAAGGCGGCGTGTGATACGTCGAATGATTTAAGGATAAATCTGGTTTAATCGCTCCATCGACAGGGTCAAGGAATCTTTCCATCGGACGGGTCGATTTCTTCATTTTGAGTGGATTCTTCCTGTTTTTGGGGTTCGTCTTCAGCCTGTTCTTCCTTGTTCCGCCAAAGTCGCTGCACCGGGATCAACCCGTTTTCCGAAAGCAACCAGTCGTTCATGTTGTTCAGCGATTGGAAGGGAACCAGGAGATACTTGGGCACAAAATACAAGGGCTTGATCTCCGGCTCGCCAATGGTGCCGGTCACCCGATACTCAAACAATTTGGAAACAGGCCAGAGCGCCAGACTGAACACTTTGCCCAGCATGGGCGTATCCCGCAGCAATTCGGCCTCCACCCGGGAATCCAGATTGGCATCAAAATCCACCGAACCACGATACTGCAACCGGGCCGTTCGCTCCCGAATTTCCATGTTGTCGGTTTCGATCAAACTGTTGGTGATGGTGAAGTCGGCGTCCCCACGGGTCGCCCGGCTGTTCCCAAGCCCTGGCGAGACGGCATTAATCAGCTTGGAAAATATCCCAAACAAAGGCGTGTCCCACAAACGACCATTCCGCAGGTGAACGTTTCCGTAACCATTCCAACTACCCCAGTCACCGGTCTCGGCGGAAGTGATACGCAATTTCCCACTCAATTGCCCTTCGGAATCCTTCGTTTCCGCCACCACATCCTTCATGAATGGGAGGAGCTGGATATCCTCCACATCAGCATCCATTTCAAATGCGGCACCTCCTCCGTCATGCAGAAATAACCGCATTTCACCGTCGAGGGTTCCACCGTAGAAAGGGGCATGCACGTCGTGGAGTGTCAGCTTTTCGTGATCCCACACGATCCGGCTTTTGATGGTTGGCACGTTGAATTTCCAGAAGGAAAACGGTCCGCCATCCACATCAAACTGAGCGGTCACGGAATCAATGTCATCAAACGGGATCTTACCGTTCATGGTCACCTTCGGCGCTTGTGAAAACCGGTAAGGTTCCAGGGTGCGCGCCGTGGCGGGTCCGATGGCGTGGGCGATGGCCATGGGATGCACGTGACTGACCGCGTTGGTGATTTCAATAAACCCCTGCCCCGCATGAATCCCTAATGCATCGGCTGTCACCTCTCCTTCTTCACGTCGAACAATCGGTTTGAACACCTTGAAAAATTGATTTGTGAAACTCCCCTGCGCTTCCACCGAAAGACAAGGCTGATCGCGATAACTCATGCGACCGGTCTTTAAGGTGGCTTCGGCACCGGTTCGTTCCAGATGATGCCAACGCCCCCAAACCTTCCCTTTCACTTCGATGGGATCCGGAAACTCCATTTGCGAAAGCACCTTCTGACCAGCGGCATTGAGCATGGGATTCAATGCCTTGGGCTGCGCGACACTGTCCACATCCCACACATAATCCTGCGTTCGGGCATCGCATTCATACCCCAAACGGGTGATCCCTTCGGGACGATGTATCGTCAGGTTAGGCAAACGCCAGATCATGTCCGCGAAAAAAATGTCCGAAGAAGCTCCGTCCACAGGCACACCACGGAAGGCTCCGGCATCCACATCGAAATGTCCGTCGATGTTGAGCGTGGGTTTGACTTCGCCTCGCCAGTCGGGTTGCTCATCCGTCCAGGCGGGCAATTGGGCGCTGCCCTTGGCGATCAGCCTGGGTGGATCCACCCAATTGTATTGATCGATCCATTTCTTGCCGTTTTCGGAAAGCAAATGGCGGATTTCCCTGGCGTCAAAATCGGAAACGACATCCAGTTTTACTTGCCGGGAAGGCACATTCAGCGAACCTTTGGCGTCCACGTGTCCGCGGTAAAGTTCGCCCTTGATTTGGCCGATGTTCAAAGCAGGCGCTTCCCATTGCACCTGGGTTTCAAATCGCGAAGCCTCCACCCAAGGACCGCCGATACCCTCCACTGTTGCGTCCAAACCTATGACATAGGGTTTCAAAGCGGCCCACCAAGCCCACCCTTCGTTTGTGGACGCTTCTTCTGAATCAGGATTCGGCGCGATTCGCGATTGAGTGGTCAATCGCGTCACCGAAGCCCAGGGACTTTCCACGCCTTGCAGATCCACAAACACATCCCCGGCCCACTGCTGCGGGTTGTCCGGTTGCCAGTCCAGTTGGATTCGCCATTCCGAACTCGCCAGCGCGATGGCCGGTTCCTGCTGCCACGCCACTTCATTGGAAATCAACGATGCTTGTGCTTTCCATGGCATGTCATCGGTCTCGGGTGCAGAGATCCTGCCCGTGACCAGGAGAGGTTCCATTTCCAGTTTTCCAGATTGATTCGCTTCGATGTTGCCGGCGAATCGGGCGTTTTTGAATTTGCCGCTCCGGGTCACCAGCTGAGCGGTTCCCGCCAAATCTCCCTTGATTTCCCAATCACTGGGAGCAGTGGCCTGATCCCAACTGAGTTTCCACTCCAGATCCCAGACATCACCTTCGGCTTCCTGTGGCGGTATTTCAGCATCCAGCAAAGCGCCCTGCACGTTCGCCCATTTCGTCTGGATCTGATCCGAATGAATACTCACATGCGCCGCGGATTTTTCCGGATTCCTGGCGTCAAGATCGACATGGACTTTGATTTCAGGAGGCTTACTGAACTGAATCCGCTGCTTGGTTTCAACGATTTGCCTGATCAACTGACCAAACTTCCGGGGGGTGTCCTCCGACCGCTTTCCGGTGCTCCACTCGGAAAAGGCGAATGCATTGGTGACACTTCCGGAAAAGGTCACTTCCAGCCCCAGCATTTCGGCATGCAGATAATCCAGTTCCCACCATTGCCTGGAGTGAAGCTTCAACCGAGTGGCAATACCCACCGCCTCGAATGATTCCACATCATCCATCTCGGACTCGACGGGTAAGGTCAATCTTCCTCCACGCAGAATAGCTTCCTCGATATTGAAATCGTCAAACAACCACTGCAGGGGTTGCATGCTCACCTGAATGGTAGCAGCTGAAAAGGACGGTTCGTTGGGGTTGTCGGGTGCTACCAGTGTGGCATTTTCCACCAGCACGCCCTGGCTCGGTATCCAGCGCATGCTGTCAAAATCAATCTCCAGGCCCTTTTCCCGCAAGTTATTCAGGATGCGGGTTTTGACGAATTCCGGCAGACCACGGTTCTCGAAGTACCAAACAAAACTCAACAGAACGATGGCCACAAGCATGCAACACCAAAACCCCCACCTCAAACCGGAGCGAATCCACCGCCTGCGTTGCCTCTTCTCGGGGCGGGGTGGCGGATCTAATTTGCTTCGCTGTTTGTTTTCCATGATTGGATCTGACGGATGTCATCGGTCAATGCATTCGAAACTTTGCAGATGACAGGCCCGGTTTCAAGGTCGACTCCCGCATAAACATCCAAATCCGGAGTCGATCGCCCGGTCAATATACGCCGACTCGCCGCCACCGTGCCACGCCTGAAATGCGCCGTGATCCGCAAGCGATCACCCTCCGGATCGAGCCCAAACTGCTCAAACCGGTCATCTCCCGCCTCCACCCAGTCCTCCGCCTGAGGTTGGGACAATTTCTTGAGCACCTGTGGAAGATAAAGCTTCTGTATGTCATCCAAGGGATCACCGTCCATCATCCAAACGCCATTGGAAGCTTTCTTAAATTCCACCTGTTCTCCGTTTTCGGCGATGTCGATGCCAACTATCTCCTCCTCAGGCACGGACCATAATTCGCGATCCCTCAACTCAATGGCGTGCTCCGGAATCTCGAGCAACAAACTGGCTGGCAATTCATACACCGTGGCTTCGTCGGTTCGTTGGGCATACATCGCGCCCCCAAAGGCTCGACTGAACTTGATCCCCAGTGACTGGGTTTCCTCGCTTCCCTGCACTGTGGCCAGTTCAATGTCAAATGACCCCACACCGAATATGGTCTCCAGATGTTCTTTGCTGACGTCATCATGGAATGCCTTGGCGGTGATGTTGACAAGGTTCTGATGCAATCGCCCCACCAGCTCGGCATCGGTCGGAATGGAGACGGGTTCAACGATGTTCCATTCGGATTCCTCCGGATCCCAGGACAAGGTAAAAGGTTCTTCCCTTTTCATTGAAATACGGTTGCTCGCAAAACCGGGATCAATCAGGAACGCATCCCGAAAAGCGGAGATCGGTTGATTCAATTGATCGCTAAACACACGCTCGGGAGCCAGCAACACCGAAGAACGCCCCTCCGCCTTGGCATACCGCATTCCCGGTTTGTCGGGCACGTTAAAACCAAAAGCGACTCGAAAGACTTCTTGTTGCTCCGACTTCAACACCAACTCCAATACCGGATCCTCCAGTCCCATCCACTGCAAATCTTCCTCAGATTCCACCGAGGCAAATCCCTGGGTTTCCCAGGTGGGCAAACTCTGTTTCAAGAGTGTTTCAATCCGGACAAGGTTGGCGCGCGTTCCCTTCAGGGATTCCGGGGCATCCAACATCCAACGACCGCTCCCGTCTTGTCGACTCATGATGACTGGACCTTCGGATTGCAGGATTTCGATACGATCCACCTTATCCAACTGAGTCGCCACGATGCGGGTATCCCGCCAGGCATCCGCAGCGTCAGGCAAGGCATCCATCCAGCCGGCATCCACCACCCATGCATCGGCTTGATCATCGATGCGCATGTAAATCTGATCCCCAACCGACTCGCGCTCGCCAAAACTGACGGTGACTTCACGATCCCCCGCCCCGACGGTCACGGTCATCGGCGCCGGATCCAATCCAAAGGTCGACCAACCACCCTCGCGCTCGATAACCTCCGGTGAAAGGACGGCTTTGGGTTTGAGGCGTGTGATGGATTCGATCAATCCCGCCACCAAGGTCGGATGCGCCGCATCGGTGAGAGGTTGAAGCATGCGCCAAAGCGCCCCTTCTTTCTGAAATTCCAATTGGGCTTCCTTCCCTTTGACTCGAACGAATTCCCAAGTGCCCAGCTGAGATACCGGCAACAGGGTTCTATCCGCCTTCGTTTCCCCGGAAGATCTGTCCCATGGCGCATCCACCAACAGCACCACCCCCGTCAAAACCAGGGCGGAAATCCATAATAAGATGGTTTGTTTGCGAATCATGATTGCCTGTGTCTCATCAATCTTACTTTCTCACCTATTCATTCCCCGTCATCAATACCGACGTTTCAACCAAACCAGAAATCCCATCCCAAACACTCCCAACGGTAAAACCGCCAGCATGAACCACTGCAATTGCTTCAGGTCATTCGCAGGAATATCCATCCGAAACTCCGTCACGGGACGCGGCCCGATCCCACCCAACAAGGTGTCGCGTTCCAGCAACCAACTCATTGCCAATCCGGCAAAATCACGATTACCCACTTTTCGAAGATGCACATTGCTGAAACACTGCGAATCCCCCAGCACAATCATGCGCGTGGCAACTTGATTCAATCCACTCTTTGCGGATGGTCTGGCCTCCAGGCTGGTCATGAGGGGAATTTCCTGATGATACACATCCGAGCGCGCATCGAATTGAAACTCCCGGTTAGAAAAAATCGATTTGGTCACGCCATTGGTGGTCGTCACGGCCAATGGCTGAATCTCCACGTCGAACAATTCCAAAGACTTGTTCACCGGTTGCACGGATCGTGGAAGGGACATCACCAGCGGAGTGCCGGTTCCCAATAACGGATTCATCACCGGATGCGGTACCAGATTACCCACAAGTAATTCGCTACCGGAGTAGGTTCGCTCATCTTCCACCACATTTTGCCCCACTGAAATCCTCCAGGAACGTAGCCAGTTCTCTAGTCCGGTCAACATGCCAAAGGCCTTGAAATTAAAACCGATCAAGACACGCCCGCCCCCACGCGCGTACTGGTCCAAATGATGCAGTTCTTCAGGAGCCCATTGCTTGGCCGAACCGGCAATGATCAATGCCGAAGCATCATCCGGAATCGCGCCCTGTTCCCGAATGTTCCAGGCCTTGATCACCATGTTTTTCTCTTCGAGCGCATACTTGAAGGAAGCATACCCCTCCAGATCCTGACTCTCCAAATCGTGTTCATCATGACCTTGAACATAGTAAACCGTCGGGGTCTTCCCCTCGACCAGATTCATCATGGCCGAGGTAAAAAGCATCTCACCTTTGAACCCGACAGCTTTCATCATAAGCTGCCCTTCCTCGTCGACATGGGTGGTGGAATAGTCGATCAACTCCTTGACCGACACCACACGATGACGTCCGTCCATGGCGAATAAAACGCTCTCGTGCTCCTGATCATTGAGGAGTTCGAATTGCTTGCGGATCGTGCGCGCCTTGTCGACCTGACGCAGGTAATCCACCACCTCCACCTGAATATTCGAATTGGCATGACGGTATTCGTTAAGCAAGCCCATGATGCTCGCATGCGGCGTGTCGCGTTCATCCGGATCATGAAAAACCACCACACGCACCTCATTGGTCAATGAACGCACCCAGGTTTCGGTCAGGGGTGATAGCATGACGGCAGGATCCTTGTGCCAAAGGAACCTCGAGGGATGCTTGATCACCAGATAATTAACGCAAACAGCCATCCACACAATGGCCACACCAGCCAACAGAAAATCCAACCAGAACGCGCTTCCAGCAAGAAGGCGTCGGCGTGACGGATTGGATGGTTTATCGGCAGGTTTCATGGAACAAATCTACTTGCGGCTTTCCACCATTCTCCAGGTAAGAAACAGGAACAAACCAGTCAGGGACACATAAAACGTCAAATGCCTGGCATCAATCACTCCGCGAACAAAATCGGTCATATGATCAAACAGACTGATGTGACCAAAAAATGTCGCCTGCCAACCGGACTGATCGGGAATGATCTCAATCACGAAACTCAACATGAACAGAACCATCTCCAAAGTCAGCCCGATCATGGCCGCAATGAGTTGACTCCTGGTGCAAACCGAAGCCAGACATCCCATCGACAAAAACAGTCCCCCAACCAGCAACACTCCCAGCATGGTTCCCCCGATGATTCCGGCATCCAGATAGGCCGGATCATTAAAAAACTGTCCCAACCAAACCATCAACCCCCACAAAGGAACCCACATCAGCGCATAAAAGGTCCAACTGGCCAAAAACTTTGAAAAAACCACCTGCAGATTACTGACCGGTGTGGTCATCAACGCTTCATAAGTGCCGGTCGATTTCTCAAAAGCAAAACTGCGCATGGTGATCGCCGGGCAAGCCAGCAACACGATGAACCAAAAGAATGGCGTACTGTAAAACGCCTCGGTCAACGGAGCATCCATGGCCCGACCGTTGTAAGCGAGAATGACCGTGAGCAGACTGAGTCCAATGAGAAACATCACCATGCTCAGGATGACATATCCCGTCAGCGTGGTGAGATAAAACCCAAGCTCGCGCTTGAGCAATGTTGTAAAAATCCTCATGTTATCCATCTCCCAAAGGTCCATGACCGGACCGGGTCAGCTGCACAAACAAATCCTCCAAAGTCGGTTGCCGATGCGTGAGTTCACGCAGCGTCCAACCGCGTCGTTTGACCTCCTCAAACAACAAAGGCCGTAAATCCACACCATCACTCGAAGTCAGCGTACACTCCAAAAAACCACGACCCAGATCCTTGATATGATGATCGGCCACAGAAGGCATGGCCTGCAAGGCATGCGCCAGGGGTTCCCAGGGCGCGGCCACCTCCGCCACAACATGAGTCAAGCTGCCCATGCGTTGATGAATCTTCTCCTTGGAATCATCCGCCAACAATTTGCCGGTATGCAAAATCAGGATCCGATCACAAAGAATCTCCACCTCCGAAAGAATATGCGTCGACAGCAACACCGTATGGTTCTCCGCCAACGATGCAATCAACTTTCGAAACAACCGGACCTGATGCGGATCCAATCCAATCGTCGGTTCATCCAGAATGATCAGCTCCGGTTGATGCAGAATGGCGTCCGCCACCCCCACCCGCTGACGATACCCCTTGGACATCTGGCCAATAATCTTGCGCCGCACCTTGGACAAATCGCATAACTCCAGCACCTCGCCCAGACGTTTTCGCAGACGATCCCCATGCACCCCCTTCAATCCCGCCCGGAACCGCAGGTATTCCTCCACTCGCATGTCCAGGTGCAAGGGATTGTTCTCCGGCATGTAACCGATCCGTTTGCGCACCTCCATCGGTTTGCGATCAATATCATAACCCGCGATTCGCACCTTTCCCGAAGTCGGCGGCATGAAAGTGGACATAATGCGCATGGTCGTGCTCTTCCCGGCGCCATTAGGCCCCAGAAAACCGACAACCTGCCCTCGTTTCACCGAAAACGAGAGCTCGCGCAAGGCCGTATGGCCCGCATAGCGCTTGGTCAAATGTTCCACCTGTATCATGATGTATTCGATGTCTCCCCAGACCTTTGAACCCCTGGGCCGGAAGAACGTTCATTCTGCTGTCAGAATAAACAACAGGCCAAGGAAAAATCGAAGGAACAAACACCAAGATGAAATCTCACCGGACGTTACACTCATTCATAAGTCGAACCTTACGGCATGTTTTTCATGGGGGTGAGAGTGACCGGCCCCAGAAGACCGGATGGTGTCAATGACCATCGGGAGGCATCAAAGGGCTTGTAGTTGTGATCGACCAGGTTGATTTCATGGAAGATTTTCCAATTTACTTTGCGACGGTCAAGATCACGGATCCGATTGGCTGACAGATTGGTCACTTCGATTTCAAGCCGATTGCGGCCAGGTCGAAGATGGCGTCCGATCGGAGCGCTGTAGGGCACGGAGAAAAGCCCGATTTCGCCTTTGCCGTTGACCGTCACACGTGCGCTTTCCCGGACTTCACCCAGATCAATGACCCAGTCATCCGCTGTTTGCTGCAGATCAAACTCAATGGAATATCGTGCCGTGCCGGCGAATCGTTGTGCTTCTGCATCGCCTAATTCGGTCCAGGATGCGAGTTGCGTGGTACCGATATCATTCGGCAGCTTCGGTCCTCCATCCAGGAATTGGATCTGCCAGTCACCTTCGATTGCCATTGCTTCGCCGTCTGGTTTTAATATGGGCCAAGGTTGACCGGATGTTGTGTGCTTGTCAAAAGTGCGGAGAATGCGTGTTTCTCCTGGTTGCAGCTGCAGGTAGAGTGCCTTGCCGTTTTGTGGCGCAACACCTGTTTCGGCAGAACGTGGATCCATGATGACGGCACTGGCAAAGGAAGTACCAAGCGCCACCCAGCCGTCCACTGCTTGTGCTCCCATATTGGCAATGAAGTAATGATAACCGGTCATGTGTCGACGCCGGATGCAGTCCAACCCGGCATCCAACATTGGCTCGCGTATGGCTTCCGTTTTGTTCAGCGCTGTTTTCAGATCAGGACTGTTGATCCGCATCGATTCCTTGCCATTGAGGAGGTGTTTCAGTTGAGCGCGTCTCTCTTCCAGTTGATGAAACCCCGGCACATCCGAGGGTAACTCGTCCAGGAAAAGGACCGGCTGGCCTTCGGAAGCAAGTTCGAACAACGAACTCAAGGTACCGAGCGGCATGTGCTTCGTTGGGGGGACTACAATCGCTTTGTAGGGTTTGCTTTGGCCATTTCGTAATTGGCGGTCCGAGATGAAATCAAAACCAAACCCGTCGGCAATCAGTTGTTTTGCCGCCAGACCGCAAGCCGATTCGGTCAACCATTGCGGATGGTGCACGGTCAACATTTGTTGCATGCCTTCGGGGTCATGCCAGATATCATGTATCGACCAGTAGAGCGCCACGTCATTGTCCGGGCTGCCGGATTGCAGGATGGATTGGCAGCGGGTGATGTAGGCGTTCAACAAGGGGGCATCGCGCCAGATGGCATTACGGGAATTGTATTGGAAGGAGGCGTAGAACAACCATCCGGGCCAGGGAGCTTCTTTCGGACTGTAACAGGTGCCGTGAAAGAAGATATGATTGATCCCGTTGAGAAACAGTTGATCGATCTCGGGTTTTGCCTGGGAAAGGGCGGCACGAAAATGATTCCGCATCCAGGTGCAAGTTTCGGATGCAATCAGCGGTTTACCTGCGACATGCGCTGCGGAAGAGGCCATACGCATGATCAACGGGCGAGGAAAGTTTTTGCCACCCACATTGTCTTTGGCCCGTCGGATACCGGGAATATCGAACTTGGATGCGCCGAAGATTTCAGTCTCGGGAATCCCGCTGGCGGCGTAGAGATCCAGCAGGTTGGATGGCGAGCCATGAGCCTGGTTGCGAGTCGTGCATCCTTTGGATTCCGACCAGGCCACCCACGTGTTCAGATAGTCGAGGTGTAGATCGGAGAGGGTTTCTCGATAGTCGGCTTTAATGCGTGCGATCGTATCAAGTTCACCTTGACCAAAGAGTTCGGGGAGATGATTTGTCAGGTCGTAACCGCGACGTTTTTTGAATTCAACGGGTAATTCGGAGGACCAATTTCCCATGAATTCATAGGAGTCATGATACATGGCACGTGGCATGACCACATCCTTGGCGGCGAAGGGTGCGTCGAAATGCTCAAGGTAATCCGCCATGGCCCGCGCGGAAAAAGGATTGACCGCCCGGCCTGCGCCACCGGGAGCGGCGCGCTTGACCCTGCGTCCGGAGAAATTCTGAGACAGTTCGCCATCCAGATAAACCACCGTTGCGTCGCAATCCGCTTCCGAGATCATAGGACCACCGAAAGGCCATCCCGTGCCGGTGGTCATATCCACCCACATATCGAGGCGCTTGGCTTCTTTTGCTGCGTGACTGACCATTTCGACGAAATTCGGACTGAGATGTTGCAGAAATTGGTTCTCATAACCCCGAACGCCGTAGATAGGTACAATCGTCCCACCTCCCATGCCCCCCTGGCGCATGGTCTCCAGATTCCAAGTGATGTTCTCCTTGTCGACCGCGCTTCCCATCCACCACCAATACGCGCCGGGCCGATGGTAGGTCGTGGCTTCCGGCCAATCCAGATCTCCGGCCAAACCGCACGTGGTGATGGTTTGCGTGATGAAATAAAGAATAAGCGAAAACAGGATCCTGGAGAGTTTATTCATATCAAGCCGAATTCCTTTCCGCCCCCTTTGGGGTCACGTCTCAACATTCAACATTTGAATCAGTTTATCCATTTTCTTTTTCACCGATCGCTCCGTTCGAATCTTTTGATCCAACCGCCTTATGCCGACACTGACGCAGGCGTAGTCCATACCGCCTATCCTTTGTCCCAACTCCGCCTGGGTTAATCCACAATACCGGTGCGCCATCCATAGCAGCATCCACTTGCCCAGGTCATTATGCCGATCAATCCAATCCCGCATCGGCTCGCTTTTGAACTTTTCGATCAGCATGACCACTTCTTCAAACGGAACGTTTCTTTTGAACCGAAACTTTCCTTCATATTCACGGGCCTTGTTCTGATCTACACATGATTTGATCTTTTCCATGAACTCCGCAGAACCGACTGCAATCTGCTCCTTGAATCGTTCAAAGGAAGTTTCCTGCACCCCCCGCCGAACCTGATCCTTCACCATTTCACGATAACGAAGATGCTTTTCTCTGGGTTGTTTTCCCGCGGCGTTTAACACAGTCGACATCTTCAACCAATCAGGTGCTTTGGCGTATCCGGCATAACTTCTGAATGAACTCCAGCGATAGGTTCGCAAAGCTTTAAGTCTCTCCGAGACTTCCTCCGGTAAAGGTGGTGCGACAGTTCCCATGCCCTCATCCTTGTTACGCCGCTTACCCAGTCCGAATTTTTCCGTTCGCACAGGATTGAGATGGATGTAAAACGTCAACTGCCACAACCATTCACCAGCATCCACCGGCAAGCTTTTAAATCGTCCTTGAAACAATGGGCCAACTCGCTGATGCTTACGGTTGAACCAGGTGCCATACGACTGCCCCAGCCACTTCATCCCTTCACTCAAATTCCCCAGCGGTGTGCACAGCGCAAGATGATAGTGATTATTCATGAGACAATAGGCGTGAACTTCTATCCCGTATCGTTCCGGCAACAATCCGATCAATTCAACAAAATGCCCCCGATCACGATCACCCATGAAGATTTCCCTCCTTTCGATCCCGCGATTCATCACATGATACCATCCGCCAGCATGATTCACTCTCAACGGTCTAGCCATTTGCTTACACTATGATTCAAACATCAAAATTCAATCCAACTGTTGAATGTTGAGACGTGACCCCAAACTTTGCCATTACTTTGTGATTGCTCCCAAGGTTTTTCAAATTCCTCGACAGTTATTTCTTCTGGCTGACATAAGCGCCGGGGAAAAAACATCAGGAAACACACTCGAAATCAGAACCAACGCAACCTTGTTGCTCTAGCCCTTCCTTGATTCGTTTCGACACAATTAATGGAACATCCCATCCGTCAATTCGAAAGATCTCTGCCCCTTCTGTTTTATTATGATCAACAACAAGTTTGGCTACCATTCGATACTGGCCCAATTTGTCATTGCGTCCATCTGCGTCCGTCCATTTAGTGAACACAGACTTTTCCTCATTCAAGCAGGCAACAGTGCTCAAGACATTTAGAATTGCGTAACCAACTTCTTCGCCTTCAATTCCGATGGGAATGATTTGTATATCACACGGACAAAGTTCTCGGAGTATCGTTGCTATACGTTCCGACACTACCGGTACATCAAAGGCTGCTAATGTGAAGTCCAATGGCACTCCATCCTCCCTGTCCAGTGTTAAATCTCTGGGACCGTCATACACTTGGCCTGTTGTGAATCTGGAAGGATCCACATCCCCGCTAGCTGATATAGGTTCTCCAAGCTGCCAACGTCCTTCAAACCGTATGTCGTCAAGACATCTGAAATATTCGTAGGTCATTTTTTGATGTTCCTAAAAGGGTGGCCTTGTAATCAGATTATTCAAATTCGTCCCAGGGGTTGCTGCTTCTTTACCGATTGCTAGAAGTTCGCTTTTTAAAAGCATTTGGTAAATGCGTCCCCTTTCAACCCTTTTGTGGCACCAAGCACACGATCATAGACTGTTTGATGATACAGTTCCGAGTGCGGTCCCTTGTGCCCAGGAATTCGAATCTTATTTAGTGCATCATCTAGGTTCATTCCCGCTTTGTCAAAGAGGCGCTTGAATTTCGGAGACCACGGCCCTCCGCGAACTTGGGATTTGAAGTTTTTGTACGTAGCGATGTGATGCAAGGAGCCTTTACCCGAAGTGCATCGCCCTTTTTAAAATACACGAAGACCACCTCTGGGACCAAAATCAGGGGTTGCCCCTTCATACCTTGGATCACCATTTACATAGTCTGTACCATTAAGGGCCCAATCCCACCATGGTTGATCGGGCTTCGGCTCTCCAAATTCAATTGGCAAATCGAAGCCAGGATGAGGCATCAGATCCTTTACCGGGGCAGCACCACTCACCGGAGATTTATAATCTGGGGCATCCGAATCATATAAACCCCAAGGATCAATCCGGTTAATTGGGCTATTGCTTACAAACTGGTGAAGGTTGATTCCTCCAGCTTCACCCATCGGATCTTGGTTGATCCAACGCCCTAATGAAGGATCGTAGAACCTGAAGCCATAAACTCACACACCCGATGCGGTTTCCGTAAGGGTAACCCCATTCACCCGACACGTTTTCAGCCACTTACATCAAGCCGACCAGACGTTATTCACAGGTTTTCCGTCCGAAGACCCCGACGCGATTTTTCACACCCCCAAAGTCATTTCAAAGAACGTTTTCCAAGGGCAACTCTAACAGTTTCTAGCAGCTAAGGAAAGAATGGAGTTTGGTTGGGGGAAGGCACTCTTTCAGCCTTTGCCTTAGAATGCACGATGTGTAGTCGTTAATTTGTATTTTGAGGTATGAGCCCAACGGTCTCCAGTGTTGCCTATTGGGTGGTCGCGTATGGTCCTGGATCAGAATACAAAGAGATTTCACCATCATGGGAAATCGATATAACCCAAAGAAGTGAACTGTCGAATATGTCTATGTCGTCCGAAGCGGGATACCAAATATATTTGAAAAACTTATCAACATCCATGAGTTGCATTTCATCAATATCATCAAAACGGTAGAAATTGATAAAAACCCTTTCACGTGGCGTGATACCAAGCTCGTCAATGCATTTATAAAGGCTAAAATCATCATCGTCTGCATCATATCCAGAAAAAGGTTTCGCCAATCTCGCAAGAGCTTTAACTAGCTCCAGGTCATCCACTCCTTTCCCTAGGCCAAGTTTCTCTTTTAGATCATCTTGAATCTTTGTCATCTCCTGACTGGAAAGACTACGATAATAGGGGAATTTTACACCAGGATGTGCCCTTTCAAACCCTTGTATATTTCGCTTTTCCATTGCTTAATCCTCAACTGCAACTTTTCCCTGCTTACTTTCAGGCCCTTTTCTTTTTCCTGAGGGGCGATCCCACCAATCAAAGTGGATTTTTGTTCCAGCTGAACCTGGCGGATGAGCCTCAGAAGGAGGGTGTGGATTATCTAAACGATACCCCTTATACTTATCTCCTGCCTGCGGTGTGCCCCATTTCCCTGGTTTCCCTTTAGGCAACTTGCCAATTAGCTCATGCACGATTTCTAAAGCTTTTTTATAAGAGGACAAAGCAGGTTTGGAACAAACTACCCTCCCGAGAGCTTTACCTGGAAGATTCTTGACGGCATTTACGACTTCCAAAGCATCGCCACTCACTTCTGCAACAGCTCCAGCATAGGGATCCCAGAGGTAAATGTCTTCAACTACCTGATCAATGTGCGGTGAGACGTATTTCTTAAACAAATAGGAAGATCCTATAGCAGTTCCAATGGCCCATCCACCTCTTGCAATCCACGCACCCCAAGCAGCACGTCCATCTGTATCTACAAAGTAATTGGGGTTATTAAATACAAACCCATGTAAATTGATCCCTCCAGCTTCGCCCAATGGATCCTGATTCAACCATCTACCTAAAGATGGATCGTAGAACCTGAAGCCATAAACTCACACACCCTGCGACACCGTAACCGTAATTGCGGTTTACTTTCAAAGAACTTTCTTACAACAAATGATTCGTAGTTGTCATTGTGAGGTTAACGTTTGGTGTCTGTCGTGCAAAGGATGGAGTTCAAGAAAAACGGCCGGCACCGTTGGGTGCCGGCCGGGTTGTGATTGTTTTGTTGTTCGAATTTTATTCGGCCACGGCTCTGGCGAATCCTTGCGGGGCTTCGGTGGTGGACCAGACGCGGGGGCTTTGGCTGTCGTCGGCGACGTCCGTCCAGGGACCGGTGACTTCGTCTGCCATCTGGAGCATGCCGATCCATTCGATGGTGACGTTGGCGCCATCGCTGCTGATCTGGATCTCAGGTGTCACGTTCTGGACTTCGCCAGCTGATTGATAGGCCTTGATGGAGTCCGGATTGGACGTGTCGTTGACCAGATGGATCTTGCGGTCTTTGACCGAGTAGAATTCCAGCATCAACCCGTCTTCCTGATTGGTTTCCGACTGGAACCAGAGGATACGAACGGGATACAGACCATCCCTCGGAGCCACGATGTCGAAGATCTGGCTGCGACCGTAGTAGGTCGGAACGCGTTCAACGTCTCCGGTGTTGTCGTAGAGGCTCAGCAATGGTCCGCTGGGGTCATGGGTTGCCGTGACCTTGTGGCCGCCTTCGGAGAACAATCCCAGTTGATGATAACCTGCGGACAACTCGAGGTAGGTTTTGAGTTCCAGCACGACACCTTCCAGGGCGGGCGCACCGATGTCCGACAGAACTGGGAAGAGTTGATCATCTGGGAAATTCAGCACGGCGTCTTTTTCGTCGGCCAATGCATACCAGTTGACCACTCCGTCCACCGAGACAGCTTCACTTTCCCATTCACTGAAGTTGGTCGTTACTTCGTTGTAATAGCCCAATCCAGTTTCGTCCTCCAGTTCACCGGCCAATTGCAGTTCGGCGGTTTCGGCAAGGTTGTTGTGCACATTGGAGACCTCCAATGGCTGCCAGGAACTGATCATGGTAAAGGTGGCGATAAAGCCGGGTTTGCTGTCATTGGTCAAAGCACCGCGACTGCTCACCGGCAACGCGGTATATTCCATGACGTTTACCACGAATGACTGACTCTGAGTGCTTCCTCCCACGGATGCGCTGACAGATACTTCATGCGCACTGCCGGGAGCCAAAAGCTGAGGAAATCGTCCGTTGACGGTGGTGATTCCGTTGGCTTTGGAAGCGCTCACGATGGCGTTTGCTCCTCCGATGGAAGCAGAGATGGAGTTGGGATCCACTGTGTTGTCGCCTTCGTCTGTCAACTGTAGGGTGAATCCATAGCCGTTTGCGTTGAAGCTGTTCTCAACTCCGAATCCGGAACCGACTCCCTGAGTCAGGGTCATGGCGGCGGATTCCACCCAATCAACCTGCCACCCGTTGGAAGCACCTTCCTGGAAGGCGGACAGGGCGATGGTTTGCCCGGTGGATATTCCCAGATCGGACAGATTCAGTGTAGCGCTAATGGTGTTGCCGGATGCCACGTAGGAGTAATCTTGAACGATTGCCGTTTCGTCATCGGCGGGATCGTAGACATACACACCATTCGGAGCGCCATCGCGCCAACCGAACTGAACCACCAGATCCGCACCGAGGGGGCTCTGAAGGTTGGTGGCGTTGCCTTCGTATTCACTATTGGTGCGACCGGTGGCAGGATTGTTATCGGTATCGATCAACCAGTGATAGTAGTAACGATTGGACATGCCTTCGGTCGTTTGATCCACCGTCGGAGCAGCCCAACCCTTGGTGGTCATGAGCAATCGGAGTTGATCACCCGCAACCCAAGCGTTGACTTGAGTGACATCTCCGCTCGGATCGGCCATATCCTCGGCAGGATCGGATACGGATGCCGATGCGATACCTCCTCCATTGATCGCAAGCGTTGCGGATTCGACCCAGTCGACTTGCCAGCCATTTGAGGCACCTTCCTGGAAAGCGGATACGCCTATGGTCTGCCCGGAAGCCAATCCAAGGGAAGACAGGGGAATCACGGCTGCGACCGTGTTGCCACCGATCTGGTAGGAGTAATCCTGAACAATGGCAGTTTCGTCATCGGCCGGATCGTAGACATACACTCCATTGGGAGCACCATCCCGCCAACCGAATTGAACCACCAAGTCAGCTCCAATTGGACTTTGAAGGTTGGTGGCATTGCCTTCGTATTCACTGTTGGTGCGGCCGGTGGCGGGATTGTTGTCTGTGTCCAGCAACCAGTGATAGTAGTAACGATTTGTCATACCTTCCGCAGTTTGATCCACGGTAGGTCCGGCAAAGTTCTGAGTCGTCATGTAGAGGTAGAGAAGATCGCCCACTACCGCAGCTTGAACAGAAGAGATGTCTCCGTTGACATCTTCCATATCGGCTGGATCAGTCACTGTGGCGGTGGAGACCGAACCGCCGTTGAGCGTCAAGGTATCGGATTCGATCCAATCCACTTGCCAGCCGTTTGAAGCACCTTCCTGGAAAGCCGAAACGCCGATGGTCTGGCCTTGAGCCAATCCGAGAGCTTCCAATGAAAGAATCGCCTCAATGGTGTTGCCTCGAACAAGGTAGGCATAGTTGCTGACGATGGCCGTTTCATCATCTGCGGGATCATAGACATAAACGCCATTTGGCGCACCGTCACGCCAACCGAACTGAACGACCAAGTCGGCCCCAATCGGATTTTCCAGGTTCGTTGCATTGCCTTCGTATTCACTGTTGGTGCGTCCGGTGGCAGGGTTGTTGTCCGTGTCCAGCAACCAATGGTAGTAATAACGATTGGTCATGCCCTCAGGAGTTTGATCCACTGTGGGAGCAGCAATCCCATGAACTGACATGGATAGATGGAGAAAATCTCCGACGACGGTTGCATGGATACCGGAAATATCACCACTGGTATCGGCCATGTCAGCCTCGTCCTGAGCACGGGCGCTGTCCAGTCCGGCGCCGCCACCGGGAGCAGCCAGCGTCATTTGAGCGGATTCGGCCCAGTCAACCTGCCAGCCATTGGAGGCGCCTTCCTGGAAAGCCGATACGGCAATGGTCTGGCCTGTAGCAATGCCGAGATCGTCCAGATTCAAAATCGCGGTGATCGTATTCCCCGATGCGACGTGCGCATAGTCTTGCACGATGGCGGTTTCATCGTCGGCTGGGTCATAAACATAAATGCCATTCGGAGCCCCATCACGCCAACCAAACTGAACCACCAGGTCTGCCCCAATCGGATTTTCCAGGTTCGTTGCATTGCCTTCGTATTCGCTGTTGGTGCGTCCGGTGGCAGGGTTGTTGTCCGTGTCCAGCAACCAATGGTAGTAATAACGATTGGTCATGCCATCAGCGGTTTGATCGGTTGTCGGAGCTGCCCATCCATTTGCAGTCATTGACAGATGCAATTGATTTCCGACGACGAAGGAAGAGATCTGGGTCAGATTACCGCTTGGATCCTCCATATCATCTCCGGCATCGGCCACCGCCGAGCTGGCAATGCCGCCGCCATTCACAGTCAAGGTGTCGGATTCAATCCAATCCACCTGCCAACCATTGGAAGCGCCTTCCTGGAAAGCGGAGAGAGCAATGGTCTGGCCCTCAGAAATACCAAGCGCGGAAAGCGGGATGACCGCTCCGATGGTGTTTCCACCTATCTGGTAAGCAAAATCACTGACGATGGCGGTTTCGTCATCGGCGGGATCATAAGCATACACTCCATTTGGAGCCCCGTCACGCCAGCCAAACTGAACCACAAGATCTGCACCAATCGGCTTTGCCAAGTTGGTCGCGTTTCCTTCGTATTCACTGTTTGTGCGTCCGGTCGCCGGATTGTTGTCGGTGTCGATCAACCAATGATAGTAGTAGCGATTGGTCATGCCGTCAGCCGTTTGGTCCACTGTGGGTGCTGCGATATTTTGTGTGGTCATGTAGAGATGCAACTGATCACCCACAACGGCAGCCATGATGGAAGAAATGTCTCCGTTCACATCCTCCATGTCGGCTTCGTCGGCCACAAATGCCGTGGAGGAAGAACCTCCATCCAGGGTAAGCTCGGCTGATTCGATCCAATCCACTTGCCATCCGTTGGAGGCGCCCTCCTGGAAAGCTGACACCGCAATGGTTTGACCTTTGGCCAATCCGAGGGAAGAAAGCGGAATGACGGCATTGATAGTATTGCCACGAGCAAAGTAGGCATAATTGCTGACGATAGCCGTTTCATCATCGGCGGGATTGTAAGCGTAAACACCGTTGGGTGCCCCATCACGCCAACCAAACTGAACAATCAGGTCGGCACCTATCGGTTTTTCCAAATTGGTGGCATTGCCTTCATATTCGCTGTTGGTTCGACCGGTGGCAGGATTGTTGTCGGAATCAATCAACCAATGATAATAATAACGATTGGTCATGCCTTCGGGAGTTTGATCAGCGGTTGGAGCCGCGGTCCCGTGAACTGTCATGGTCAGGTGCAGGAAATCGCCAACGACGGCGGCCTGCACACCTGCTATGTCACCACTGGAATCCGCCATATCGGCAGGATCCTGAATAGAAGCGCTTTGTTGAGCCATCAATTGGACCTGTGCGATCAGTAAAATGGCGCTCATTATAGCCCATGCAACACGTGCATGCCCCACGAGGCGGCCAGCCCTTGCGCGTGAGGTTTCGGTTAGGTTATTCATACGTTTCAAGGTTTAGATCCTTAATATGTTATTTTGGAGACATGAATGTCATAACTGAATGACCAGATGGGAGCAAACCCAAATTAACTTGCATGAACGCAAGATATTCCAATCCCATGAAAACCGAAAAGGAACTCTGTAATGAGTGCTGCTTCAGAAAAGATCAAACCCTGCTTCTCCACCATGGGAAGATGACTTCCACAGCGGTCACAACCAGAAACACCAGGCTGATCAAAGCGTTTAACCTGAAGAAAGAGTAGCCGATCCATTTCAAACTGCGTTTGCGAGCCAGCCAGTGTTCCAGCAGCAGCGCGACCAGAATCAACGATAAACCGACCAGATAAGCCAGTTTGAATCGTTCGATAAATCCAAAAATCGCCAGCAATCCCCACATGATCATGTGGCTCAAAAACGCCGCCTGAAGGGCATTTTTAACTCCCCAGGCCACCACCACGGAGTGCAATCCGTGTTTGCGATCGAATTCATGATCCTGCATGGCGTAGATGATATCGAATCCGATCAACCAGAAGACCACCGAAATACTCAGGAGGACCGGCGACAATCCAAGGCTCTCACGAACAGCCAACCACGCCCCGATCGGAGCCAAACCCAGGGCAATGCCAAGATAAACGTGGGTGTAATCCGTGAACCGTTTGGTCAGGGAATAGAAGCACACCACAAACAAGGCAACAGGAGAAAGCACGAAGCAAACGGTATTGATATAATAGGCAGCCATCAGAAATCCGCCACCGCTCAATAGCAGCAGGAACTGCGCGCTCCACAAGGAAATCGCGCCGGTTGCGAGGTGTCGATTGGCGGTGCGGGGATTAAGTTTGTCAAACTTACGATCGACGATCCGGTTGAAGGTCATGGCGCAAGTTCGGGCACAGACCATCGCCGCCAGGATGAGCAGGAACGTGCGCCAACCGGGCCAGCCCCGATTATCCCTGGCAGCCACAAGCATGGAAGCAAGGGCAAAGGGCAATGCAAAGACGGTGTGGGAGAATTTGACAAATTCCCCCCATTTGGTGATTTCTCGAATGATCCTCGACACCGGGTTCATGCGGCATCATCGGACGTCGTCATCGGCCAACCTGATTCCAGCATGGCTTTGTATCCACCCACCAGCGAGTGAACATTCGCATAGCCCATTCTTCGGGCCACATCCGCAGTCAAGGCCGAGCGAAATCCCCCGCCGCAATACATGATGAGTTCGGT
>Ga0255766_10001228_pt1 | contig 23574 bp, 4 predicted proteins | sample 071ome_23_FD_179966 | JGI IMG/M metagenome (GOLD analysis project Ga0255766, IMG submission 179966) | Coastal salt marsh microbial communities from the Groves Creek Marsh, Skidaway Island, Georgia - 071403BT metaG (version 2) | ecosystem: Environmental > Aquatic > Marine > Intertidal zone > Salt... | reverse complement strand
AGAAAATGTTGTGGACAGCAACAATTTAAATTTAAGTGGTCAGACGATATCTTGGAACGATCCAGGCAATCCAAACTGGTACGAGCAGTTCATCAAAGTTATGAATGCTTCTTTATCAGAAAATGAAAAATTTGGTAATCCTGTCAAATCGGAAAACATTGATGCTATTCCAACAGCACAATACAGAATCAATGCCAACAGCACAGATGTTCCTGTGTATTCTTTTACAAAATCCGTTAATGGACAAAGTTTACCATTTGAAATTGTGTCGACATCATTTGAGAATGGTTCGATCACAGAAGAAGCACCTTTGGTAGGAAGACGTTTCAGTTTGTTACACAGAGATGATGGCAAAGGCAATGCTTCCAACAACACAGGATTTTTTGCACATTTTAGACAGGGAGTTTTAGACCAAGGAAACTTTGGCATAGACGTTCCATCAAATAACCAAACTGTGGCAATTGATGCCAACAATATAAACAACACAGATGTATGGTTATATCAAATAGATGTTGAAACAGGATTAGAGAGCGACTTATGGACTAAAGTTGATTCAGTGATTGGCAACAATGTGATTTATAATTCTACGGCCAAAGACATTAGAAACATTTACTCAGTATTGAGTGACACAGATGATTCTATCAGTTTAAAATTTGCAGATGGTGTGTTTGGAAATCTTCCGCAAGGTAGTTTTAAAGTTTATTATAGAAGAAGTAAAAATCAAAATATTAGAATAACACCTGCTGATATGCAGAATATTCAAATTGATGTACAGTATGTTTCTTCAAACAATCAAGTAGAAATATTGACTTTAACTTTAGGACTTCAATACACTGTTGATAATGCTACAACTTCAGAAACTAACAACAATATCAGACTGAATGCGCCAGCAACTTACTACACACAAAATAGAATGATCACAGGTGAAGATTACAATGTGGCTCCTTTAGGTACTAATCAAGAAATAATAAAAGTAAAAGCAACCAACAGAACATCAAGTGGTATTTCTAGATATTATGATCTGATTGACTCAACTGGCAAATACAGCAACACAAATATTTTTGGCGCAGATGGTTCCATTTACAAAGAAGAAACAGAAAATTTAGACACTTTTAGTTTTTCCACACAAACAGACATAGAAGGTGTAATAATAAATCAATTAGAGCCTTTGTTATCTAAAAACCAAACAAGAAATTATTACATTGAGAAATTTCCTAAAGTATTTTTAAATGATTTAAATCCTGTTTGGCAACAAGTTACTTCATCAACAAATGAATCAACAGGTAAATTCATTGATGCTGTGAACGTGTTGGATTATCAAGTGGGTACATTTACAGCCAGCCAATTGAAATATATTGAACCAGGTGCTATGATAAAATTTGTTGCGCCAGAAGGACAACACTTCATGCAGGATAATAGTTTAATGGCAGGAGATACTGATCATCCAGGTGCTAAAGATTATATTTGGACTTCTGTGGTTAGTGTGTTGAATGACGGTGTTGCTAATTCTAGCACAGGAGAAGGTGCTATCAAATTCAATGATGTGGTACCAACAGGAGCAATTGCCACACAGGTGTTGCCTAAATTTGCTAAACAATTTGATGAAGATGTTAAAACTGTAATAATCGATCAGGCTTTTGCTTATAATAATTTTGGAATAAGATATGACGTTGCCACACGTAAATGGCAAGTCATTGACGAAAACAATTTAAGTGTTTATGGCACATTCAGCACAGGTAAAACTGGAGACACCTCCAATCAACAGTTAGACAACAGTTGGTTAATAAAATGTATCAGTGATGGTTCCACATACACTGTTACATACAGAGGATTAAGATATGTGTTTGAAAGCAAAAAAGAAGTGCGTTTCTTTTATGACAGTGCTGATAGAAATTTCAATGCTCAAACAGGAGTTACTTTACAAGATAAAATCACAGTGTTGAGTATAAACACTCAGCCTGACAGTAACACAGCATTCACAAACGATATCAATTTTGCTGTTTCAACAGAATATAGAACAGTAAGTGGTTACGTAGACAGTGCCAAATTAGAATTGACACAGTTTGACTCAGACCAAGATGGCATAGTGGATGATCCAGATGCTTTTAACCTAGTGGTGGATCCAAACAACAACAGCAACACAAAATATATTTTCCAAAAATTGTATAACGATGCAGATGGAACACAGCGTTATCAATATGTGGATGCCGCTGAAGAACACATCTATATTAGACAAACTTCTGTGGGAGCAATAGGAGATTATCCAAACGGATCTATTGTTTATATCATAGACAGTGACAGTTTCAAACAGATTAATACAGAAACCAATACAACCTCTGACGTAACAAATTATGTGGCTCACGTGGGTAGAGATGGAATCAAGTTTCAGTATGTACACACTGTGGATGGCAATACAAGATTAGATCCTAGTTCTTCAAATATTATTGATATGTACATTTTAACTAGAACATATGACATCAATTTTAGATTATGGCTAGCAGGAGTGATTGAAAATAAACCTTTGTTGCCAAGCAGTGATTCATTGTACAACAATTTTAACACACCTTTAGCAAAAATTAAATCAATCAGTGACACTGTGATATATCATCCTGTAAAATACAAAATATTATTTGGTTCTATAGCAGACACAGATGTACAAGCAACATTTAAAATTGTAAAAAATACAGATCAAGTCACAAATGATAGTGACATCAAAAGCAGAGTGATCACAGCAATAAATGAATTTTTTGCTTTGGAAAATTGGGAGTTTGGCGATACTTTTTATTTCACAGAATTGAGCACATATGTAATGAACCAACTGTCTCCAGATATTACCACTTTTGTAATTGTGCCTAAACAAGGTTCTAAATCTTTTGGCAGTTTATTTGAAGTAAAATCAGAAAATGATGAAATTTTTATAAGTGGTGCTAAAGTTTCAGACGTTGAAATAATAGATACCATCACAGCATCCAAGTTGAAAGCAGACGGTAACATCACAACCAGTTCAACCAGTACTTCAACTTTGAGCGGAACATTAAGTTCTACTGGAGGCTCTAGTGGGGGTAGTGGATACTAATGGCTTTCGACAACAATCAAAAAGATTTTGATTTGCCAGCAGGCAAAGACAATGGCAAAAGAGAATCGTCAGAATTTTTACCTAAATATTTTCGTACACCAGTAAATCAAAAGTTTTTACACAGCACTCTTGATCAACTGATATCTCAAGGTACTCTTGAAAAACTTAATGCTTACTATGGAAGAAAAGTCACAGATGCTTATAATCCTAGCGATTTGTATGTGCCTGAAGTAAGTGCTGATAGAGAAAATTATAAATTCGAACCCAGTGTGGTACAAAAAGATGATCTTGGTAATGTAAATTTTTATAGTGATTATATTGACTTTGTAAATCAAATTAAAAATTACAACAGTTCGATGGTCAATCACAGTGTGATGAATGCTCAAGAATATTATGCATGGTCACCTAGAATAGATTGGGACAAGTTTGTTAATTACAGAGAATATTTTTGGATGCCATACGGTGCATCCACAGTGTCAATCACAGGACAACAAAGAAATGTTGTCAGCACATACACAGTAACAAAATCTGATCAAGGTGATAACTATGCTTACATTTTTACCCCAGATGGTGTAACAGCAAATCCTACATTAAATTTATACAAAGGTCAAACATACAAGTTTGATATAAATGCTGAAGGCTTACCTTTTGTTATTAGAACACAAAGAATACTAGATGATTCTTACAATGTTACTGATGGAATAGATGTTCAAGGTGTTGAAAACGGAGTAATCACTTTTATAGTTAAAGATTCTGCTCCAGAAAAATTATACTATGGTTCATCTAACGATATCAATGCTTGGGGATTAATACTCATAAACGATATAGAAGAAAATTCTGCTATTGATGTATTGAAAGAAGTGGCAGGCAAGAAAAACTACACCACTGCTGACGGAGTTGCTCTTTCTAATGGTATGAAAGTGAACTTTAAAGGCACAGTGACTCCGGAGTCTTATGCTGAAGGAGAATACTATGTGGAAGGTGTTGGAGAGTCAATTCAACTTATCAATGCTCAAGAATTAGAAGTTGTCAGTTCATTTACAAACAATGTGCCAATACCTTTTGATTCTCAAAATTTTGACACAGTGGGATTTGGAACAGCAACTTCATATGCTATCAATAAAGATTACATTGTGATCAACAGAGCCAGTGCTGATAGAAATCCATGGAGCAGACACAACAGATGGGTTCATCGTTCTGTTATAGAAAACAGCGCCGAGGCAAATGGTGAAGTACCATCCATAGATCAATCTAGTAGAGCACGTAGACCCATTATAGAGTTTGAACCAGGAATTAAATTATTTAATTTTGGAACAACATCAAAAGGCAATGTAGATTTTATTGACACAGTTACAACAGATGTAATGAGTGACGTGGAAGGATCTCAAGGTTTTTATGTGGACGGTGTGGCAGTAACCAATGGTGTAAAGATTTTATTCACTGCTGACCAAGATCCTTTGGTAAAAAATAAAATTTTTGAAGTAAAATTTATTGACTTTGAAGATAACGGTGTTACCACAAGACAGATCAGTTTGGTTGAAACAGCAAACAGCAATCCTGTATCAGGCGAAACTGTGTTGGTTACAAATGGTGTAAAAAATCAAGGCAAATTGTATTATTATGATACCAGTTGGAACGTGGGTCAGGAAAAAATCAACACAAATCAAACTCCGTTATTTGATCTGTTTGACGCCGACGGCAACAGTTTCAATGACACCATACTATATCCTAATAGTTCTTTCAGAGGAAACAAAATCTTTTCTTACGCTGTGGGTTCAGGCACAAATGATGCTGAACTGGGATTTCCATTACAGTATCAAAATGTTGAAAACATCGGTGACATTGTTTTTAATTTTGATCTAGTAACTCAATCTTATGTGTATCAATCACAAGCAGTTAGCGGAACTCTTAATTCCGAATCAGCATTTTTAAAAAAATACAATGCTCAAGGACAGGCAAGTGTTATTAACGGTTGGACCAAAGCACCAACAGACAGTTTCCAAAAAATTAATAGATTATATGTGGCAGATGATCAAACTAATGATTTTGCTATAGATGTTTATGACAAAAGCGGTGATTTAAATGACTTAAAAGCCAATGTATTTGTAAACAATATTAAAAAAATTGAAAATGTAGATTGGTACATTTTGAGATTAAATTCAGTTGCCTATGTAAAATTTAATCAAGATCTCAAAAAAGACGATGTATTATTGATTAGAACCACAAGTGCCACAGATAAAAATCAAAATGGACACTACGAATTTCCTACAAATATGCAGGCAAATCCGCTTAATGAAAAATTAAGCACATTCACTGTGGGGCAGGTCACTGACCATGTGAAAACAATCACCAATGAATTAACAGAGATTCAAGGTGTGACACCAGGCATCAGCAACTTAAGAGATTTTCCAAATGCTTCAGCATATGGTAGAAAATTTTTACAGCACAGTGGGCCTATGGTGTTATCTTCATTTTTATTGAATAATAAATCTGTCAATTTGATAACAGCAATTTCTCAAAATCAAAATGATTACTATAAATTTAAACGTTCATTTGTGACTGCTATGGATGATTTAGGTTTTGAAGGAACTCCAGTACAGATAGTTGATAAAATTTTACAAAAATTAAACATAGACAACAACAGCAGTCTTCCATACTTTAAAACTGATATGTTGGGTATAGGTGCTTTTATCAGCACCACACATCAAGTGTTAGATGTTGGCAATACATTTTTTGCTCTATCTAAAAATCACAATCTTACAACACTGAGCAGTCAAGCAGTGTATGTATATCTGAATGGGGAACAATTATTACATGGGCATGACTATATTTTTTCTGATGGGTTTGTTAGTGTAACCAAAGCATTAACATTGGATGACACCATCATAATCAACGAATTTGAAACAACAAACGGTTGTCACATACCAGCAACACCGACCAAGTTGGGTTTATATCCTAAATACACTCCAAAAAAATATTTAGATACCACGGCTGTTGAACCATTGAATGTGATTCAAGGACATGATGGCAGTGTCACTGTTGCGTTTAATGATTTTAGAGATGATGTCATCTTAGAATTAGAGAAAAGAATTTACAACAATATCAAAGTGGAGTTTGATGAAGATTTATTTGGCATCAAAACATTTTTACCACGTGCTAACACAACCAATCTTTTTACATTTGAATCTATCAACAAAACATTGCTGAGTGATTTTAATGATTGGCTAACTTTTATTGGCAATGAAGATTACACTGCTAACTCTTATCAAACAGATGACAACAGTTTAACCTGGAATTATTCTAACATGGTTTCTCCTACAGGAGAAAAACTATTAGGATTCTGGAGAGGCATCTACAAATATGCTTATGATACAGATAGACCTAATATTGCTCCTTGGGAGATATTGGGTTTCACTGAAGAACCATCATGGTGGCAAACTGTTTATGGTCCAGCGCCTTACACAGGTGATAATCTTGTGTTATGGCAGGATCTAGAAAAAGGCATTGTTAGAGAACCTAACAAAAAAATTATTATTAAAGACAAATACAAAAGACCAGGTTTAACAAACACAATTCCAGTAGATGGTGAAGGCAATATAAAAAGTCCATTTGATAGTGCTTATGCCAGAGGAGCAGTATTACAATTAACAAAACAAAAATACAAATTCGGTGACCATGCACCAATAGAAAATGCCTGGAGAAGAAGTGTACACTATCCATTTGCTCTGTTAAAAAGTTATATTTTACATCAACCAAACAAAGCAATCGGTATTGGTTTAGATGTAAGTAGAACAAAAAGAAATGCCAGTGGACAAATTGTTTACAATTCTTTAACAGCAATTAAGCCTAAAGATATTTTATTTCCAAACAGTATTAATGATAAAGAAACACAATTAACATCTGGTTTAATCAATTACATATATGAAGTGGTTGAAAATTCACAAACCACAAATTATGATGAATACCAATCACAATTTATTGGTCTTGAGACACAGATTGGATTTAAAGTAAGAGGATACAGCAACAAAAACAATTTTAAACTGTTGTTAGACAGTAAAACTCCTATCAATTCGACGACACTGTTTGTGCCAGATGAAAATTATGAATTGGTTTATAACGTATCAACTCCTATTGAAATTTTAACTTACAGTGGATTAATTATTGAAAAATTAGCCAGTGGATACAGCATAAAAGGATATGATAAAAATGATCCATATGTAAGATATCACACAGTGTTTGAACAAAACAATGATCCAGTGATAAGAGTAGGAGGAGTAAGTGCGTCTTTTGTGAATTGGAGTGAAAACAAAAGATATGACAGAGGAGCATATGTCAAATACGCTAATGAATTTTATGCTGTGAACGAAACACATATTTCAGATGCTACATTTGACAGTACTAAATTTGTAAAATTAGTTGAACTGCCTACAGAAGGCGGAGCAACTGCTGTGTTTAGGAAAAAATTTATTACAGACAGTTTTGTTGAAGTTCCTTATGGCACAGTTTATGATTCGATTCAATCAATTGTTGATGTTATATTAGGTTATGAATCATATTTGAAGTCTAAAGGTTTCCTTTTTGATCAATTCGATCCTCAAACATTATTGGTGGCAAATTGGCAGTTGAGTGCCAAAGAATTTTTGTTTTGGACCACACAGAATTGGAACGAAGGTGCTGTGATCAGTTTAAGTCCTGCCAGTAAAAAACTGGTAGTTCGTACTGAATATGCCACAACTGACAACGTGGTGGATAATTTTTATTCCCATGGTGTATTAAAAGAGGATGGAAATAATTTAAGTAAACAAAATTTAAGAATTACTAGACAATCAAATCTTTTTGAACTGTTTACAAAAAACACAATAAACGGAATATATTTTGCTAAGATACCTGTAGTTCAAAAAGAACACGTGTGTTTGATCGACAACGTTACAGAATTCAACGACTTGATTTATGATCCAGCAAGTGGGTACAAACAAGACAGAATAAAAATGTTAGGTTACATAACCGAATGGGATGGCAGTTTAAATATTCCAGGATTTGTGTTTGATGAAGCCAAAGTGACTGAATGGTCTCCATACACAGATTACGCAATGAGTGATGTGGTTAAACACAAAGAATTTTATTACACAGCAAACAGTAAACTTAAAGGAACTCAAGAGTTCAATGACACAGATTGGCGTAGACTTGATGGTAAACCTCAAAGCAGTCTTTTATCTAACTTTGATTATAAAACCAATCAATTCGCAGACTTTTATGATTTAGACACAGATAATTTTGACAGTCAACAGCAAAAATTAGCACAGCATTTGATAGGATACCAACCAAGAGAATATTTAAGAAACATTATTAATGATGACGTCAGTCAATACAAATTCTATCAAGGATTCATAAGAGAAAAAGGAACGGCTAATTCACTCAACAAGTTATTTGATGCTTTGGCAAGTGCTGATAAAGAAAGTTTAAATTTTTATGAAGAATGGGCTATTAGAAAAGGTCAGTATGGTGCTGTGGATACATTTGATGAAATTGAATATAGATTGGACGAATCAAAATTTAGACTAAATCCTCAACCCATAAAGTTAACGGATGAATCATCTACCAATGCCACTGATTTAGTATATCGCATACAGTCGGGACAAACTTATCTTGCTCCGAAAAATTATCAACACACTCCATTTCCTGTCAAGTATGACAGAGAAACTTATATCAAAACAGCAGGACCAGTAAATCCGATTGATATATCTTTAACATTATCACAGTATGATGATATGTTGACTGACACAAAAGTCGAAAATTTAAATGAAGGCGAGTATGTATGGATTGGAAATTACAATAAAACCTGGACAGTTTTCAAGTACATAGCCACACAACAAACAACTACGTCAATTGTGAAAGACTCGAACATTATCACAGTAAACACAGTGAACAATGCTGTTATGAATCCAGGAGAGATTTTTGTTGTTAATGTGGATGGTACTGATTATGTTTTAAAATGTACATCAGTAAATGGTACTGAAATTGTGTGTGAGGACAAAGAAGGTTTCGTAACAGTGGATCCAGCAAACGGTTATATTAAAAGATTTATCACTCACAGACTTGCATCTATCGATGATATCAACACAGTGATTAATGATCAAGGATTACAGGATAATGAAAAATTCTGGATAGATCAAAGTGATGACGGTAAATGGAAAATTGTTAATAACAAATTTGTGTTTAGCACACACAATGAAGTAAGTTCAACCAGCACATCAGGTGACGAAAGTTTCGGAACAGTAATTGCCGCAAATAAACAAAATTCAACATTATTGGTGAGTCAACCAACAGACGGAGATGGGAAAATTTATGTGTTCATAAGAGGCACTGAAAGTGGATTGCTAAGATTGTCTCAAGTGATAGAGGCTCCTACATCTGATCCATTGTTTAATCTTGAACTGTTTGATTCAAACAGCAGTTTTGGTCAGGCAGTAGATATTTCTTCAGATGGCAATTTTGTGTTGATAGGTGCTCCAACTGCCAGCAACTTACAAACAGAATACAAAGGAATTTACAATACTACATCAAATTACAATATTGGTAACATTGTTCAATACAAAAATCAATTATGGAGAGCAACCAATCAAATAGAAGGTGCTGTTGCTAACGATTTATTTTCTACAGTAGATGCTTCTGCTTTTTACAAAGAAAACATAGGATTCCAAACTACTAATCTGTTAATTGGTGACAGTGTATTTCCAAACGAAACCACAGATCACTTGTTGATAAGAGCATCTGCTGATCAATACACAGCAACAAAAATCGGGGATAAATTGGTTTTAAAATATCTTGATTTCAGTACAGAATATCCCATTGATCGAAACAATTACAACAAACCTGTTAATCAACCATTCAATGGAGTTGGTGCTCCTACCATAAAGAATAATGTGTTTTCTGGTGCTGAAATTTCAATTCAAGAAAAGGTAGATGAAATTTTACAAATAGAATTAACACTGACAGACCCACAAATAGGCAACTTGGTCAGCACTGATACTGCTGAAGGAACCATAGTTTATCTTAGAAAAGTTGCGGCTAAAACTATATTGTATTTGAAAAATGTGAGCGGAATATTTTCTGCCAGCGGTAATTTATTGTTAGACACATTACCAATTGGAGATTACACAAGAGTAAACACAGAAGATTATGATTATTTAGGTGGTTGGTGGAAAGTTGGAATAGGAGCCGGTGTGTCAACCAATGCAGGTGCAGACATTTCTGCCAATGTAGTAGTACAAGATATAAAATTATTGAATGAAATTAGAGATACAAATAGGTTTTCTAGTTCATTGGAACAAAGTATAAATCCTATAACTCCACAAAGTCCTTTGGTTAAAGCACAATTTGGAGTAGGATCACATTATCAACAATATCATATCAATCCTGCCAACAACAGTTGGGAGATTACAGGCACAAACATATTGAGCAACAAATGGTTTGTGAGAACCAGTTATGACATTGCTCATGACAGTGGTTTAAATTCAAGCAATTCAACAAATGATATGAGTGTTTGGTTTAACAATGTGGATCAGAATGCTTTTGATTTTGCCGATTTAAACATAGACAGTGATGACACAAATGGTGTAAAAGAAGTTGTAGATGTTTGGGAAGGTTATGTAGACATAGATTCTCAACCAGACAATAACACAAATTATTATTTTCCTGAAGCAGGCGTACACAGAATTTATGATACAACAACATTTGTTGAAGCAGATGTAACATTTGTTCAGTTTATAGGTCTTGAGAAAATTAGAGTTTACTTTAGAAATGCTAGAAACACAGTCAATCCAACAGGATCCAAATTGTTCAGTTTAGGATCTGATGCAGGAGCATCTTCCACCATACAAAGATTAGGCGGAGGAGTTGATAGATTACTTGGTTCAATAGAACAATCTGTACAGTCAGGACCAACAGATGGAGACATTTTAGTATTTGAACACTCGTCTGCCATCACAGTTTCTGGAGATCCTGCGTTCTATTCTGTCAATGATATTGAATATTGGATATGGGATGAATTTGAAAATGTTCAAGGAATTCCTCAAACAGCAAATATTCCTAGCAGTCAAAACAAAGATTGGATTCAAACTTACAATATTCCAATAGGAGAGGGCACAGCAAGTGGATTTACCAATCAAGGTGCCTTTTTAGTTTACAAAAAAGATACATCAGGACAGTACGCTTATAATTCAGCATTCACAGTTCCAGATACTCAGTCAGGATTGCGTTTAGGATCTAAAATACAACTGCGTGATGTTGATGGAACCACAGTTGCGTTTATCAGTGCTCAAGGAGATGGCACAACCAACTTGCCAGGCAAGATTTATTTTGTCAAGTATAATTCTACAAAAAATTGGTGGTTGGGTGTAGATGAAAATTACATGGGTGAATTTGATGATACTGCTGATTATTTGAAAGATGAATTAGTTGCGTTTAACAATCAAATTTACAAAGCCAAAACAAATATCAGTGCCAACAGTTGGAATTCTAATTTATGGGATTTACAAGATACTCATGCTGACTTCTTAGGATATATTCCCAATGATAGTGGCATTGAACTGCATGGTGATTCTACTCTAGATCAGAGTAGATTAATAAGATTTGCTCAAACATTTGACGTTGACACCAACGGAGTTAACATAGTAATCACCAATCAATACAACAATGGCACACAAGATGTCACAGTTTATAGACTACATGGTGAACACTACACATTCAAACAAACAATAATCCCACCGGAGGATTCCGCTCCAACAATCGATTTTGGATCTGACGTCAGTATATCGGGCAATGGAGAATTAATAGCAGTGGGTTCACCGTTGAAAGATTTATCACAAGTGGACATGGGAGTGGTTTATGTTTACAAGAAAGTAAACAATGACACTGGCATTTACACGTTGAATCAAACATTGTCCAGTCCAGACAAAGAAATATCAGAGCAGTTTGGTAATACATTATCATTCAGCGGCGATGTGTTGGCTGTAACTTCCTTAAAAGGAGATCAACAGGTTGATGATGGCTCAACAGTGTTAGACACAAGGTATGATGTTGGATCGGTTCATCTTTTTGAAAAATTTGAAAACACATTATTGTATGCTGAAAAATTCAGTTATGATAACAGTTTTGACCAATTCGGCACTAATTTATTAGTTAATAATAATCACGTGTATGTTGGCTTACCGAAACTTCAATTGACAGATAAACAAAAAGGCACAGTGGTAGACTTTAGAAAAGCACCAAATGAAAACAATTGGAACAGTATCCATGAAAGCAGTGAAGGTATTGATCAACCTGATCTGAGCAAAATAGATGGTATTTTCTTGTACAGTAAATCACAGAATAAATTGCTTACAAGATTAGATTATGTGGATCCAATATTTGGAAAAATTCCTGGACCTGCAGAAGCAGAACTGTATTATAAAACAAATTACGATCCTGCTGTCTACAATATGGACACAGCAGTAGGTACAATAGATAAAACAAATCATTGGGACAAAACACAGGTAGGTAGACTTTGGTGGAATATCAGCAAAGCACAATATTACTATCCATATCAAAGCACAATAATTTTTAACAATTCTTATTGGAACAAGTTGTTTGTAGGAGCCAGTATAGATGTTCATGAATGGACTGAATCTCAGTACACTCCAACTCAATACAATTCAATAAGTGCATCTGCGGAAGGCGAAGCACTTGGAATTACTGGCACCGTTGATAATCCAACAGATTATGTGACAAGAAAAGTTTATGACAAAGTGGCAGGTGTTTTATCTAATAGATATTACTTCTGGGTAAAAGGAAAAACAACCACCCCGGAAATAGAATCAAGATCATTGAGTGCCAATGCTGTTGCTAAATTGATAGAAAATCCTAGAAGTCAAGGTTACAAATATGTAACAATATTTGGCAAAAATAAATTTGCCATTGTGAATTGTGATCAATTTATTCAAGATCAAGACACAATTATCAGTTTTAGATTAAAATCAATCGAAACAAACAACAATGTCCACAAAGAATATGCGTTGCTTACTGAAGGTTCTGCTGAAAGCACACTGCCTAAAGATATTGAATCAGTTTGGTTTAACAGTTTAATAGGATATGATGAACAATTCAATCCTATACCTGATCCTAATTTAAGTGAAAAATTAAAATATGGAACACTACAAGCGCCAAGACAGAGTTGGTTCGCAAACAAACAAGAGGCACTGAAGCAAACTGTTGAAAGAATTAATTCGGTTTTGATCAATAACTTAATTGTTGATGAAGTTAACATTGACACATTGACTCAATCTGATCCAGCGCCTAGCATTAATACTGGTTTGTTTGATTTGATTGTGGATACAGAAAAAGATTTAGATTTTGTTGGTGTAGGTTCAGTAAAACCTGCTTCCATAAACATCACAGTTGAAAATGGCAAATTAATCAACGCTGTTGTTACAGATCCAGGAAAAGGTTACAGAACTATTCCTACATACAAGATCAAAACTAGCACAGGAGAAGGCGGAGTGATTGGATTGTCTATAGATTCAAATGGATCTATCAGCAGTGCTAGAATATTATCTCAAGGCAAAAACTATTCAAACACTGCCACAGTTGAAATCAGAAAATTTAGTGCTCTTGTTTCTTCGGACAGCACTGTTGATGGCAAATGGGCAATCTACAGTTATTCAATCACAGAAGGTTGGTTAAAATCTAAAATACAAGCCTACAATGTCAACTTGTATTGGGATTATGCAGATTGGTATGCTGAAGGGTACAATCAATTCACAGCAATAGATCATGTGATTTCACAAAGTTATGAAATAAATGGCATTAGTGATTCAGTTGGTCAAATAATAAAAATCAACAACATAGGCGCAGGCGGTTGGTTGTTGTTGAAAAAAATAGATTCACAACCTGATGTTGATTACACTGTTAATTATGAAACAATAGGAAGACAAAACGGAACAATTCAGTTCTCAGATAAACTTTATGTGTACAGCGGAAACGTTGGATTTGATTCAAACAGTTTTGATATTCAATTGTACGACAGACAACCTATTCAAGAAACAAGAGTTATACTGGAAACAGTGCGTGATAGAATATTTGTAGAAGAGTTAGCAGTAGAATATAACAAATTATATTTTGCTGGCATCCACTACGCTCTTTCTGAAAACAAACTGAACGACTTTGTGTTCAAAACCAGTTTTGTAAAAGCACAGCACAATGTTGGTGAATTAACACAAAAAATTACTTTTAAAAATGACAATCTATCTAATTATGAAGACTATGTTCAAGAAGTTAAACCTTACAAGTCTAAAATTAGAGAATACGTAAGTTCATATCAAAAAACCGAACCAACAAATTCTGTTATTACAGATTTTGATTATCCTCCTAGATATATTAACGGAAACATTGAACCTTCAAAGGTCACTGTGTTTAACGATGAATTATTGGGTGCTGATAATATTAACTCTTATCCAGATAAGAATTGGAAAGACAACATTGGCTATAAGATAACTGCTATTAATGTGGCAGATCCAGGCACTGAATACAAAAATCCACCAGCAGTTGAAATCACTGGCGGTGGAGGATCAGGAGCAACTGCTCGTGCTTACATAAAAAATGGCGCAGTCAGTAGAATCAATGTAATCAATAGTGGATCGGGATATATTTCTTCACCAACAGTAACATTGAGTGGTTCAACAACAGGTGTACAAGCCAAAGCCAGTGCTGTGTTGGGAGAAAGTTTACCACGCACATCACACATAGGTATTAAGTTCGATAGAAACACAGGCACAACCTTAATAACAAATTTACAAAGAACAGAAACTTTTACAGGTAACAACAGTCAATTAAAATTTAAATTGAAATGGCCAATGGATCTACGCACAAATACTATTGAAATTTTAGTGGATGGAACAAAACAATTGAAGAGTACTTTTACATATGGCAATGATAATGACACAACAAAATCTTATGCTAGACAAACAGGATACATTCAATTTGTTTTACCACCAGCCAATTTGTCTGCCATATCTATCACATACAAAATCAATGAAGATGTGTTGAACACTGCTGATAGATTTGATCTCTATCAACCAACTGCTGGAATGCCAGGCAAAGAACTTGCTCAAGTGATTGACGGAATAGATTATGGTGGAGTAGAAGTTAGAAGTATAGGATTTGAAGATACATCAGGTTGGGGCAATGAACCTTATATGCAGGGTGATTGGGACAATTATGATGAAAGTTATGAAGATGAAGTTTTCTATTTGGATGGTAGTACATTAACTCTGGATCTATCTAAAACGTTAGAAGCAGGTGTTGAATATCATGTGTATAAAAACGGAATTAGAAAAGATCCAGACACGTTACCAACAATTATAGGAGACGGATCTACAAAAACTGTCGATATCAGTGCTTTAGAACCATCAGAATACATTGATGCGACATACAATTCAGTTGCTTGGACAACTTCAGGCAATGGTACTGGTGCAGTAATTGACATTAATAAAATAAATGCGACTTATTCAGCAACATTTACCAATGCTGGACAAAATTTTGCCTCAGGTGACATAATAACAGTTTTAGGAAAAAATGTTGGTGGAGTAACTCCGTTCAATAATGTAACCATAACTATAATCACAGTTGTAGGTGGTGCAGTTGATACTTACACTGTATCTGGCGGCGATGTAATAATTGTTAGAAAATCCACAAGTGATGGTTCGTTCTTGCCAGATCCAAGTGCGGTGGACACATTGGTGAAAGGTGGAGATCTTGCCTACTCAACAGCACAAGGTATAAATGCTGAAGACATCAACATAGATGGTGATGGTTTTGTAACAGAAATATCAGCCAAAGGTCCAGAAGAATTTGTGCCAGGACAAGTGTTAGACACACTGGACATACAAGTTTATGATAGAGGAGCCAACACCGGAAGCAAAATTAACAGTTACAATTATGTGGGTGATGGTTCAAACACAACTTTTGCATTTGTGGATAATCCTCAAAGCAATACAGCAATATTTTTAAGTGTGAATAACATCCTGAAAAACAATGACACATACACAGTTGACTATCAAAACAAAAATATTGTGTTTAATCAAGCACCTAGTTCAGGAGACAAAATAAACTTTATCACTATGGGCAACAATGGTGAATCTATATTGGACGTTGATACATTTACAGGTGACGGAAGCACAACCGAATTTGTAACAAGAGCAAAATACACACAAGGCAATGTTCAAACATTTGTAAAAGTGAATGGAGAAACTCAAACATATTCAGTAATTGAAACAGATTCCAGTTATGCTGTGGCAGAAAGAGTAGCAATTAGATTTAACACAGCACCAGCACAAAGCAGTGTGATCAATATTGTGGTGTACGCAAGTGAATCACAATCATTCAGCGAAGTGACACAAAACATTTACACAGGTGATGGTAGTACTACACAATATCAATTGAATCCAACACCTTTCACACAGACACCTTTCACAAACAATGTGATTGTAAAAGTGAACGACAATGTGTTGAGAAGTGGATTCCATAAGAAACACACAGTTAGTGCCTTGAGAGAATATGAATTTAAAAATTGGCAGTTACTACCAGGCACAATCAATACCACAGATGTCAGAGCATATCTAAACAACAGAGAATTGACAGCCGCAGAATACACTTGGAATCCAGGCAACTCCAGTGTTACGCTGACAGGAGGAATTGGTGTTGTGGGAGATATTTTAGATGTGTACATAGAGAACGGTGAATACTCAGTGTCTGACTCAGGAGTTTTAAGTTTAAGTGTTGCGCCTGCTCAAGGAAATCAAATCACTGCTTATCAATTCAGCAAACACGACATTCAAGAAATAGACAGAACACAATATGATGTGATTGCTAAATTAACCATCACAGTGAACACAGAAGATTATTATCAATACAATCAACTGACCAATGGAGTTGTTCAATTGAACAGACCGGCAGTGGATGCTCATTATGTTTGGGTGTGCGTGAATGGCGAATGGTTAGCACCTAGCATAGACTACACAGTGTCCAATGACCAGATGTATCTAAAAATTAATAGAACACTATCACAAAATGATGAAATAGATGTGATACATTTCACAGCACCATCATTCATTGGCAAATTTGCTTATAGACAGTTTAAAGATGTGATGAACAGAACACATTTCAAACGTATAGGCAATGACCGACAATACTTCTTGGCACAAAACTTGAACTGGTATGACAAGGAAATTGTGCTGACCGATGCCACAGGCATCACAGAACCTAGTGTGGTTTCGCAATTACCAGGCATAATTTTTATAGATGGTGAAAGAATAGAATACTATCAAAAAGACGGCAACAGTTTACAGCAATTAAGAAGAGGAACATTTGGTACAGGAATAGCAGAAGTACATCATGTCAATACAGAAGTGTTTGATCAAAGTGCATTCCAAAATGTTCCTTACCAAGATCAATTCATATCTGAAACCTATATTGGCACAGACGTGGTAAACAATGTATTGAATATAGGATTTGTACCTTCAAATGTGAATCAATTTGAATTGTTTGTGGGTGGTAAGAGATTGCGAAAAAATGCAATCAGCGTGTACGATCCAACAGTAGGACAAGACAGTCCAGAAGCAGATGTGACAGTTCCTGCGGAGTTCAGTGTTGATGGTACAACTGCTAGAATAACATTCACTGAAACACCAGCCGAAAATGCTAAAATAGTGCTGGTAAGAAAACAAGGTAGAATATGGCAATCAGGCTCAGATCCACTCAGTCAGACGGAGAATGACATAGCAAGATTCATACGTCAAAAGGAAGTGGCTGTGCCGCAATAAATACAATGGTAGAACGGAGCAAAAATGAGCAAAATTAACGAAAACAGCGGTGTACTAATTCAAGGGCACATAAAGATACACGATCCAGAATCCAACAAGGTTTTTGTGAATAAACGCAATGCAATTCATTACGAAAATATGAGTGTGGCATTGGCAGAAAGTATAGCCAATCAAGGGCAAGGATTTATCAATTCAATGGCATTTGGTAATGGTGGAACCAGTGTAGATCCAACAGGAATCATCACATACCTTACACCAAACTCAACAGGCACAAATGCAACGCTGTACAATCAAACGTATTCAAAAATTGTGGATGACAGATCCGTTTCTAACTTGGATCCACAGAGAAATAAAATTGAAACAAGACACGTGAATGGAACAAATTACACAGATGTACTGGTAACTTGTTTGTTAGACTACGGTGAACCAAACGGACAAGATGCTGTGGATGCCGCAAGTGCCACAAACAGTTTGTATGTGTTTGATGAATTAGGTTTAGTAAGTTATTCACCGGATGGCACTGGCAAACTTTTGACCCACGTGATATTCCATCCTGTACAAAAAAGTTTAAACAGATTAATACAGATTGACTACACAGTTAGAGTTCAAAGTTTGACAGGTTTTAACGAAGGGTAATAAATGGCATACACGATAAGTTTTACTGATGCTGTAAACAAAGGTACTATCACCATTGAAGACAACACAGTAAACAATGAAACCAGTGTTAATTTTCCAGGTAAGAACACAACTTCTTATGGCACAGTAATAGCGGAAAACTTTTTACACATATTAGAAAATTTTGCTAATAGCACAGCACCATTAAGACCTATTGAAGGTCAATTATGGTTTGACACCACAGCAGGCGTAAATCAACTTAAAGTTTATGATGGTGCCAATTGGGTAGCATCAGGTGGATTGAAAAAAGCAATCAATCAACCAAGTGCATCTGAAAGTATTTCAGGAGATCTATGGGTAGACACAAATGCTCAACAACTTTATCTGTTTACTGGATCTGGTTGGGTTTTGATTGGACCACAATACAGCGAAGGTTTAACAACAGGAGCAACACCGGTCACAGTATCAGGCACAGATGATTTAACGTACAGTATCATACAATTAGAAGTTGATGCTAAAGTGGTGGCTATCATTGCTAAAGATTCATTCACTCCTAAAATTACTATTCCTGGTTTTTCACAATTAAATCCAGGAATGAACATCAGTTCAACCAACTTTGGTGATAGTATCAATAAAGTTTACGGTATATCAGAAAAAGCAGAAGCCTTGGTTGTAGGAAATACAACAGTAGCCGCAGGTAATTTTTTAAGAAGTGATACAACTTCATTGACAGATTTCCCTATCAAAATTAAAACAGATGACGGTTTAGAAGTTGGTGCCGCTGGCACGTTTAAGATGTTTGTTGAAAACCAAGCAGGTGTGATACAATTAGGCACACTGGATGAAGAAATAGATTTTAGATTGAACAACCAAGGTTCTGTATCTACGGTGATGAGAATCAGTTCACAAAGACAAGTTGGAATCAATAAAACAAATCCTACAGAAGCATTAGATGTAACAGGCAACATACTGTCATCTGGCACAATCGTTTCCAACAGTACATCGCCAAGTATTAATATTGGTTCAGGTGCAATTGTATCCAAAGGTGGATTAGGTGTTGCTTTGAGTGCCAATGTAGGCGGAGCAGGAACATTTGGTGGAGACATCACAGCACACAACATTATTCCAACAGATAATTTAACTTATAATATAGGAAGTACGTCTAAAAGATACAACACAGTTTACGCAAATCAAATACAAGCAGGAAGTGTTGTAACCAGTAGTATCACAGGAAATGCCTCAACAGCCACCACTGCTAACCAACTGGCTCAAGCAAGTACATTCAGAATGACTGGTGATGTTACTGCTACGGATTTTTCATTCATAGGTAATGAAGGTACTCCAAGAACATTTAATACTTCCATCAGTAACACTTTTATCAGTAATCAAACATTGACAACCACAAGCAATGTGAGTGATGAAATCATAATCAATAGAACAGCAGGCACCACAGGAATTTTCAAAACCACAGTGGGTGCCATTACAAACAGTATTCCAACTCCTCCAGTAGGATCAATCATGGCATATGCTGGCGCAACTGCACCATCAGATTGGTTATTCTGTGATGGAGCAGAAATACAAAGATCTGTTTATAACACTTTGTTTCAAGTTATCGGAACACAGTACGGAACACCATCAAATTCATCAGTATTCAAACTGCCTGATTTAAGAGGAAGATTTGCACTTGGTAAGGACAATATGAGCAATCCAGGTTTAGGACAAGGATCAGCAGACAGAGTAACATCTCCTACAGCAGATGCACTAGGATTAGGTGCTGGCAATGAGAAGAAAACAATTACAAAAGAAAATTTACCAGAACACGAACACTCATTGAGAGCCAATAACGGTGATCAATTCTTTGCCTCAAGAAATATAGCAGGTGCTTCTACAGATCCAGAAGTTACCACAACATCAGGACCAGATTTAGCCAATGCCAACGGCGCACAACAACTGCCTAATTCAGGTGGCATCGACGGCACAATTGGACAAGCAATGGATGTGATGAATCCATACTTAACATTGAATTACATAATTTACACTGGAGGAGCGTAATGAGTTATAAGTTAAACAAAACAGATGGCAGTTTATTAGTTGATCTTGTAGATGGTCAACTGGATACTTCATCTAGTGATTTAACACTGATTGGTAGAAATTACTCTGGGTTTGGTGAAGTATTAAATGAAAACTTTATTCAATTACTGGAAAATTTTGCCAACACATCTGCTCCAATCAATCCTATAAGAGGACAACTTTGGTACGACACTTCAGAAAATAGATTAAAAGTATATAACGGAACAGCATTTACTTCATCAGGTGGAACCACTGTTGCTGAGCAACAGCCCAACATGGTGGCAGGTGATCTATGGATTGACAGCACAAAGAGTCAATTGTATTTCTTTGACGGTGTGAGATTACAGTTGGTAGGTCCTGCTTATTCAACTGCACAAGGCACATCAGGATTTCAAGTCAACAGTATTGTTGATACACAAAATATCACACAAACTGTGGTCAAAATGTTTGTGGGCGGTAATCTTGTTGGTGTACATGCCAATGCAACATTTACTCCAATTGCCTCAGCAAGAATACAAGAATTAGTCACTGTTTCTAATCCTTTAGGAACTTTACAAAAAGGTTTTAACACTGTAGGTACAGATTACAAATATGTTGGCACAGCCACAATAGCACAATCTTTAGTGGATGGTAATGGTGTGGTGAGAACAGCCGATCAATATCTTGTTTCTGATAGTGATGATACCACAGTGGGTGCGTTAACAATTCAAAACAATGCTGGACTAACAATTGGATTGAACAACAACACAAAATTACAGTTTACAAACAATGCTTTCACAATAGCAAATCAACTTTCAAACCAAGATGTAGAAATTAAAGTTAGAACTCCAGCAGAAGTAAGTGCTTTTAAAATTGACACAAGTGCAAGTGCTGTTGGAATATATAAAGCCAATCCTACTGCTACTTTACACGTTGGCGGTAACACAAAGATAGATGGAAATCTAACAGTTAGTGGCACAACTACATCAGTTGACACAGTAAATTTGAGAGTAGAAGACAAAAATATTGAACTCAACATTTCAAGTATAGGAGTGACCACAGACGATGCTGGTGCAGATGGTGGTGGATTTACATTAAAATCTGCAGATGGTGATAAAACATTTGCTTGGTCAAATGGTACAGATGCTTGGACCAGTTCTGAATGGATAGATTTTGCGGCGGGTAGAGGTATTAAAATTAATACCAACACAGTGCTTACAGAAACAACATTGGGTGGAACAGTTACAGGATCGTCTTTGACTTCTTTGGGTACACTAGGCAATCTGAATGTAGATGATATCAATCTAAACGGTTCAACAATATCTTCAGTGAATGCTGTATCGTTAAAATTGGATTCAAGCACCAGTGCTATTGAAGTTTTGAATAATAAAAGAATAACTGGTGTAGGTACACCTATAAATGCTTCAGATGTTGCTACAAAAGAATACACAGATGGTTCGACAATTATCAGTTTACAGTTGGATGTTTCAAACTTTACCAACAACACTGTGGGCAGTAATTATTTGAATACTAGAGAAGTGTTAGAAAGATTGTATCCTGTGGATGGTTATGATTCCGGTTCATCAGAGCCACCAATTCTAGTTCCAGGTGCTGTAATACCAGCAAGAAATCAAGGAGCAATAGCAAGAGTATTGACTGTGGATTATGGAGCAGGCGGTGGGTTTACAATTCCAACACTGGATTTTTCTACATTGAAAAACTTTACACAGGTGGACCAAACAATTACAGTACAACAAAGAACTATTTCTTCTGTAACATTTGGCGCTCAAGACCCGACACTTGGTGCCACAACAAAAATTACCACAACCGCTTCCCACTTTTACGAAGGTGGACAACAGATTGTTATAACTGGCACAACTGTGGTTAACGGAGTCACTGCTAATATAGATGGCAATTACACAATACAGGCGGCTGAATTTCCAGCAGAATCTCCAAATTTTGTGAGTTTCACAATTGATTTAGACACATCTGTGGCAGGTTGGCAAAGTGCCACTTGTACAGTGGGCACAGTTGAAAGAACTCCTGTGGTAGGTGCCGCGAACAAACAAGTAGTGGAAGATATTTCAAATGCTTCTAATATTACTGGTACTATCACGTTCGCACCAACAAGAAAATTATTACAATTTGTGGTTAATAATGGTGCATGGGCATTTGATAGAGAGATCACATTAGGACTAACACCATAGGAACGATAAATATAACAAGTAAAGGGTATTATGGCATATATTGTTAACAAATTTGATGGAACACTGATAGCAACTGTTGAAGATGGTACTATTGACAGTACCACCAATCTACGTTTCATAGGTAAAAATTACGCTGGATACGGTGAAATTCAAAACGAAAACTTCCTACATTTATTAGAAAATTTTGCTAGTGGCAGTCAGCCAACCAGACCAATCAGCGGTCAGATATGGTTTGATACCAGCAACAGCAAATTGAAGTTTTATGACGGTACAAAATTTAGAACAACAGGTGGTGCTGAAGTTGCCACCAGTGCTCCAGCAGGATTAACCACTGGTGACTTTTGGTGGGATTCAGCCAACAGTCAATTGTATGCCTGGGATGGCACAAGTTTTATCCTTGTAGGTCCTCAGGGTGTAGGTAGCACTGTAACACAGTTTGTTTCAAGACAGATCAAAGATAATTTAGATGGCAATCAAGTAATCATAGAAGGCAAAGTGAACAACACAACTGTAATGTTGTTCAGTTCAACAGCATTCACAATTGGCACTACTGATCCTTCAAACACAATCACAGGATTTGATGTGGTGAAAAAGGGTATCACACTTGTAAACACACAATCTACCACAAACGGTGTGACATCAACGGATCATAGATTTTGGGGAACAGCATCCAACTCAGATAGATTAGGCGGATTTTTAGCATCTGATTTTATTAGAGCAGGTTCAAGTGCTTTTTCCAGCATTGTAAGATTTGGTGATGTTGGATTCACTG
>Ga0255766_10001224_pt1 | contig 23593 bp, 20 predicted proteins | sample 071ome_23_FD_179966 | JGI IMG/M metagenome (GOLD analysis project Ga0255766, IMG submission 179966) | Coastal salt marsh microbial communities from the Groves Creek Marsh, Skidaway Island, Georgia - 071403BT metaG (version 2) | ecosystem: Environmental > Aquatic > Marine > Intertidal zone >... | reverse complement strand
TTTTATCATTTACCTAAAGGAAATAATAATATAAATATTCCAAAAAATATATTTTGGAATGGATTTAAAGAGTTAAAGGATGTTTATAAAATAATTAGATCCAGTAAAAGATTTAGAAGGTTCTTATTTGCATTTTTTATTTTCTCATTTTCACTTCAAACAGTACTTTATATTGCATCGTACTTTGGTGTTACTGAAATTCAATGGCCTAGTCCTGCTGAGCAGACAGTCGGTCTGATAATTAGTATTCTACTTATTCAGGTTGTCGCAATTGTTGGTGCTTATAGTTTTACAAAATTGGCGCAAAAATTTGGAAATATCATAGTATTAACATTTGCAATATTTCTTTGGTCATTAGTGTGTTTATATGCTTTTTATATTAAAACTCCAAATCAATTTTATTTAATTGCAGGACTTGTTGGGCTTTTAATGGGAGGTACACAGCCTGTTGCAAGAGCTACCTTTTCACTATTTATACCAAAAACAAATGATACAACATCTTTTTTTAGTTTTTACGATGTAACAGAAAAAATAGGTATTTTCTTCGGTTTATGTTTCTATGCGTTCTCTGCACAAATAACAGGATCAGTTAGATTTTCAGTTTTAATATTTATGTTTTTCTTTTTTATTGGAGCATTATTATTAATTAGAGTTCCTAGAATTGATAGAAGTAAGTTGGCATAGCTTTTGTCTTTATATAAGTGTGATTATTGTCTGAAGCTATTCGATTTATTTAAATCAATCTTTTTCTAAATTTTCTGACATAATGACCTTAAATAGTTATAAATGAGTATTATTTTCAATAATATTGACATAATGTCATTAGATGATTTTAGTGATGAATCTGATTTTATTCCATTAATGACAAATGAAGATGAAAAGGCACTTGAAAAAGAAACTCTACCTGAAGTTTTACCAATACTTCCACTTACAAATACAGTACTTTTTCCAGGTGTAGTTATTCCAATAAATGCAGGAAGAGATAAATCTATTAGATTAATCAAAGATGCTAATAAGTCCAGTAAATTAATTGGAGTTATAGCTCAGAAAAGTATTAATGATGAAAATCCAGGTATAGAGAATATATATGAAGTAGGAACTGTAGCAAAAATATTAAGGGTTTTAAAGATGCCTAATGGAAATACAACTGTTATAATTCAAGGAAAAAAAAGATTTAAGATTAAATCTGTTGTTAAAACGGATCCATATATTCAAGCTTCTATTGATTCTGTCTCTGATGATATACTAAAAAGGTCAAACAGTAAATTCTCGGCAACAATTGATGCAATAAAGGATATATCTTTAAAAATTATTAAAGAGAATCCTAATATTCCATCAGACGCATCTTTTGCAATAAAAAACATCCATAGTTCTGCATTCTTGATCAATTTTGTTTCATCTAACTTGAATATTAGTATTAAAGAGAAACAAGATTTACTTAAAAGTACTAGTATTCAAAATAGAGCTATGAAATGTCTTAAATTTTTAAATGTAGAATACGAAAAACTTGCTCTTAAAAACGATATTCAATCAAAAGTAAGGAATGATTTAGATCAACAGCAAAGAGAATATTATCTGCAACAGCAGATGAAAACAATTCAAGAAGAGCTTGGGGAAAATTCATATCAAGAAGATATTCAAGAATTAATAAAAAAATCAAAAGATAAAATTTGGAGTGAAGAGACAAAATTTCATTTTGAAAAAGAATTGTCTAAATTAAAGAGGATGAACTCTCAAGTTGCAGAATATTCCGTTCAAAGAAACTACTTAGACTTACTGGTTGATTTGCCATGGAAAAACTATTCTGAAGATAATTTTGATTTAGAAAAAGCCCAAAAAATTTTAGATAAAGATCATTTTGGTCTAGATGATGTAAAAAAAAGAATCATTGAGTATTTAGCTGTCCTAAAATTAAGAAAAGATATGAAGTCACCAATATTATGCTTATATGGTCCTCCTGGTGTGGGTAAAACTTCTCTAGGTAAATCTATATCTAAATCAATAAATAGAGAGTATGTTCGAGTTTCGCTAGGTGGGTTAAGAGATGAAGCTGAAATTAGAGGACATAGAAAGACGTATATTGGAGCAATGCCTGGAAGAATTATACAAAGTATTAGAAAATCAGGTACATCTAATCCAGTGTTTGTTTTAGATGAAATTGATAAGATTTCTAGTGGTTCTCAAGGTGATCCTTCATCTGCATTACTAGAGCTACTTGATCCTGAACAAAACAATTCTTTTCATGATAATTTCTTAGAAATAGGATATGACCTTTCAAAAGTAATGTTTGTTGCAACAGCTAATAATTTATCTACAATGCATCCTGCTTTACTTGACAGAATGGAGCTTATAAATGTATCTGGGTATACCTCTGAAGAAAAAGTCTCAATTGCAAATAAGTTTTTAATTAAAAAACAATTGTCTGAGCATGGTATGAATTCTTCTGATTTTAAAATATCCAACAAAAACATTAAACAGATTATAAGCGGCTATACAAGAGAATCTGGAGTTAGAAATCTTGAGAAACAAATTGCAAAACTTATCAGAAATAAAGCTAAAAATATAGTTTCAAATTCTAAGTATAATAATTACACTAATGAAAATTATTTAAAAGATGTTTTAGGTCCTCCGAAATTTTTTAGAGATAAATATGAAAATAACAATTTTGCTGGAGTAGTTACTGGCCTTGCATGGACTTCTGTTGGTGGTGAAATTTTATTCATTGAATCATCATTGTCAGATGGTAAAGGAAACTTGTCAATTACAGGTAACCTTGGAAAGATAATGAAGGAATCTGCTGTAATTGCATTAGAATTCATTAAATCTAATTACCACTACCTTGGAATCAATAAAGAAATTGACTTCTCAAAATATAATATTCATATTCATGTTCCTGAAGGAGCTACTCCTAAAGATGGTCCAAGTGCAGGAATAACTATACTTACATCTCTTGTCTCCTTATTTACTCAAAAAAGAGTTAAGAGGAACCTTGCTATGACAGGAGAGATTACTCTTAGAGGAAAAGTGCTTCCTGTAGGAGGAATAAAAGAAAAGATTCTAGCTGCTAAAAGAGCAGATATCAAGGAAATTATTTTAAGTTCACACAATAAAAAGGATATTGAAGAAATAGATCAAAAGTATCTTAAAGGTTTAAACTTTATTTATGTTGACAATATGATCGATGTAGTATCTCACTCTCTTACAAACAGAAAGGTCTTAAATCCAAAAAAAATATAATTTAATTTTTATGATAATTGCGATTGATGGTGAAGCATCTACTGGTAAGAGTACTCAAGCAAAGAAAATTGCTAAAGAGTTAAATATTGATTATAAAGATTCAGGTGCTTACTACAGAGCTATAACACTTTTTTTAATAAGAAATCAAATAAATTCAAGAGAAAAATTAGATAATGATCTTTTAAGTAAAATTCATATTTCTCAAAAATTTAAAAACGATACCTTTTCTATCTTTTTAAACGGTGAAGATGTTACATCTAAAATTAGAGGACATAAGGTATCTATAAGTGTTAGTGAATATGCAAAGAAACCTGAAATAAGAAAGTTCGTTTATAATCTTTTAAGAAAATCGTCTAAACTCTCTTCTATAATTATTGATGGAAGAGATATTGGAACTGTTGTCTTTCCTGATGCAGATTATAAATTCTTCTTGTATGCTAATCCAGAAATTAGAGCTAAAAGACGTCATAAAGAAATAAACGATGAAAGTGTCAGAATCGAATCAATTGAAAGAGAGATTAGAGAAAGAGATAATAAAGACAGTACTAGAGATATTGCTCCACTTAAAAAAGCTGAAGATGCTCATGTAATTGATGTAGGCTATCTAACTATTGACCAGGTATTTGAGGAAATACTTGAAAAAATTATTTATTAGTGTAATAAAAAACATAACTAATCTTTGTCAATAAATTAATAAATTATATTTTTGCGCACTATGAGTGAAGAAAATACTGAAAAAACTAAATCTGAGGAGTCAAATACACTAACAAAAGCTCCAAAAAAAGCTTCTACTAAAAAATCAACAAAAAAAGTTGATACTCAAGATGATTTCTTGTCTAATTTTAATTGGCATCAGTACAAAGAAGGTATTGACGAATTAGATGAGAAACAAATTAAAGAATTTGAAAAGCTAGTTGAGAAAAATTTTGTCGATACTTCAGATGATAATATTATATTAGGTGAAGTGATCCATATGACAGATAAAGATATTATTATTGATATTAATGCTAAGTCAGAAGGTGTAATTTCAAAAAATGAGTTTAGATATAACCCTGATCTAAAGCTTGGTGATAAAGTTGAAGTAATTGTAGATACTAGAGAAGATAAATCTGGACAATTGGTTCTCTCCCACAGAAAAGCAAGAGTTATTAAAGCTTGGGATAGAGTAAATGCAGCTCATAATACTGGTGAAGTCGTTCAGGGCTTTGTAAAGTGTAGAACTAAAGGTGGAATGATTGTTGATGTTTTTGGTATTGAAGCCTTTCTTCCTGGATCTCAAATTGATGTCAAACCAATAAGAGATTATGATCAATATACTAACAAGAACATGGACTTTAAAGTGGTTAAAATTAATCACGAGTTCAAAAATGTAGTTGTATCTCATAAGGCATTAATTGAAGCTGATATAGAGGAACAAAAGAAAGTAATTATTGGTCAGCTTGAGAAAGGACAAGTTCTTGAAGGAACAGTAAAAAATATGACTTCATACGGAGTTTTTATTGATTTAGGTGGTGTAGATGGCTTGATTCACATTACAGATTTGTCCTGGAGTAGAATAAATCATCCATCTGAGATTTTAGAACTTGACCAAACAATTAAAGTTGTGATTCTAGATTTTGATGATGACAAATCTAAAATTCAATTAGGTTTAAAACAATTAACTGATCATCCGTGGGATAAACTTGGTGATGATGTTAAAGAAGGTTCTAAAATAAAAGGTAAAGTAGTAGTAATAGCAGATTATGGTGCATTTATTGAAGTTGAGGAAGGTATAGAAGGTTTAATCCATGTATCTGAGATGTCATGGTCAACTCATTTAAGAAGTGCTCAAGATTTTGTAAACATTGGAGATGAAATCGAAGCTGTAGTTCTAACTCTTGACAGAGAATCTAGAAAAATGTCCCTAGGTATTAAACAGTTGTCACAAGATCCATGGACTGATATTACTACAAAGTTTCCAATAGGTTCAAAACATACTGGATCTGTTAGGAATTTCACAAACTTTGGAGTATTTATCGAGCTTGAAGAAGGTATAGATGGTTTAATTTATATATCTGACTTATCATGGACTAAAAAGATTAAACATCCTTCAGAATTTTTAGCTTTAAATGACAAAATTGATGTTGTTATTCTTGATCTTGATGTTGAGGGCAGAAAACTTAGTCTTGGACATAAACAGACTAAACCTAACCCATGGGATGTCTATGAAAAAGATTTTGCTGTAGATTCAATTCATAATTCTGAGGTATCTGAAGTTCTTGATAAAGGTGCCATAATAAATTTTAATGAAGATATCTCTGCCTTTTGTCCAGCTAGACATCTTGGCAAATTAGATGGATCTAAACTTTTAAAAGGAGATAAGGTAGATTTTAAAGTTATTGAATTTAATAAAGAATTTAAAAGAGTCGTTGTTTCACATTTATTGACTCACAAAGATTCATCTTTAGACGAACCAGATGACAATATTTTAGATGAAATTGATTCTGAAGAAGAATAATTAAAAAAAATCCTCACTCTTGAGGATTTTTTTTTAACCTAGACTTAATGTATAATTTATATTTTTGTACTAATAGATCATCATGCCAAAAAAAATCCTTTTAGATTCAAAAAAAATCAATCTTATTTTATCAAGATTGGTATATGAGTTAATTGAGAATCATAAAGATTTTCAAGATACTGTTCTAATAGGTCTTCAACCAAGAGGGATTTATTTATTTAATGAAATTTTAAAGGTATTTAAAGCTCATCATCCTAATATAAAAATTAAAAGTGGTATACTAGATTTTACTTTTTTTAGAGATGATTTTAGAAGATCAGAGAAAACTCTTTCAGCAAATTCGACTAAAATTAATTTCACTGTAGAGAATAAGAGAATTGTTTTTATAGACGATGTCCTTTTCACTGGAAGAAGCATTAAGGCAGCTATGTCTGCAATTGATTCTTATGGGAGGCCAAAGTCAATTGAGCTCCTTGTACTTATTGATAGAAGGTTTAAGAGAGAAATACCAATAGAGGCAAACTATTATGGAACAAAGATTGATACTTTTAAAGGGGATAAAGTAAAAGTAGTATGGGATGATAAGCCTATTAATAACAAAGTTTTTATAGAAAGTTAGATGAGAGAATTAAGTGTAGACCATCTTCATGGTGTTAAATATTTAAAAAAGACCGATGTTGATCTTATTTTTGATACAGCACTTAATTTCAAGGAAGTAATAAACAGGCCGATTAAAAAAGTTCCAACACTTCGGGATATTACTATTGCAAATCTTTTTTTTGAAAATAGCACGAGAACTAAAATTTCTTTTGAGTTAGCCCAAAAAAGACTGGGAGCTGATATCATTAATTTTTCAAGCTCTTCTTCATCTGTTAATAAAGGAGAGTCTTTAATTGATACGGTTAATAATATTTTAGCTATGAAAGTTGATATGATTGTCTTAAGACATCCTAATCCAGGATCATCTATACTTCTTTCAAAACATACTGAATCCTGCATTATAAATGCTGGAGATGGGACTCATGAACACCCTACGCAAGCATTACTAGATTCATTTTCATTATTTGAAAAATTTGGAAGTCTAAAAGGAAAAAATATTTTAATTGTTGGAGATATACTTCACTCAAGAGTAGCTCTTTCAAACCTGTATTTGTTAAATCTATTAGGAGCTAATATAAAGATCTCTTGTCCTTTTAGTCTCGTCCCAAAAGATATTGAAAAATTAAATGCATCAGTAGAGCCAGATATATATAAAGCATTAAGATGGTGTGATGCTGTTAATGTCCTCAGAGTTCAAAGAGAAAGAATGATAAAGTCATATTTTCCTAATAATAGAGAATACTCTATGCTTTTTGGATTAGATGTAAAAAAAATTAGCTCTATCAAAAAAGATATTTTAATACTTCATCCTGGGCCTATAAATAGAGGTGTTGAAATTACCTCTGATATTGTAGAATCAAATAATTCTATTATTTTAGAACAAGTAGAAAATGGTGTTGCTATTAGAATGGCAATAATGTATTTACTGGCTTCTAAATTAAATTTCTCAATTAATGAATAATGGAACTATTTAATTACAGAAAATCTTACAATAAAGATAAATTGAATATAAGCGACATTGGAAAAAATCCTATTGAATTTTTTGTAAAATGGTTTAAAGAAGCTGAAAAATCTGATCAAATTATTGAGCCAAATGCTATGACAATTTCAACTATTGATGAAAATAATTTTCCTTCTTCAAGAGTTGTTTTACTGAAGCAAATTAAAGATAGAAGTATTGTTTTTTTTACAAATTATAATAGTAAAAAGGGTAAGTCCCTGGAGAAAAATAAAAATATTTGTGCCTCTTTTTATTGGGCTCCACTTGAGAGACAGGTTATAATTAGGGGGCATGCTGAAAAGACTTCTATCAATGAATCTGAAAACTATTTCAATTCAAGACCATTTGAAAGTCAAGCTGCTGCTATAATATCTAATCAAAGTGAAGACATTGATAGTTATGAATCTCTTTTAGAAATGTACAATTCTTTTATTGATCAAAATAAAAACACTAAACTTAAAAGACCTTATAACTGGGGTGGAATTGAAATATTTATAAATCAAATTGAGTTTTGGCAAGGTAGGAAGAATAGGCTTCATAATAGAGTGTTATGTAATTTTATAGAAAATAATTGGGATTATAAACTATTGTCTCCTTGAATGAAAACTATAACTTTTTTAAGGCACTCTAAATCGTCATGGGACCTTAATGTTTCTGATATAAATAGGCCTTTGAATGAATTAGGTATTAGTAAGATTAAGAAAATTTCAAATTTATCAATTGATACTTTTAGTCCAGTTGAAATTTTTTTTTCTAGTCCAGCAAATAGAGCTATTCACACATGTATAATTTTAGCTAGTTCTATAAAAATAGACTTAAAAAAAATTAGTATATGTGATGAGCTTTATACTTTTAATATGCTTGATGTATTTGACTTTATAAAACAAATAGATAACAAGTATTCAAATATAGTTTTAGTTGGACATAATCCTGCTTATACAGAAATTTTAAATTATTTTACTGAAAATAAAATTTTAAATTTACCAACTGCAAGATGGTTTTGTTTAAAATTTGATTCAGATTCATGGTCTGAAATAATTAATTTAAAACCAATTTATTACTTGAATAACATAAACAGTGAGTTTTAAATATATTAATAGAGAATTAAGTTGGTTAGATTTTAATGCTAGAGTCCTACAAGAAGCATCTAACAAAGACGTACCTTTATTAGAAAGACTTAAGTTTATTGGAATTTTTTCTAATAATCTTGATGAATTCTTTCAGGTAAGATATGCAACTGTAAAAAGGATTGCAGATGAAAAAGCATCTAAAAAAGGAAATAAGGATAATATTCTTGCAAAAAAACTTTTAAATGACATAACAAAAAAAGTAATTAAGCTTCAAAATGAAAGTTCAAATATTTTGAACTCAATTGAAGAAGCATTAAAAGACGAAAATATATTTTTTATAAATGAAAATGAAGTTTTAGAAAACCAAAAAGAATTTTTAAAAGATTATTTCATTAGAGAGATTAGTCCATCACTATTAACCATAATTTTATCAAATAATAAAAAACATGTTTTTAATGATAATAAGGCTTTCCTAATAGTAAAACTCAAATTAAAAGATAAGTCTATTATATATGCTCTTATTGAGTTACCTAAACATATAGGAAGATTTGTTGTGCTTCCTAAGAATGGTAATAAGCAATATATAATGTTCATTGATGATATAATTAGATATCATCTTCATATAATATTTAGTTTTTTTAATTATTCTAAAATTGAAGCTCACATGCTAAAGATTACAAGAGGCGCAGAATTAGACATTGACGATATAGACCTATCCAAAAGCTATATTAAAAAAATTCAGGATTATGTGAATAAAAGAAAAATATCAAACCCAGTTAGACTTGTATATGATAAGAGTATTCCTAAATCTTCCCTTGACTATTTATTAGAAAAAATAAACATTTCATCATATGATAGTTTAATTCCAGGAGGTAAATATCATCATAGAAGTGATTATATGAATTTTCCAGAATTAAATAGATCAGACCTTTTATATCCAAAAAAGAAACCACTTAATATTAGAGACTTTGAAATTGAATCTAATTTACTTGATCAAATCTCTAATAAAGACTATTTAATGTATACTCCTTATCATTCATTTTCGTATTTAGTTTCTTTATTAAGACAATCAGCTATTGACCCTAGTGTAAAATCAATTAAAATAACTCTTTATAGGTTATCTAGCCAATCTAATGTCATTAGCTCATTAATAAATGCAGCTAAAAATGGAAAAAAAATTCTAGTTCAAATTGAGTTACAGGCAAGGTTTGATGAAGAAAATAATATTAAAGTGTCTCAACAATTAAAAGCTGCAGGTGTAGATTTGATTTTTGGTGTAAAGGGTTTAAAGGTTCATTCCAAGATCTGTTTGATCGAAAGACTTGAAAAAAATAAAAAAAGATTGTATGGCTTTGTAAGTACTGGTAATTTCAACGAGACTACATCTAAATTATACTCTGATTTTACTTTATTCACATCAAATCAAGATATACTAAGAGAGGTTAGTAAAGTATTTGATTTTCTTCAGGTAAACTATAAAATTCATGATTACAAGCACTTAATTGTTTCTCCTCATCATACTTCAAATAAATTATTTGAACTAATAGATAATGAAATATCTAATGCAAAAAAAGGAATACAATCAAAAATAGTCTTTAAACTAAATAGTTTTACGAGTTATAAATTTATTGATAAATTATATGAGGCTAGTCAACATGGTGTTAAAATTAAGTTGCTAATTAGAGGAATATGTTGTCTTATTCCTAACAAATTAGGATTTAGTGATAATATTGAAATTAAAAGTGTTGTTGACAGGTATCTTGAACATTCAAGAGTTTATGTATTTGAAAATGGTGGAGATAAGAAAGTTTATATATCATCAGCAGATTTAATGACAAGAAATATTGAAAAAAGAGTTGAGGTAGCTTGTCCCATCTATCAAGATAATTTAAAGAAACAAATACTTGACACTCTTGAAATTAGTTCTAATGATAATGTTAAAACAAGATTGATAAATAATGATATACAAAATAGTTTTTTTAGAAACTCTAAATCAAATATTAGGTCTCAATGGTATACTTATACATATTTCAAAAAAATTTTAAATAATTGAGAAAGATTGCAGCTATTGATATTGGTTCAAATGCAGTTAGGATGTTGATTTGTTATATCCTGAAGAATGAGAATGAATTTTTTTTTCAAAAAAATCAGTATGTTAGGTTGCCTCTGAGATTAGGAGAAGATTCTTTTAAAACTGGAATTATATCTGATGATAAGATAAATACTCTATCTAATGCACTACAATCATTTAAATTTATTATGAAAGTTCATGGAGTTGAAAAATACCAAATATATGCCACTTCAGCACTTAGAGACTCTATAAACTCTAGTGATATAATTAATCAAATTTATGATTCAACTGGGATGAAGATAAAACTAATTAATGGAATTAAAGAGGCTAAATTGATTGCAAAAGGAAATCCAATTAAAAAGTTAGATTTTGATAAAACATATCTATATGTAGATGTAGGGGGTGGGAGTACGGAGTATTCAATTATTAGAAGAGGTTATAATAAGAAGTCTAAATCTTTTAATATTGGAACAGTAAGATTAATAAATAACTTTGTTGACGAATCAATATTTGATGAAATAAAAAAATGGATTTCCAAAAATATTGAAGATGACATAGAACTTAAAGTTCTAGCTACGGGTGGAAATATTAATAAAATTCAGGATATGACTCGAACCAAACCGGATAAACCTATCTCTTATCTATCTATTAAATACTTGTATAATAATTTATTGGAAAAAGATATAACTGAAAGAATGATTAAATACGATCTTAACCCCGATAGAGCTGACGTAATAATTCCTGCACTTAAAATTTTTATTTCTACTATGGAATGGGCAAATACCAATAAACTTTTTGTTCCCAAAGCAGGCCTAGTGGATGGTATGATCTGGGAGATTCATAACTCAATAAATTAAGTAAGCTAAACTCTTAGTTTAAATTCATTGATAAGAAAAGAAATATTATCATTCTCTTTTACCAAGGCATTTAATTTATCCTTACTATCAATATATATTTTTTTCTGTTCAACCTCACTCAATGATACATCAACATCAATACTGTAATTGTTAAGCTCTTTAGATATAAAAGCCTGTATTTTGCTCTTATAACCGTTAACTTCTTTTTGATTCATCTTATTAATTGTTGAAATTATAATTGAATTATTTTCGATAATTGGATCATTCATATTAAGAAGTGAAAACATATTGTTGTTTCCACTTAACTTTTCATTATCACAGAATTTTTTCCAAGCAATTCTAACATCACTCTCTGTATAATCGTCATTAGGTAATTCAATCTGATCTTCTTCTTCAGTACTCTCAACCTTTTTAAAATTTAAACTAGCTAACGATAATAAAGAGACTTCGTCATTACTTGAAATGAAGAGTTTACTTTCTTCTTTATCTGTAAGAAAAACTTGATCTACCTCCTTTTCTATAATGATTTCATTTGAAAATTCAGAAGTTTTAATTAAAGAGTTTTTTTTTTTAATATTATCGAGTGATGTCAACTTTAATAAACAAATTTCAGTGTGGATTCTTTTGTCATTTACCTTTTGGTAATCAATAAGACAGTCGTTTACTATATCAATCATTAGTATTAGATCTTCATCGCTAAAATTATCACCTTGTTTTTGATATTTGATTTTAAATTCATCCTTTAAATCTGATTTTACTAATTTATTGATTAATATTTCTCTAAAATGTTTAGAGATACCATTAAGAAAATTAACATCATCTATTCCACGATTATAAATCTTATCGTACATAGATAAAATTCCAGGTATATCCTTTTTAAAAATTAATGATGTAAATTCAAAATAAGACTCATAATCTAGTATATTAAGATTAGAGGTAACCTCATCAATACTTAAATTTGAATTAGTAAAACTCACAAGTCTGTCAAACATAGATAATGAGTCTCTAATTGAACCATCAGATTTTTCAGCTATTATCTCTAATGAACTATCATCAAACTTTATCTTTTTTTCTCTACATATTTTTGATAAGAGCACTTTAATAGAATTATTATTAACTTTCTTAAAATCATAGATTTGGCACCTAGAAAGTATTGTCGGAATAATTTTGTTCTTCTCAGTAGTTGCTAGTATAAAAACAACATGAGGGGGAGGTTCTTCCAATGATTTTAGAAATGCATTAAAAGCAGCATTAGATAACATATGAACTTCATCAATAATATATACTTTAAATTTTCCGTATTGAGGAGGTATTCTAATCTGTTCGGTAATATTCCTTATATCTTCAACAGAATTATTTGATGCAGCGTCAAGTTCAAATATATTATATTCAAAATTTTCATCTAAATTATTAATCTTCTTTGCCAAAATTCTGGCACAGGATGTTTTACCTACACCTCTAGGACCACAAAACAAAAGAGCTTGAGGTATTTTCTGAGAATTAATTGCATTTGAAAGTGTTTTTACAATTGCATCTTGTCCGATCATTTCATTAAAATCCTTCGGTCTATACTCTGAAGCAGATGATATTGATGAGTTTTTCATTAATAACAAATATAGAAATTGAAAAAAATTAATAACTAATTCATATTCTTTTTTTATCAAAATTATTTACATATGTTATATTTGTAATGCAAGCCGTCTTATCGCTGATTATTCAGAGGAAAGTCCGGACACCATAGAGCAACACAGCGGGTAACTCCCGTCATCTATTTATAGATAGGAATAGTGCAACAGAAAGTAAGTACAGGTAATGCTGTAGTGGAATCATGTAAACTCTGTGTGGTGAAACGCCAAGTATATCTACACTTTAAAATTGCTCGTTTTAAGTAGAAGGGTAGGCGGTATGAGTATAATAGTAATATTTTACCTAGATAAATGATAAGACTCGACAGAATCCGGCTTACAGGCTTGCTTTTTTAAAAAATGATAAGGAGCTAGATCCGTAATTTCTCTCATCCACTTCTTTAACCTTATCAATAAATGAAATATTTGAACGATGCTCAATTATTAGTTCACCTTCTTCTTCTAATATCTCATTTTTTCTAACTATATCAATAATCTCAAGGTAATCCTTCAATAAAAAACTATATGGTGGGTCAGCGAAAATTATATTAAATTTTTGATTATTACTTTTTAAGAATGATAAATAATCAATTTTTTTTGTCCTAATTTTTATTCCTAATTTTTTTGCAGTTTTATTTATGAATCTAATACAATTAAAATTATTATCAATACATAATATATCGCTGCATCCTCTAGAACCAAATTCATAGGAAACATTACCAGTTCCAGAAAAAACATCAAGAACTCTGCAATCATTTAATTCAAATTTATTTTGTATAATATTAAATAGAGACTCTTTTACTTTATCTGTGGTTGGTCTAACAGGAAGATTTTTTGGAGCATTAATAACTATGCTTTTTTTATTTCCTGATATTATCCTCATTTAAATAAGAAAAGAAAGGTGATTTTGAATTGTATTGTTTTTTGCTATCATCATGAATAAATTCTATTATAGAATATTTATTAGCAATTTCATAGTATTCTAAATATTTGTCATACCTACCTAGAAATATAACTTTATCTTTTTTATTTGAAATTTCATAATTTTTGATCACAAATAATAGATAATATAAAAATTCATTTTTGCTTTTAATATCAAAAGAGTTATAGTAGATAAATTCTTTTGAAATGAATATTAATAAATCAAAAGAGTCTTCATTCAAATTAATATACAGAGATATTCCGTCAGAAATTTTATCTTTTTCAAAAAGGTAATTATAAAGAACTGTAAAATAATTACTTATTGAATATTTAATATTTTTCTTATTTAATATGTTGATGAATTGCTTATCATATGAATAAACAATGGCAATTTTATTATCTATAGATAATTCATGCATAATATTCTCCTTAATTGAGGTGTTAGTCTCTAGATACTTACTTCTTAGCTTTTCATCAAATAATTTTGAAGGAACAATAGAGGGTATACTTGAAAAAAATATCAACTCAATTTTATTAATATTAAAATTAGAAATAGAGTTTAGAAAGTCAGATTCAAGATTTTTACTATTAAAACCTATGGAAAAGGTTTGATCAGGTGAACTAAATATAATACCTGATTTATATTGATAAATAGTTAATTTATGAATATTATTGATCTTTTTTTGCATCAAAAATAGATGGCCAGTTTCCGTTTGTACTAACCTCAGTCATTGATCCAAGAATTATTTCACTTCCATTTACACCATCAACTGAAATAACTTTATTCTCTTGCTCAAGTAAATCTTTATTTTGATCATAGAGGATAATATTTTTTTTGACTTTTACCTCAAAAACAGGAACTTGATAACCGTTTTTATCAATTATATCAGCCTGGATTGAAAACTTAGCATCTGATCCTTCAATTGGAACGTTTGCCATCATCTTATATCTTTCATCTTTACCAAATAATGAATCTTTAACAGAAACAAAGCCTAAAGTGTCAATAACTGTAACTTCTTTAAGCATATCAATTCTATATGTTCTATCATATTCAAGATAAGAGGAGTCTCTCTTCTCTATTAATGTAAATATACCATTATCAATAAAACTTACAAGACTATCAAAATTACCTGAATAGAAACCATTTACGTCTTTATAAGCAATCTGAGCGGTTTTTATATCCTTAAGCCTGTCTATGACTATTGAATACCTCTCATTTTTAACTTTATTAAATTTTATAGGGCCATTAATTGAGCTGTATATTTGAGCTGCAAAAAAAATAGATAATGCCCAAAGAAATAATTCTAAACCACGTTTTTTGTTCATGTTAGTAATTTTTGATTTTAACAAATCTACAATTTTTTTTTTTTCGTAAAACAATATATAAATGAATTATATTAGAAAAATATTTTAAATGAAAACTATTGCATTAATTCCTGCAAGGCTTGAGTCTGAAAGGTTTCCAAATAAATTAATAAAAAAACTTGATGGAGTTCCAGTTATAGTTAGGACATACTTATCTGCTTTGAATAGTAAACTATTTGATCAGGTTTATGTAGTAAGTGGAAACGATGAGATAATTGACCTAATTAAATCTAAAGATGGATTAACATTTAAATCAAAACAGATTCATCAATCAGGTACAGATAGAATTGCTGAAGCAGCTAAAGAAATTGATCATGATATTGTAGTTAATTTACAAGGTGATGAGCCATTCATAAATATTGACGCCATAGATAATTTAATTTCATCTTTTGAGGATAATAGTGTAAAAATGTCTTCATTAATGACTAGTTTTAATTCATTTGATGAAATTAATAATCCAAATAATGTCAAAGTGACTGTAGATAAAAATAATAATGCAATTTTCTTTTCAAGATCACCAATTTCTCATGGAAAAAAAGATATAAAAAGTTTTAACAGACATATAGGGGTTTATGCATTCAGAAAAAAAACTTTAATTAACTTTTCAAGACTAAATAGATCCAAAAATGAAATTTCTCAAAATCTTGAGGGTAATAGAGCAATAGATAATTTGATTCCTATCAAAATGATTAAAATTGACTTTCATGGAATATCAATAGATACTGAAAAAGATTTCATAGAGGCAGAAAAATATCTTTCTAAAAATGCTTAAATTTTTTTCTAAATTAATTCTAACAAAAATTTTAGGTTGGAAAATTAATGGTTCACTACCTGATGATAAAAAATATATTATTGCAGTAGTTCCTCATTCAAAATCATTTGATTTGGTAATAGCAATATTAATTAGGTCATATTTAGGTTTAAGAATAAAGTTTATTGGAAAGAAAGAATTATTTAACCCTTTTACTTCTTTTTTCTTTAAATCAATAGGTGGAATTCCAGTTGATAGGAGTATAAAAAATAATTTTGTTGAATCTGTAGTAAAGTTATTTGAATCAAATGTTATTAAAATAATTGCAATAGCTCCTGAGGGGACTAGGAAATTTGTAAAAAAATGGAAATCAGGATTTTATTATATTGCTCTGGGTGCAAAAGTTCCAATTGTTATGGTATCATTCGATTATATGAAAAAAGAAGTAAATATTAATGAAAAATTTTTTCCTTCTGGAAATTTTGAAAATGACATAAAAAAACTTGAAGATTTAGTAATGGATGTAGTAAAAAGAAACAAAAAGTGATTTTAGCCCATATCATGGTATACATTCTGAACATCTTCATCTTCATCTATTAGATTTATTAATTTACCAACTATTATTTTTTGATCCTCCTTGATGCTTTTAATATTAATAGCTTCTCTTACAAATTCACTAGAAATAATATCTAATCCACGCCTCTCTAATTCTTTTTGTAATGATCCAAAATCTTCAAAATTTGCTGTAATGCTTATTTCATCATCTTGACTATTAATTTCTAATACACCAAAATCAATTAAATCTAGTTCAAGCTCATCACTATCAATTCCTTTATTTTTAATTTGAAAAAAACATAAATGATTAAATAAAAAGTCTACTGAACCAGAAGTGGCAAGATTTCCGTTACACTTGTTAAAATAACTCCTAATGTTTGCTACTGTTCTGTTATTATTGTCAGTTGCTGCTTCAACTAGAATTGCAATTCCATGTGGAGCATATCCTTCTAATAGTATTTCTTTAAAATTATCTGTACTTTTTTCTGATGCTTTTCTAATTGCTCTTTCAATATTGTCCTTCGGCATATTAACTGCTTTAGCATTTTGGATAATAGCTCTTAATCTTGAATTTGAGTATGGATCAGGACCTGACTCCTTTACTGCTATTATAATTTCCCTTCCAATCCTTGTGAAAGTTTTGGCCATATTTGACCATCTTTTCATTTTTCTAGCTTTTCTGAATTCAAATGCCCTTCCCATGCCTATATAAATGGAGTTTTTACAACTTCTAATTGAATAAAATTGTTTCTGATTTTTAGATAGATTTCGTTTAAAGAAATATTATTCTTAATGTATGCAAGACCAATACCTTTCTTAAGAACTGGGGAGAATGTCCCCGAAGTTACTTCTCCTATTTTGTTTTCTGATTTATCAAAAATTTCATAACCTTTTCTTGGAATACCTTTATCCTCAATAATAAATCCAACTAATTTTTTCTTAATTCCATTTTCAATTTGTTTTTTAATTGACTCAGAACCAATAAAATTTGTCTCTACTTTTGTAATCCACCCAAGGTTTGCCTCAATTGGAGTTACTGATTCATTTATATCGTTTCCATAGAGACAATAACCCATTTCTAGTCTTAATGTATCTCTAGCAGCAAGACCTATTGGCTTAACTTCAAGATTTTCAACACTAAAAAGTTCATCCCAAATGTGCTCAACATTATCATTAGATACATACAACTCAAAACCTCCTGAACCCGTGTAACCTGTCTTTGATATTATTACATTATCAATTCCAGAAAATGTTCCCTGTATAAATGAATAGTTTGATAAAGAATTTAAATCTTCTTTGGTAAATCTTTCACATAATAAGTCAGCCTTTGGTCCTTGAACAGCAAGAAGAGATGTTTTATCTGATATATTTTTAATAGAACAGTTATAGTCTTTATTGAGACTTTTGATCCAATCAAAATCTTTATCTATGTTGGAAGCATTAACAACCAATAAGAACTTTTCTTCTTCTATTTTGTATACTATCAAGTCATCAATTATTCCCCCATTATCATTTACTAAACAGTTATATTGAGCTTTTCCTGGTTTGAGCTTCATGATATCATTAGAACAAATGAATTGAATAAACTTATCAGAATTCTTACCTGATATCTCAAACTCACCCATGTGAGAAACATCAAATACCCCAACATTTTCTCTAACATGATTATGCTCCTCAGTCACTGAGCTGTAACTTATCGGCATCTTAAAACCAGCAAAATCAACAATTTTTGCTCCTAATTTTATATGCTTATCTAATAAAACTGTTTTTTTCATTAATTTGGGTTAAAATTTATGAACATGAGATTCAAAAATACTCTTTTTTTACTATTGATTTTATTGTCCTTTAATTATTCATATACTCAAGAATACTTTGATGATTTAGGTCCTGAATTTCACAAGAAGAAAAGACAAGAATTTAGATCTTTAATGCCCACAAATAGTATTGCATTTATTTTCACTTCACCAATTATGAAAAGATCAAACGATACTGACTACATGTATCATCAAGATCCTAATTTTTATTATTTAACAGGATGGAGAGAACCCCATGGTGTTCTTGTAATTTTTAAAGATGATCAATTTGATAGTGATGGATCATACAATGAGATTATGTATGTAAGAGAGAGAAATGAATTCAGTGAAATGTGGGATGGAAGAAGATTGGGTATAGAAGGTGCGAAGAAGATGTTATTTGATAGAGTAAAACTTAGGTCTGAATTTATTGAAAATACAATCCCAACAGATAACTTTACAAATATTTTAAATACTAATATTCGAGATGATGTTAGAGACTTTAAAGACGATAAATATGATCTTTTTGACATTCAAACTAAGTTTCAAGATATAGTAAGTAAAAAAGAATCTGACATGCTAGGAGATTTAAATAAACAGTTTTTTAGTAGTTCAATTAATCAAATAATGTCTAAGCTAAGGCAAACAAAAGATCCCCAAGAGATCGAGCTCTTAACAAAAGCTATCAAAATATCAGCTCTTGCTCAAATTGAGGTTATGAGAGCGATTCATAATGACATGACAGAAAGAGAAGTTCAGGGAATTCATGAATTTATCTATAGAAAATATGGTGCTGCTCATGAAGGATATAATTCTATTGTTGGGGCAGGGGGTAATGCATGTGTGCTACATTATGAGACAAATGAGGATATGGATATAAAGGATAAACTTATTTTAATGGATGTTGGTGCTGAATATAGGGGTTATACTGCAGATGTAACTAGAACAATACCAGTTAACGGTAAATTCAATAATGAACAAAAAATAATCTATGACCTTGTATATAAGTCTCAAGAAGAGGCAATTAAAGAAGCAATCATTGGTAATAGCTTCAATGACATATACTTAAAAAGCTATGATATAATTGCAAAAGGACTTATTGATTTGGGGATAATCAATGATTATAGAGAAGCTAGAAAATATTATCCTCATGGAGTTTCTCATCATATTGGTCTTGATGTTCATGATCCTGGCTCAAGGGACTTGATGGAAAACATGGTTATTACAGTCGAACCAGGTATATATATTCCTGAAAACAGTAATACAGACCCAAAATGGTGGAATATTGGTGTTAGAATTGAAGATGATATATTAATTACAAGTTCTGGTCCTGTAAATCTTTCTATTGATGCACCTAGAAGGTCAGATGAGATTGAAGTGATAATGGCTCAAGATAGTCCAATAAACCAATTAGTACTACCCGATATAAATAATTAATATTTTTGTATTAGATATTCTTTAAGCTCTGAGTAGCTTTTTATTGTCAGAGTAATTTTCTCTTTGTTCATTATTGATTTGATAGAATCTGGATATTCAATTTGTGAGTCTATACTATTCTCAACAGTATTTTTGAATTTAATCGGATGAGCTGTAGAAACAAATATACCATTACAGTTTCTTAAGTTGTTTTCTTGAAGATATTTTTTTAGTCCAAGGTATCCAATTGCAGTATGAGGATCTGCAATGTAGTTATTGTCTTGATATAATTGTCTAATACAATCCATTGTTGATTTGTCATCAAAACTATATCCGGAGATATTTTTCCTTATATTCTGTAAATCATTTTTAAATATCTTCTGAATTCTTATAAAGTTGCTTGGTTCAGAAACATCCATTGCATTGGAAATTGTACTTTTAGTTTTTAGTGGTTCATAAATCCCTTCTTTAATATACCTTGGAATAGTATCATTAATATTTGTAGATGCAACAAAATGCTCAACAGGAAGGCCCATTGACTTTGCCAAAATACCAGCACATATATTACCAAAATTACCACTTGGAACTGAGAAAATATTAGGATGATTATTTTCTATCCTTTTAGATGATAAAAAATAGTAAAACATTTGAGGTAGCCATCTTGCAACATTGATAGAATTAGCTGAGGTTAACGATACTTTGTTATTTATATCATAGTCATTAAATGCGTTTTTTACCATTGATTGGCATAAATCAAAATCACCTTCAACTTCAATTGCCTGAACGAAAGAACCATTTGTAGTAATTTGCTTTTCTTGGACTTCACTTATTTTACCCTTGGGATACAATATGCAGACATCAATATCTTTTGTACCAAGAAATCCATTTGCAACAGCTCCTCCAGTAGCTCCAGATGTAGCCACTAAAACAGTGATTTTTTTTGAGCTATTATTATCTTTAAAATAATCTAAACATAATGCCATGAATTTTGCACCTACATCCTTAAATGCTAGGGTAGGTCCATGAAATAATTCTAAAGAATAAATTGAATTTTCAATTTCTTTTAAAGGAATTTCAAATGAAATTGTATTAGCTATAATATCTATTAATCTGTTTTTTGGTATTTCGTCTCCTATAAATTCTTTTATAACCTCATAGCAAAGCTCTATATCTTCAATTTCATTTAATGACTCTAATAATTTATTAGATAAACAAATCTCCTTTTCTGGAAAATAAAGACCTTTATCGGGAGCTAAACCATTTATTACAGCATTCCTAAAAGATGTTGGTGCTGAGTTATGATTTAAGCTAATGTATTTCATCTAATCTAATATTTTGATTCCTCTTGGATTTACTTTTGATATAAAGCTATCATAATCTATATTTACTTTATCTAGATGACTACATATATTTTTTTGAATAATTTTTGAAGTTTTACTATTGTTTGATAATGAAAATATAGAAGGACCTGATCCAGAAATACCACAAGACAAAGCACCAGATTCAGTTGATATCTTTTTGATTGATTCAAACTCTGGAATTAATATAGATCTATCAGGTTCTACAACTTCATCTACTACACTTCTTGACATTAGGTCAAAATCTTCTGAGTATAAACTACTTATAAAAGCACCTAAATTAGCAGATTGTTGTACCATCTTCTCAATTTTTACATTTTTTTTAACAACTCTTCTAGAATCTGAAGTCTTTATTTCAATATTTGGCCTGATAATTATTAATTCTAAAGACTTGGGAGAAGGAAGTTTAATAATATCTAGATCAGAAATAGATCTAACCAAAGTTATTCCACCTAAAATTATAGGTGCAACATTATCTGCATGATAGGATCCGCTAACAAAATTCTCACCTTCCATAGAGAACCTGACTAAATCTAAATTATCAAAATGTGAATTTAGAAGTTGATTAATAGCATAAACTGTACCAGCAGAACTTGAAGCAGAGCTTCCAATTCCACTTCCAGGCTTTATCCCTTTGTTTATAATTATTTTAAAACCAAAGTCTATGTCAATATTTTTTAACATAGCTTGAGCAGCAATTCCAGCAACATTTTCATCAATGTTATTGGATATATTATAATTATCTATAGATTCTATTTCTATACCCCTAGACATAGTTTTGTAAACTTCAATTTCATCACCTCTATTTTCAAGACAAACTCCAAGTACATCATATCCACATGATAAATTTGTAATACTACCTGGTGAAAAAACTTTGATTCTATCCATTTTCTTGACTTGCTTTGATAATATCAGCAAAAACTCCAGATGCAGTAAACTCTCCACCAGCACCTGCCCCTTTAACAACTAAAGGTGAGTCTTTATATCTTTCTGTGTGAAAAACTGTTATATTATCACTACCAACGAGATTATAAAATGGGTGATCAACTGAAACAGCTTCTAATCCAACACTAGCATTACCATTATCTAGTTTTGCAACAAACTTTAATCTACAGTTTTTTTCTTTAGCATCATTTAAGATTTTATTAAAATGGGCTTTGTTGCTTTTTAGAGATAAAATAAATTCATCATTAGAGGATGTGTTTATTGATTCATCTGGTAAGAAATGATTCTTTTTAACATCTTCATATTCAAGGTTAAATCCACTTTCTCTAGCAAGAATTAATATTTTTCTACATACATCAATACCACACAAATCAATTTTTGGGTCAGGTTCAGTATATCCAAGATCAACTGCTTTAGAAACAATATCATGGAAAGTGTTTTCTTCTTGGAAATTGTTAAAAATATAATTTAGTGTGCCAGATAAAACTGCTTCAATCTTCAAAACTTTATCTCCGGAATTAATTAAGTTTTTCAGAGTACTAATAACTGGTAGTGCAGCTCCAACATTTGTTTCATAAAAGAAAGGTGAATTATGTCTCATTGATAATTCTCTTAATTCTTTATATACATTTAGTGTGCCAGAGTTTGATATTTTATTACAAGTGATTATTCCAACCCCATTTTTTAAATAATCGTTATAGGTTAATGGTATTATTTCGCTAGCAGTATTGTCAACAAACAAGCTATTTCTTCTATTTAATTCAATAATAGTTTTTTGAAATAAATCCTTATCAGCTTTGGTATTAGAATTATCTAATAATTCGGACCAATTTTTAAGATCTATCTCCTCCTTAGATATCAACATTTTTTTTGAATTAGATATACCTAAAACTTTAAGATTTAATCCAAGATTTTTTGAAATAAAATCTTTTTGATTTTTAATTTGCTGAATTAAATAACCCCCAACATTACCAACACCAGTTATAAATATATGTATATCTCTTAAATCTTTCTCAAAGAAGCTTTCATGTAATGCATTTAAAGCTTTTTTTGCATTAGTTTCATCAATAATTATAGATATGTTTCTTTCTGAAGCACCTTGAGCAATTGCTCTTACATTAATGTTATTATTACCAAGTGAGCTAAATAACTTTCCGCTGATTCCTTTTTTACTTTTCATTTTATCTCCAACTATAGCTATATTAGCAAGATTTGACTCAATCTGAGATTCATTAATTCTTTTTTGAGATATTTCAAATTCAAATTCTTTATCAATTACTTGTTTGGCAAGTTGTGCATCATTTGAATTTATTGCAATACAAATTGAAAACTCAGATGAGGCTTGAGTAATCATTACAACATTTATTTGATTAGATGATAATGATTCAAAAAATCTTTTTGAAAATCCAGGAACTCCTACCATACCAGAACCTTCAAAATTTAAAATAGAAATATTTTCAATATGACTTATTCCTTTAACAATTTCATCATTATCAAGTTTTGTGGAATTTGAAATACATGTACCGTCTGCA
>Ga0255766_10001211_pt1 | contig 23740 bp, 21 predicted proteins | sample 071ome_23_FD_179966 | JGI IMG/M metagenome (GOLD analysis project Ga0255766, IMG submission 179966) | Coastal salt marsh microbial communities from the Groves Creek Marsh, Skidaway Island, Georgia - 071403BT metaG (version 2) | ecosystem: Environmental > Aquatic > Marine > Intertidal zone >... | reverse complement strand
TTATAAAGATAATTGCCTTTGGAAGTACGTCTGAGGAGATAAAGCAAAAATTAGGCAAGTATTTTGAGATACATGTTGCCAATACGCTAAATAATGCTGTCGAAAATGCTGTCATTAATTTGGAGGCTCATTACACGATTCTTTTTTCTCCTGGATGTCCCAGCCAAGATATGTTCAAAGACTTTGAAGAGCGAGGAGAGAATTTTAAAGATTTAATTTTGGAAAAAGTAGCTTGAAAATTTTTGAAGAGTTAAAAACATTTAATTTTGATTGGATCTTATTGACCATATTTCTTGCTATCACTGGCTTGGGCCTAATTGCGCTTGCAAGTGCTTCGTTTGCCGTTGGGGTTAATGAGTTTGCAGATGCTTACTATTATCTTAAAAACCAAATGATTGCATTAGTTATAGCTTTAATTTTATTTCCAATTGTTGCATTAACGCCTATAAAAAATTATGAAAAATCCAGTTTAATTCTTCTTATCGTCGGCATTATTCTTTTGGTGCTAGTTTTTGTACCTGGATTGGGACAAACAAGAAACGGGAGCACAAGATGGATTGATCTAGGAATCATAACTGTGCAGCCTTCAGAGGTCGCTAAGCTATTCATAGGAATTTATTTTTGTAGTTATGCATACAGACACCAGGAAAAGTTGAGAACAACTTTTACAGGATTGCTGAGGCCACTCGGTATTTTAATCATCGCAGGTGGTTTGTTATTAAAAGAACCTGATTTCGGATCCTTTTTAGTCTTATCTAGCATTTTATTGGCTGTGCTATATGTTGGCGGAGCTAGATATCTTCATATGTCATTACTTTTTATCGGATTACTGTCACTATCTTATTTTCTTGCATTCTCCGAAGGCTACAGAATTGATCGTATAACGAGTTTCTTGGATCCTTGGTCAGATCCTTTTGACACTGGGTTCCAGCTGACACAGTCTTTAATGGCAGTGGGAAGCGGTGGCTTATTTGGTCTTGGTTTGGGCAATAGTGTGCAAAAACTTTATTATTTACCCGAGGCACATACTGATTTTGTTTTTGCAGTATTTGCAGAAGAGTTTGGCTTTATTGGAACATTATTGCTATTGCTATTATTTTTTAGTCTGATTGCAAGAATATTATTTTTATCCTCAAAGGCTATCAAGCAAGGACAATATTTTCATGGTTTATTAAGCTTCTTTTTAGGTATTTATTTAGCATCAAGCATCTTACTAAACATATCTGTGACTATTGGTCTTGTGCCTACTAAAGGCCTGACACTACCATTTTTCAGCTATGGAAGATCAAGCTATATAGTTTCAGTTTTAATTATTTTTGTAGTATTTCGTATTTTTCATGAGGTTGAGAGACATGTATTCATACAAAGAACACAAAAAGAATACAGACAGACTTTAATGGGTAAAGTTTAATGAGTGCTAAGCATATACTTATTCTTGCTGGAGGAACAGGGGGGCATATATATCCTGCAATAGCTTTAGCCAATACCTTTATAGAGCACAACCACACAGTAAGCTGGATTGGAACTGGCAATGACTTAGAGGAATCAGTGATAAATAAAAAAAATATAAATTTTTATTCCATCTCATCAAAAGGATATAGGGGCAAGAGATTACTGAGCAAAATGATTTTTCTCCTAACTTTCCCTGTTCGGCTAATTAAAGCGCTTTTGATAGTTAAGCAAGTCAAGCCCGACGTTACTATTGGTATGGGCGGTTATGTAACTCTATTCGGTGGAATTATATCTAGAATATTTAGAATTCCATTAGTTCTTCATGAACAGAATGCTATTTTAGGGGGCACAAATAAAATTTTATTAAAATTAGCCTCGAAAGTATGTTTTGGCATTCCGTTAGATAGAAACCAAAATCATTCAATTAATTATAAAATTACCGGAAACCCAATTAGAGATGAATACTTAAATTTTAATAAACCTAACTCTGATCTATCAAATCCATTTAAGCTTTTAGTTCTTGGTGGCAGCCAGGGAGCATCATATCTAAATAAAAACTTGCCAAAAGTGATTGAGGATTTAGATCATCAAATGAAATTTGATATTGTGCATCAGTCGGGAGCAAATAAGCAGCACGAAGTTTCATATGAGGGTCTGGCTAATGTAACCTCTGCCAAAATTTATCCATACATGCATAATCCAGCGATATTTTATGAATGGGCAGACATCGTCATCTGTAGGTCAGGAGCTATGACTATTACAGAAATAATGGCTACCTCAAATTTAGCAATCTTTATTCCATATCCTCATGCCATTGAAAATCATCAATTTTATAATGCAAAAAAATTAGTTGATGGCGGTGCAGCTTTTCTGGTGGAGGAAGGTAATGACTTTAAACTACAAATCCAATTACTCCTTAGTAATATTTTCAAAAATAAAATCAATATTGAAAGTATGCGTAGAAAGGCGCGAACTATGTTTTATGCAGATGCGAATGAAACAATTATGAATATTTGTTTAGCAGAGGCCAAATGATAAATATAACCAAAAAAATTCATATGATTGGCATGGCAGGAGAGGGCATGAGCGGAATTGCTCAAGTGCTTAATTCTCAGGGCTATTCTGTGCAAGGTTCAGATTTAGCATTTGGCAATAAAAAATCACTTTTTGAATCAATGGGTATAAAGTGCTTTGATAATCATGACCCTAAAAATATTCAAGATGTAGATATCGCAGTCTATTCTGGAGCAATACCAGAAAATAATATTGAACTTTTAACATGCAAGGAGAGAAATGTCCCGCTACTGAGAAGAGCTGAGATGCTAGCCGAGTTACTTAATAATAAATATGGCATAGCAGTTTCTGGCTCCCACGGTAAAACTACAACCACCTCAATCATTGCTTTTGTATTGTCACATATGAAGCTAGATCCAACTTTTGTTATTGGAGGTAAGGTCAGTCAGTTTTCCTCTAATGCGAACTTGGGGAAGTCAGACATACTAGTCGTTGAAGCAGACGAGAGTGACGGCTCTTTCTTACACATGAAGCCAAAGAATATTGTTATAACAAACATTGATAATGACCATCTAGATCATTTCGATGGTTCTATCGATAACTTAAGAACAGCATTTAGAGAATTTGCTTTATTAACCCCATTCGATGGTCTAATTCTTGCAAATGGAGATTCAGATAATGTAAGGATTGCCCTTAAAGAAATTTCAAGAAAAGTCATCTACTTTGGCGAGAACAAAATTAATGACTATACCGTTAGTAATATTAAGATTAACAATGGCATAACCCACTTTGATCTATCCAAAGAGGGCGACTACATTAAAACCTTTCAAACAAAGCTACTAGGTAAACATAATATTTTTAATGCGCTGCCTGCAATAATTATTACTGAGATACTCAATCAACCCCTTGACGAGGCTTCAAAAGGGCTGGCTTTATTTGAAGGAGTTGATAGAAGGCTGGAATTTATTACTGCATCAAAAATTAAAGATAAGGACATAATGATATACAGTGATTATGCCCACCATCCAACGGAAATCAAGGTGACTCTAAAAGCGTTAAGAGAAAATTTCCCTGATAAAAAAATTATTTCGATTTTCCAGCCTCATAGGTATTCAAGAACGCACTTACTATTAGATGAGTTTGCGAAAGAAATATCAAAATTTGACAGTATATGTCTAGTGGATATTTACCCTGCCGGTGAAAATAATTTGTTTAATGTTCAATCAGAAGATCTTAGAGACCAAATAAATAGTATTTCAGAAAAAAATAAGGCGAGATTAACTACAAATAAATATATTTATCAGGATTTAGAAGAAGTAATTGCCGGGGAGAGCATTTTAGTATTTATGGGAGCTGGAGATATCCATCAGCAAGCATTAAATTTTAAATTGGAACTTGAGAGAAAATGCATAGCTTAGAGGATATGATTTTGCATCAAAAGCACTTAAAAATTCTCAAAAATGAGAGTATGTCAAAACATACATCATGGAGAATTGGAGGGAATGCTGACTATTTCTTTCAACCTAAAAATTTTGATGAAATCCAAGAAGTCTTATCTAACTTAAATGACAAAATACCAATCTATATGATTGGGTTGGGCTCAAATATTCTAGTCAAAGACTCAGGAATAAGAGGTCTTGTTATCTGTACCAAAGATATGAAGGAAAAGATAAAGCTAATAAATAATAAAGTCTTTGTACCATGCTCAATAAAATGTGGAGAACTTACAAGGTTTGGTATTGAACATAAACTAAGTCCAACAGTATTTTTTTCTGGGATACCAGGAACAATAGGTGGTGCTTTAGCGATGAATGCTGGTGCCTTTGGATTTGAAACCTGGGACTACGTAGAGAGCGTTAAACTAATTAATTCATCTGGGCAAATAGAAATAAGATCACGAGAGCAATTTGAAATAGGCTATAGGGAGGTATCCTTTAGCGATCAAGAATTCTTCCTCGAGGCTTGCTTTATATTTAAAAACCAAGCCCATTCCAAAGACGAATTAAGAAAAATAGTCTCAGTAAGAAAAGAAAAGCAACCTATTGGCGAAAAAAACTGTGGGTCTGTCTTTAAAAATACCAAGGATTATTTTGCGGGTGAGCTTATTGAAAAAGCTGGACTAAAAGGGTTGAGAATTGGTGGTGCTGAAATTTCAAATAAGCATGCTAATTTTATTAATAACCTTGAAGACGCATCTTCGAGAGATATTGAAGAATTAATCAACAAAGTAATTAAAGAAGTTGAGGCTAAATTTAAAGTACAGCTAGAAAAGGAAGTAAGAATTCTTGGATAGATGAGAACAGTAACATGAAAAATAGAAAAGCAAATAAAAAGATTAAGCCACAATTTCTTGATATTGAGATTAGTTATCTTGGTGTCTCGCTGCCAATTATCTTCTTGTCTGTATTTCTTTTCTATGGCCCAGACTTCTTAAATTATATTGATAGGGAAATTGAAGAAGTAGTGATCATAGGGGATTTTAATTTTGTCACTCCATTCGAAATAGAACAAATAGTTACTGAAGAAAATAATTTAAGCTTTTTTGGGATAAACCTTGAGGAATTACATCAAAAAGTGATAGCAATAGGCTGGGTCGATAAATTACAAATCACAAAGCAATGGCCAACCACATTAAAAATTGAGTTTACTGAACAGGTTCCTCAGGCAAGGTGGGGAACTAATGCATTAATTAATCAAAATTCTGAAATCTTTCCAGTCACCAATGCCGAGGACTTTTCGTTATTGCCGATGATCTTTGGTGACTCTAATGAGGTAGAGCAGATTTATGATACTTACTCCTCACTTAATCATAAAGCAGCTGATAGGGGTTTCACTATAACTGAGCTTAGCAAGAATGATAGGGGGGCTTGGTCAATGGTGATTGATGATAGCTTACAAGTAAATTTTGGTATTTCTGATATTAATAATGCAACAGAATTTTTTTTCTCAGATGTATATGAAGAAATATTTGAAACTATTAATAGCATCGAGAGAGTAGATCTGAGATATAACAATGGTTTCTCAGTTCGCTATAAAGATAATTTAAATCATGAGGACTTAGATACTTAGGAGATTAGGAAACATAAAATGCGAGACGATAAGAAAATAATTGCTGGCTTAGATATTGGTACTTCTAAAGTTGTAACTCTTGTTGCGGAGGTTAATCCAAATAACTCTATGGAAATTATTGGGTTTGGTATACAGCCTTCAAGAGGTCTCAAAAAAGGAGTAGTTGTTAATATTGAAGCAACCGTAAATTCAATTCAAAAATCAGTTGAGGAAGCAGAACTCATGGCTGGTTGTGAAATAAACTCTGTCTATGCCGGCATAGCGGGTAGCCATATAAGAAGTATTAATTCTCATGGTGTAGTTGCAATTAAGGATGATGAGGTAAGTATAGAGGATATAGATCGCGTTCTAGATGCAGCTAGAGCAATTGCTATACCAGCAGACCAAAGAATTTTACATGTATTACCAAAAGAATTTGTAATTGATAGTCAGGAAGGCATTAAAGAGCCAATTGGTATGTCAGGAGTAAGGCTCGAGACCAGAGTTCATCTAGTGACCGGCGCAGTGAGTGCCGCACAAAATATTGTGAAGTGTATTGAGCGATGTGGACTGATTGCAGAGGAGGTTGTACTCGAACAACTGGCATCAAGCTATGCAGTTTTAACTGAAGACGAGAGGGAGCTCGGGGTCTGTCTTGTTGATATTGGCGCTGGTACATCAGATATCGCTATATTTAAGGAGGGAGCTATTCAACACACGTCAGTTATTCCCATCGCAGGAGACCAAGTTACAAACGACATTGCAATCTCTTTAAGAACCCCAACCCCTAGCGCAGAGGAGATTAAAGTTAGATACGGTTATGCTCTGGCACAATTGGCACCTCCAGATGATTATATTGAAGTGCAAGGCGTAGGAGACAGGCCCTCTAAACGGATGGCAAGTCAGACTTTGGCTGAGGTTATAGAGCCAAGATATGAGGAATTATTTGGTTTGATTAGGGAGGAATTAAATAGATCTGGGTTGGAGGAAATCATTGCAGGGGGCGTAGTTCTCACTGGGGGTAGCTCAAAGATTCGAGGCTCAGTAGAGCTAGCGGAGGAGGTCTTCCATTTACCAGTTAGGGTCGGAAAGCCACAAAAGGTGCAAGGCTTAAAAGAAGTCGTGAGTAACCCAACTTATGCAACTGCAGTTGGTTTACTTTTATATGGAAAAGCGGAACTGGATGATACGAACAAAAGAGAAGAAGCAAAAGAAACATCAACTGCTTTATTTAAAATAAAGAGTTGGTTTAAAGGTAATTTTTAACATAAAACGGAGGAGTATATGTTTGAACTTATGGATAGATACAGTGAAAGTGCTGTAATTAAAGTGATAGGCGTTGGCGGCGGTGGCGGTAATGCAGTATCACATATGAGAAAGTCTGGTATAGATGGAGTTGGTTTCATTTGTGCCAATACCGATGCCCAGGCTCTAAAGCAGGTAGAGGGAAAGACAGGATTGCAAATTGGCTGCGGAATTACAAAGGGATTAGGTGCTGGTGCGAATCCTGAAATAGGCAGACAAGCTGCATTGGAGGATAGAGATAGAATACAAGAGGTGATATCAGGATCAGATATGTTATTTATCACTGCAGGACTAGGAGGCGGAACGGGAACTGGAGCCGCACCTGTCGTGGCTCAACTAGCCAAGGAAATGGGAATACTGACTGTCGCGGTCGTTACAAAACCATTTGCTATGGAGGGTAGCAGAAGGATGCAAATAGCAGATAATGGAATTGCGGAGCTTGAGAAGCATGTGGATTCTTTAATTACTATCCCTAACGAAAAACTAAGACAGGTTCTTGGGTCCGATACATCGCTATTAGATGCATTTGGTGCTGCTAATAAAGTGTTGCAAGGCGCAGTACAAGGAATCGCAGAATTGATTACAAGACCTGGATTAATCAATGTTGACTTTGCTGATGTGAGAACTGTTATGGCTGAGATGGGGATGGCGATGATGGGATCTGGTGTTGCTAATGGAGAGGATAGGGCAAGAAAAGCCACTGAATCTGCAGTCTACTCACCACTACTTGAGGATATTGATCTAAATGGTGCTAAAGGAATACTCGTTAATGTCTCTGCGAGCGAAAATTTATCCATTGGAGAGTTCCAAGAAGTAGGAGAGATCATTAAGCAATTCTCCTCTGAGGATGCGACTCATGTAATCGGTACCGTAATTGATACCGAGATGGGAGATGACATAAGAGTGACAGTTGTTGCCACTGGCTTAAAATCCATGTCAACTAACAGAAAAATACAAGAAGTCTCAAGAGATCGAAAAGATTACAGAGATCTTGATCAGCCCACTGTAAATAGGAATCGTAAAAGAGTTTCTGGTGAGGATGTTGCAGTCGAGTTTGAATCTTCTGAGGAGCCACTTGATGTGCCAGCTTTTCTAAGGAGACAAGCCGACTGATTTAGAATGATCTATCAACAGACTATTAATGGTGAGGTGAAGGCTTCAGGCGTAGGACTTCACTCAGGAAACTATATAGACATGAAGCTAATGCCTGCTCCTCCAAATACAGGCATTTGCTTTAGACGAGTCGATATTGAGAGTAAACCCACAACCAAAGCTAATATTGATACAGTGTCGAGCACCATGCTAGGCACGACTCTTGGAGAATCAGGATTTACAGTTGCGACTGTCGAGCATTTATTAGCCTCACTTCTAGGAATGGGGATAGATAACTTATTTATTGAGCTAAATAATGATGAGGTGCCTATTTTTGATGGAAGTGCCGCAAGTTTTGTTTTTTTAATACAAGAAGCAGGTATTCAACTACAGAAGGAGCAAAGAAAATATTTAAAAATTAAACAAAAAGTAGAGGTTATGGAAGGAGATAAGTATGCATCAATCATTCCTTACGATGGATACCGTATTAGATTAGAGCTTTCATTTAACCATCCGGCTGTCGATGAAGAAAATAAGGATTATGAATATGAATTTTCAACTGACTCTTTTTTATCAAAAATTGCTTATGCCAGAACCTTTGGGTTTCTAAAGGATATTGAATCTTTAAGAGAAAAAAAACTTACCCTTGGGGGCAGTGTCGATAACGCCATCGTACTAGATGAAAATAATGTAATTAATATTGAGGGACTAAGATATAAAGATGAATTCATTCGCCATAAGATCCTTGATGTTATGGGTGACTTACATTTAGTGGGCGCGCCAATCCTAGGTTCTTTCTATGGAAAAAAAACCGGTCACTCCTTAAATACAGAGCTTGCAAAGAAAATCTTAGCAGATGAGAAGAATTTCGAGTGGGTCGTATTAGGTTAGCTGTTAAAACCCACAATTATTTTTACTTTTTCAGATTTAATTAAATCTTCAATTTCATATTTCAGTTTTGCGGCGACTGCTGATGAATTAAGGGCAATACATAAACATTCATCCTTATCATAATGCGCCGAGACAAAATACTTTTGATAGGCAAGGGGCAATTGATTTTTGATTACGGAAGAAACTTCAGTTTGTCTGGATGCTTTGTTTAGTATTTCAGCTAAAATACCTTTACTTAAGAATTCATTTACTCTTTTTTCATTCATAAGAAATACTCATATACCCAAGAATATAAATTACTTTTATATATAATATCTACATAAATTTAGGAATTACCTTTGGAAACTTTGATCAAATTATTTTCCTCTATATTTGGAAGTAGAAATAGCAGAAATTTAAAGAGATACCAAAAAATTGTAGCTATCATCAATAAGATGGAGGCAACTTTAGAGTCCCTATCCGACGATGAGCTAGTCAATAAATCTAATCACCTAAGATCGCAAGCAGCAGAGAAAAATTTAGATGATCTTTTGCCTGAGGCATTTGCATTAGTAAGAGAGTCCTCAAAAAGAAAGCTAGGACTAAGACATTTTGATGTCCAAATTATGGGTGCTATTGCATTGCATGAAGGTAATATCTCTGAAATGCGAACGGGGGAAGGTAAAACATTAGTCGCAACCATGCCAGCATACCTAAATGCCCTAGCTGGAAATGCTGTTCATATTGTTACTGTGAATGACTATCTTGCCTCAAGAGATGCATCCTGGATGGGCGAGGTCTATCAAGCGCTTGGGCTTACCGTCTCGGTGATCAAGGCAGGAATGACCCTCGAAGAAAAAAGAATAGCCTATCAGGCAGATATTATTTATGGAACAAATAACGAATTCGGTTTCGATTATCTTAGAGACAATCTAGCTCAAAGGTCTCAGGACCAGGTTCAAGGAAATTTAAACTTTGCCATTATTGATGAAGTAGATTCAATTCTGATTGATGAGGCAAGGACTCCATTAATCATCTCAGGTCGATCAAATACCCAGGGAGATTTATATCAAAAAATTAATTCAATCTCTGGAAAGCTTAAAATGTATAGCCCTCCTGAGGGAAAACAAGACATGGATATTCAAGCAGGAAAGGTCTATGTTGTTGGACAGGAAGGATCGATGAATTTGGAATCAGCTGTTGGACTGGCTCAAAATAATAACCAACATTTAATTGAGACAGGAAAACAAAAAGGCCTCCCACTTTGTACCTTGGTCAATGCTGGAGACTTCACAATTGATGAAAAAACTAAACAAGCCTATCTGACCGAGGAAGGACACCTATTAGCAGAGGAAATTTTCAAGAGCGAGGGGCTCATTAAAGAAAACGAGACCCTTTATGACTATCAAAATATAAGACTCATGCATTACTTGGCTGCCTCTTTGAGAGCTCATCATTTATTCAAGAAGGAAATTGACTACATTGTTTCGGAGGGCGAAGTAGTCATTGTTGATGAATTCACAGGTAGAACGATGCCGGGAAGGAGGTGGTCTGATGGCCTACATCAAGCTATCGAGGCTAAGGAAAAGGTTCGTATCAAGGAAGAGAGTCAAACGGTAGCTTCGATTACTTTTCAAAATTATTTCAGAATGTATTCCAAGCTTTCAGGCATGACAGGAACTGCTGATACTGAGGCATTTGAATTCCAACAAATTTATGGCCTGGAAGTCATAGTAATTCCTACTCATAACCCCATGGTAAGAAAGGATCAGCCAGATCTAATGTACCTTACTCAATCTGGCAAATTTAAGGCGATTATTGATGATATCAAGAGTTGCATAGATAGAAAGCAGCCTGTACTTGTGGGCACTACCTCAATTGAGTCATCTGAATTTTTATCCTCAATTTTAACCAAAGAAGGAATTAGGCATAACGTTTTAAATGCTAAACAGCATGAGAAAGAGGCAACCATTATTGCTGAGGCTGGCAGACCCTCAAGCGTGACTATTGCTACTAACATGGCAGGTCGAGGTACAGATATTGTTCTTGGTGGTAAAGTTGATGATACAGAGGATGCGGACTGGAAGAATATTCATAACCAAGTAATTGATGCAGGAGGACTGCATATAATTGGGACTGAGAGGCACGAATCAAGACGTATTGATAACCAACTAAGAGGAAGATCTGGAAGGCAGGGTGACCCAGGATCAAGTCGCTTTTACCTCTCTTTAGAAGATAGCCTTATGAGAATTTTTGGTGATCCTGATCGGACTAAGAGATTGTTATCAGGGGCCGGTATGCGCGAGGATGAAGCGATTGAAAGTAAGCTTTTGACCAAGCAAATCGAGCGAGCCCAAAGAAAAGTTGAAGCCCATAACTTTGATATCAGAAAACAGCTTTTGGAGTTTGATGACGTTGCAAATGAACAGCGAAAAGTCATTTACCAACAAAGAGAAGATATTCTCTCTTTTGATAATATCAGTGAAATTGTTGTTGGAATTAGAGAGGAGGTAGTTTCGAATATCTTCGATGAATACATACCTGAGGATAAAATTGAAGCAGATTGGGATATTCCATCTTTAGAGCAAGTGATTAATAATGAATTTAATTTAAGCCTATCATTAGATGTGTATTTTTCCGCTCAAAACAAAAAGTTAATTGAAATTAAAGAAGAAATCATTGAGGAGGTAGAGCTTAGCTATATTCGAAAATGTGCTGAGTTGAGCAAAGAATTTATCGAATCACTTGAAAGAAGCATTATGATTCAACAGCTAGATCTTCATTGGCGAGAACATATTGCGGCTCTTGATGCACTAAGACAAGGCATACACCTAAGGGGTTATGCTCAAAAAAATCCGAAGCAAGAGTATAAAAGAGAATCTTTTGAAATGTTCACTGAGATGCTAGAGAGCTTTAAAAAATCTACGATTACTATGCTGTCTAAGGTGCAATTTAGATTTAATGATGCTGAACAATCTATCCTGAATAAGCCCTCACAAGCTGAGACTTTGAATTCTGTAAAACCTGAATTTTCTGTCATTGCAAATCAGCCAAAGCAACAAATTTCAAGGAGGTCTCAACAGCCAAAGCCTGAGACTTTTGTAAGAGATGAGGAGAAGGTAGGGAGAAATCAACCATGCCCATGTGGTTCTGGGAAAAAATTTAAGCATTGCCATGGCAAGCTATAGTGCCTAATTTTATTCAAGTATCAATTTTCATTTTACAAAATAAGCATGGCCAGATTTTACTGTCTTTAAGAGATAGCCAAAAGGAACTTCCGAATCAATGGGAGTTTCCTGGTGGAAAGGTTGAGAGGCATGAAGGACCCTATCAGGCTTTATTAAGAGAGGCTCGAGAGGAGCTTTCTATAAAAATAAAATCCTCAGAATTTTTGATGCAATATTTTTTTTCCTATAAGGATCTATTTGTCCATTTGTATGTTTGGTTGATAAAAGAATTTGAGGGAAATGTAAATGCAAATGAGGGTCAGGAATTAAGGTGGGTTAATGTTAAGGAGATTTATGATATTCCTTATCTAGAGGGTGATAAGAAAATATTGGATAAACTATCAAATCATTCCAATTAAAAATTCAAGCTCCTGATCAATCTGTAATGGTTTGTCTTGATCATTCGTAGAGCAAAATCTAATAATAATTCTATGTCTACCTGCGCTTATCTCAGGAAAGTAAAGATTATTTTTATCAAGTCCAATTCGTACCAAGCCTAGATTAGAGTTTTGATTTAATTGATGATTATAGACGCCATCATTAGTATAGACAGGCTCAAGTTCAATCCATTCTCTATTGAGCCAAAGTATAAAAATAACCACATCACCAAGCACCTGAAGATTTGAAAGCCATTTTGATAATCTTCTTGTTTTTTTATCTTGAGGAAATCTTAACCAATTATGAAATTCTGGCAAATCAAAAGAGAGCAGCCCTCCAGGAGCGCTAATTCTATGTCGAATGTTATTTAATAGCTGAGAACTTTTAAGGGTAGCAACAAAGTTATTATCTATATCATTAAGCTCATCTTTGAGCGCTCTTATCTTGTTGAGTAATTTATTTGTTTGCTCAACATCAGTATCTGGATATTTTAATATATGACTTAATATGTTTGATTTTGTATCAAGCTCTTTAAGCACTTCATTTTTAATATCACTCCTTTCGATCAGCTCTATAATTTCAACCAGTAGTGATATTCCAGATCGATAGCTGAATTCATGTTCTTGATCAAGATGAAATAAAATTTGGTTCCAGAGAAACTCATAGCGCAATAGTAATCTCATTCGTTCGGTAAGAGGGTGCTCAAAGAAGAAATGATTATCCATTAATGACTAAAATGATTATGTAATTCTTTTATTTGCTTGTTAATTAAGACAGTTTCTTGCTCTGTATCGATAATATAATCAGCTCTTACCTTTTTTGACTCAATCGCCATTTGTGCATCAATCATCTTATTTGCCAGGCCATCGCCTATGTTATCCCTTTTTGTGAGTCGATCCAATTGAGTTTTCCGGCTACAGTAGGCAACTACAATAATGTCCATATCATCTTCAATCTTGCATTCATACAACAGGGGAATCTCGATGAGAACATATTTTCCTTTAAAATTATTTATATCAATGAAGATTTGTTCAAGGATAATTGGGTGGAGTTGCTGCTCGAGATTTTTTCTTAAATGCTCATCTGCAAAGACGCGCTCCCTAACAACAGTTCTATTTATTGATTTTTCATTAAGAAGAATATCTTTTCCCATTAGGCTTACAAAAATATCAAAGCCTTTATTGGGATATTTTGATATTTCATGAGATATTTCATCAGCACTGATGAAATTAGCACCTAAATCTTTAAATGCTTGAGCTACATAGCTTTTTCCAGTGGCTATACCACCCGTTAATCCAATTTTGAGCATCAAATATACTAATCAGTCATTCGGCAATAAAATTACATTACACTAATTTTTGCCTAATTGATAAGATTCAGCGAAAATACAGTCTTTAAATAACTAATAGGCAAACAAATTGAATCTTCACGAATACCAATCCAAAGAAATTTTTGCTAAATATGATATTCCTGTCCCGAAGGGAATTGTTGCAGGTTCTGCAGATGAAGCAGTCAGTGCTGCAGAAAAATTAGGCGATGGCATTTGCGTGGTAAAGGCGCAAGTACATGCTGGCGGCAGAGGTAAAGCCGGAGGCGTAAAACTAGCTAAAAATTTAAATGAAGTCCGTCAGTATAGTGATGACATGTTAGGCAAAAGGCTTGTTACTCATCAGTCATCCTCAGAAGGATTGCCTATCAATCAGGTTTATATTGAGAAAGGCTCTGATATTGATAAAGAATTTTATTTAAGTTTAGTTGTCGATAGAGCCTCAGAAAAAATTATTGTTATGGCCTCTGCAGCTGGCGGTATGGATATCGAGGAAGTTGCAGAAAAGGAGCCAGAAAAAATTTGCACAGTTCTTATTGATCCTGCTGTCGGTGTATCTGGTTATCAAGTAAGAAACATTTCTTATATGCTTGGGATAGATAATGCTGGGTCAAAAGAGCTCACTAATATTTTAAAAAATTTACATAAATTATTTGTTGATATAGATGCCAGCTTGATTGAAATTAACCCATTAATTGTCACCAAGCAGGGTAATTTAATTGCTTTGGATGCAAAAATAAATATTGAAGACAATGCACTCTTTCGACAAAAGTCTATCTCAGAATTAAGAGACTTAACCCAAGAGGATGCTAATGAGATTGAAGCTGCCAAGTATGATCTTAACTATGTAACCTTAGATGGAAACATTGCATGTATGGTTAATGGTGCTGGCCTAGCAATGGCAACCATGGATCTTATCCAGCTCAAAGGTGGAAAACCGGCAAATTTCTTGGATGTAGGCGGAGGCGCCACGGCTGAAAGAGTTGCTGAGGCCTTTAAAATTATATTAAGCAATGAAAAAGTTGAGGCTGTTCTGGTTAATATTTTTGGTGGGATCGTTAGATGCGATCTCATTGCAGAGGGCATCATTACTGCGGTCGAACAAGTTGGCGTTTCTATTCCAGTTGTTGTAAGGCTTGAGGGAACCAATGTTGACCAAGGAAGGCAATTGCTTGCTAACAGCGGTCTCTCAATTGTTGCTGCTACAGATTTAACAAAAGCTGCAGAGGATGCAATCAGGCTTGCTAAGGGGGACAAATGAGTATTCTTGTAAATAAAGATTCTAAAATTATCTGTCAGGGAATTACTGGCAAGCAAGGTAGCTTTCACACAGAACAGTGTATTAAATATGGAACAAATATTGTTGGAGGTGTGACACCTGGTAAAGGTGGAACAGAGCACCTTGGAGTCCCAGTATTTAATACAACCAAAGATGCTGTTGATGCAACCGGCGCAGATGTTTCAATGATTTATGTGCCAGCACCGTTTACAGCTGATGCTATTTTGGAAGCAGCTGATGCAGGCATAGAGCTAATTGTATGTATCACTGAGGGCGTACCTGTGCTTGACATGGTAAAAGTGAAGTCTGCTTTACAAAGGTATAACTGCAGATTGATTGGACCTAATTGCCCAGGCATTATCACGCCTGGGGAGGCAAAAATCGGTATCATGCCAGGATTTATTCATCAACCAGGCTCTATTGGAATTGTCTCTCGTTCTGGGACCTTAACCTATGAGGCTGTTCATCAAACAACCAATGTAGGGCTTGGCCAGACGACTTGCGTCGGCATTGGTGGAGATCCAGTGCGAGGAATGAATTTTATTGATTGCCTTGAGCTTTTTGAGCAAGATCCAAAGACTAAAGGAATTATTATGGTTGGCGAGATTGGTGGCACGGATGAGGAAGCTGCAGCAGACTATATTAAACATCACGTAAGCAAGCCTGTTGTGGCTTATATTGCTGGTGTAACCGCTCCCCCTGGAAAAAGAATGGGCCATGCCGGCGCCATAGTTTCTGGAGGAAAGGGTACCGCAGACGAGAAATATAAGGCCCTCGAGCATGCTGGTGTGATCACTGTGCGATCTCCAGCCGAGTTGGGTGATGCTATTAATAAGGCCTTGGATTGAGGATCAATTTAATTCAGCTGAATCCAATTGTAGGCAATATTGAGAAAAATTGTGATTTAATCATAAGGCATTTAGAGGCATCTAAAGGCCAATTATGCATTTTCCCTGAGCTGGCTTTATCCGGATATCCTCCAGAGGATCTATTGTTTCATTCAGGCATTCAAAAAAGAATAAGTAATGCCATAGACATTCTAAAAAATAAAACCTTAGAAGGGGTCTCTCTTATTCTGGGCACACCCTACTATGAAGAGGGAAAAATTTTTAATGCTGCCCTGTATATTCATAATGGAAAAATCGAATCGATCTATAAAAAAAGATGCCTTCCCAATTATTCAGTGTTTGATGAAAAAAGATATTTCAGCGAGGGAATTGAACCCACCTTAATTAATCATGAAGGGGTAAATTTTGCATTACTAATTTGCGAGGATTTTTGGGATGATAATATTTTCTCTAAATCTTTTTCAGAAAAAACAGACTGTATTCTCGTCATTAACGGATCACCTTTTGATTGCAATAAAATAGAAAGCAGGAGAGCCCTTGCTACAAAAAGAGCAAAAGAGTCAGAACTTCCAGTTATTTATGTAAACCTAGTAGGCGGTCAAGATGAATTAATTTTTGATGGAAGTTCATTTATATTAAATTCAGGCGGAGAAGAAATCATTAGAACTAAACCCTTTGAGGAGGGATCGGTAAGCTTTGAGTTTTCCTCGCAAAATTTGTGCAAGAAGGAAGAAATTTTAGATATTAATAATATTGAGCTTATTTATAATGGATTAGTCTTGGGCACAAGGGATTATATTCAAAAAAATAATTTTTCTTCGGTTCTCCTGGGATTATCCGGAGGTATTGATTCGGCATTAACTTTAGCTATCGTCTGCGATGCTATTGGAGCCGAGGGAGTAAGGGCGGTAATGATGCCTTCGAAGTTTACCTCCAATATGTCAGTGGAGGATGCTAAAAGCCAAGCAGATTTATTGAGGGTTAAACTTGATGTGATTGACATCTCTGATGCTATGAATACTTTTGATCATACGCTAAGAGATGTATTTCATGGATACGCAAAAGATGTGACGGAAGAAAATATCCAAAGCAGAATAAGAGGACTCATTTTAATGTCACTATCAAATAAATTTAATTCACTGCTTCTGACGACCGGAAATAAAAGCGAGATGGCGGTAGGATACTCTACACTCTATGGAGATATGGCGGGTGGTTTTGCACCTATTAAGGACTGCAGCAAAACATTGGTATATGAGCTTGCGAGATACGTAAACTCAATTACATCGATAATTCCTAAGAGGGTCATTGAGCGGGAACCTTCGGCAGAACTAGCTCCAGAACAAAAAGATACGGATAGTCTCCCTCCTTACGATGTACTAGATCCAATACTTGAGCTATTTATTGAGCATGATTGCAGTGTCGATCAAATTGAGAAAAATGGATTTGATAGAAATACGGTCATTAAGGTCTTGAATTTAGTCAAACGTAACGAATATAAAAGAAGGCAGGCGCCTCCAGGAGTCAAGATTACATCAAGGGCTTTTGGAAAGGACTGGCGATATCCTATTACCTCAGGATACTAACTAGAAATTTAAATCTAATATCCTGTTTACAGCATTGGCGTCATCATTTAAACCAAGCGCTAAGTATGAATTTTGAATTAGTATCAGACTATCTTCTATGACGGGTGCTCCAGGATAGCGTTCTATTAAAGCATTGGCTCTATTGATAGCGCCCACATAAGCCCCACGATCATAATAAAAGTCTGCGATACTTTTTTCATAGGCAGCTAATCTATCCCTCAGGAAAATCATTCTATTTCTGCTATCTGATGCATAACTACTGTCTGGATATCGTCTGAGTAATTCTTGAAAGGTACTAAATGCAAGCATCGTATCCCTAGGGGGCCGAACATTTAAATCAACATTAAAGCGCCTCTCTAGCCAGTCCCTCTCTCGATCAAAATAGGAGATGCCCCGCATATAAAGTGCATAATCAACTCGTGGATGCGTTGGATTTTCTGACTCAAATCCTTCAGCCGAGCTGATTGCAAGTTCGCGATCACCTGATCGAAAATGAATATATATGGTATCTAGTTGCGACTGCCTTGCGGCAGCGCTGAATGGGAATCTTCCCTGCAGTGCACGGTAATAAGCTATGGCATCTTGAAAATCGCCCTCAATCATCGCGTCATAACCCATTTGATAGAGAACCTCTGGCCCTTCACCCGGCAATATAAAGTCTCGCCTTGTTGCGCAAGCGCTTAAGAAGAGAATTATACTGATTATGAGACAGATATTTTTTACGGCTCGATGCATGTGTGTAATATTACATACTGAAAACATAAATTTCTATGAATAATCAAAAAAAGCATTTATTTACATCAACCATTAAGGTTCAGTCTGAAAATGTGGGTACTAGAATTGACCAGTATCTTGCAAAATCTATCGAGGAGCTATCAAGGAATCGAATACAACAGTGGATCAAGCTAGGCCAAATTCTTGTTAATGATAGTGCTATAGACTCAGACTACAGCGTGCAGGACAATGACATCATCACCATTAATGCTGAAGTAAATCATCCAAGCAATGAGATTAAGCCAATGCCTATGCCTCTAGAGATTATTTTTGAGGATGATGATTTATTAGCAATTAACAAGCCAGTAGGGTTAGTTGTTCATCCAGGTGCGGGTAACGAAGACAATACACTTCAAAATGCACTCTTAGCTTACGATTCGAGTCTTGAGCAAATTCCAAGGGCTGGGATTGTTCATCGTCTAGACAAGGATACCTCTGGAATTTTAATCATTGCTAAGACTTTAATTGCACATCAACATTTGATCCTGCAAATGAAAAATAGACATATTCAAAAGAAATATCTTGCTGTTGTACAAGGGGTGCCCATTGCTGGTGAGCAAGTTAATTTACCGATTGGTAGACACCATAAAGATAGAAAAAAAATGCAAGTTAGAGATGATGGGAAAGAGGCCATTACCCAATTTACTGTTAAAGAGAAATTTAATAACTATGCTTTATTAGATGTAAAAATCATTACAGGTAGAACGCATCAGATAAGAGTTCATTTAGCTCAATTAGGCTTTCCTTTATTGGGAGATAAAATTTATGGAGGAAGGCTTAGACTGCCTAAAAATGCTGATGCTAAATTTATTGAGGTTCTCACTGCCTTGAGATCACAAATGTTACATGCGCATCAAATAATTTTTTCTCATCCACGACTTGAAGAGGAGATACAATTGCAAGCTGATGCACCTAATGAGATGGTTTACTTATTGCGTACTTTGAATGAATATGATACTTGAGGAAATCGGATACGAAGATTGGAATAGGCCAAGCAATATCAAAGCATTCACATCAAAAAAAAAGAATCCTCTTCAGCACATTGATCTTGATCTTTCGAGGGCCCCAGAAGGCACTCCTAATTGCTCAGTTAGTTCCAATGGACTATATAAAGTACTTCCTCTGGTAAATGATTCCGCATTTATCAAGCAGGTACATGGTATCAATATTATTCAGTCGCCGTCGAAAGACTTTTTTCCAGAGGCAGATGGATCCTTTACTTTACAAAAAGATAATCCCTGCGTAGTGCTCACGGCAGATTGTCTTCCGCTCATGTTTTGTGACCAGCATGGAAAGTTAGCTGGCATATTACATTGTGGATGGAGGGGGCTTGTAAATGGCATTATCGATTCCCTACATAAGCATGTCGGGCGATCTTTTAAAAATTTATCCTTTTGGCTAGGACCGACACTTTGTATAAATTGTTTTGAGGTCAAAAAAGATTTTATTGATCATTTAAATTTGATTAATGTAGGGTATCTTAAATTCTTATATGCAAGTAATAATAAGTATTTTTTTGATATTCGAAGTCTTTGTCTCGAACTGTTAGGTAAGCAAAAAGCTTCTAAGGTAGCGGTCTCGAAAGATTGTACATTTTGTATGCATGATAAGTATCACTCATACAGACGCAATAAGACTAGGTCCAGACATGCTTCAATTATTTGGATAAGTTAATACTTGAAATTTTCATAATTACCCTAAAATTGTTGATATGAAGATTGATAAGCTTACAAATAAATTTAAGCAGGGATTAGCTGATGCCCAAGAGATTGCGCTAAGCAATGATCAGCAATTTATTGAGCCCGTGCATTTATTGATGGCGTTTGTAGAGGACAGAGAAGGTAGCGTAAGAAGTCTGCTCTCAAGTTGTGGATTAGATATTTCTCAACTTAAAAATGAATTAACAAATAGAATTGGTGCGCTACCAAGAGTTGAGGGCAGTAGTGGAGAACTTCACTTTAGTAATAAGCTAAATAACCTTCTTAATGTTTCCCTAAAAATTTCGCAAAAACTTGGCGATCAATATATTTCTACCGAATCATTCCTACTCGCAGCTTCGAGAGAGGCGGGTGAGTTAAAGGCCATCCTAAATCAATTTGCTGTAGATGAAAAAATAGTTGAACAATCAATACAAAAAATAAGAATGAATAAGAATGTCAGTGATGCATCCGATGAAGACGTTAGACAAGCTTTAAAAAAGTATTGTATCGACCTTACCAAACTTGCTGAGGAAGGAAAATTAGACCCTGTTATTGGGCGAGATGACGAAATAAGAAGAACCATACAGGTCCTTCAAAGAAGAACTAAAAATAATCCTGTTCTTATTGGTGAGCCGGGTGTTGGTAAAACAGCAATCATCGAAGGGCTGGCATTAAGAATTATTAATAGAGAAGTTCCTGAAACACTTCGATCAAAAAAAATACTCTCCTTAGATTTAGGTCAATTAATTGCCGGAGCTAAATATAGAGGTGACTTTGAGGAGAGGCTAAAAGCGGTCATCAGCGAGCTAAAATCTATGCAAGGCGAAGTCATTCTTTTTATTGATGAGCTTCATACAATGGTGGGCGCGGGGAAAGCAGAGGGTGCGATGGATGCTGGGAATATGCTTAAACCAGCACTTGCAAGAGGTGAATTACATTGTGTTGGAGCTACTACAATAGACGAGTATCGAAAAAATCTTGAAAAGGATGCAGCCCTAGAACGGCGGTTTCAAAAGATAATGGTGCATGAACCAAATATAGAAGATACAGTGGCAATCCTGAGGGGCTTAAAGGAAAGGTATGAATTGCATCATGGTATTGAGATTACAGATCAAGCCATAATCAGTGCGGCTAATTTATCCAGTCGATACATCGCAGACAGACAACTTCCGGATAAAGCCATTGACTTGATCGACGAGGCTGCTTCAAGAATTAGAATTGAGATTGACTCAAAGCCTGAAAAGCTAGACATCCTAGAAAGAAAAATTATTCAATTAAAAATTGAAAAAGAGGCTCTTTCCAAAGAATCAGACAAAGCATCTAAGGATAGGCTTTCAAAGCTAGATCTCTCAATAAGTAATCTTGAAAAAGAATTTGCCGACTTATCTGAGCTGTGGAAAGCTGAAAAATCTAAAATGATGGGGACGACGCATATTCGTGAGGCGCTGGAAAAGGCCCGACTAGATTTTGATAGGGCAAAAAGGCAAGGCGATCTCTCATTAATGTCTGAGCTGCAGTACGGCAAGATTCCTCAGCTTGAGAAGGAATTAGAGGCAGCTGCATCCCAAGAAAATATTACCTATCAGCTACTGAGAAGCAAGGTAACTGAAGACGAAATTGCTGAAATAGTATCTAAGTGGACTGGCATCCCAGTAACTAAAATGTTGCAATCTGAAAAACAAAAACTCTTATCCTTGGAAGAGACATTAGCAAAAAGAGTAGTTGGTCAGGACCTTGCGGTAACGACAGTATCTTCTTGCATTAGAAGAGCAAGGGCGGGAATCTCAGATGAGGCAAGGCCCCATGGCTCATTTCTTTTTTTAGGACCAACCGGCGTTGGCAAAACAGAGCTATCAAAAGCTCTTGCAGAATTTCTTTTTGACTCGGAACGGTCAATGATTCGAATAGATATGTCTGAGTATATGGAGAAGCATAGCGTAGCGAGATTAATTGGAGCTCCACCCGGATACGTCGGTTACGATGAGGGGGGTCTACTCACAGAGTCCGTCAGGAGAAAGCCCTTCTCAGTAATACTCTTGGATGAAATTGAAAAAGCTCATCAGGATATATTTAACGTTCTTCTTCAAGTTCTCGATGATGGAAGGCTCACAGACGGGCAAGGAAGAACGGTTGACTTTAAAAATACAATTATCATCATGACATCAAATCTAGGAAGCCATGAGATCTTAGATAAAGCACAAAATCAGAAACATGAGGAAATTGAAAATACAATTCAAGAGATTTTGAAAAATAACTTTAAGCCTGAATTCTTAAATAGATTAGATGATATTGTTGTTTTTAATTCTTTACCCGAGGAGATGATTGAAAAAATAACAGTCATACAGATATCTAAATTAAAAGCAAAGTTAGATAAACTTGGAATTAAATTATCGGTTGATGATCTTGCAATTAAGCAAATATCTAAAATAGGTTTTGACCCAATTTTTGGAGCAAGACCGATCAAGCGTGTGATTGAACATGAAATTGAAAATTTAGTTGCAGACCAGCTATTAGCTGATGATAATGATGAAAAAAATATAGTCATCACCTTTAAGGATGAAAAATTTATCTGTAATTAGGAGTATCCATGCCTATTTATGAATATCGATGCTTGCAATGTGGGCACCATGTGGAAGTGTTACAAAAGTTAAGTGAAGACCCCTTGCGTTACTGTGATGCATGTCAAACAGATAATTTAAAAAAGATGGTTTCAGCTCCAAGATTTAGACTTAAGGGTTCAGGATGGTATGAAACCGATTTTAAGTCTGATAAGGAAAAGAAGAAAAATTTAACGGATATAAAACCCAAAGAGACTAAGACGGATACAAATGAAAAGTCAGCCAGCTCTCTTCCCAAGGCTGAAAAAAAAGAAGGCACCTCAGATACAAAAAAAATTAATTAAGCTTTTGCCTTAAAAATTCATTTCATTGATACAATAGAGCCCTAATAACTGAACATGACATCATGAGAACTCATTATTGCGGACAAGTCACTGAAACCTCCCTTGATAGCGAGGTAACTGTTTGTGGCTGGGTGCATCGCAGAAGAGATCATGGGGGTGTCATCTTCATTGATCTGAGAGATCACACAGGATTAATTCAAATTGTTGCAAATCCAGAGACGGAAAAACTCTTTAAAATTGCTGAAAGCTGCAGAAATGAATTTGTTCTTAAAGTATGTGGATCCATTAGAAGAAGGCCAGAAGGGACGATTAACAAAGATCTTCCAACGGGCACTATTGAGCTTGTTGCTTCAGATTTAACGGTATTAAGTCGATCACTCCCTCCTCCTGTTGATCAAGATGATCAGGCATATTCAAGTGAGGATACGCGCTTGAAATATAGGTATCTGGATTTAAGACGGGAAAAAATGCAAAAGAATCTTAGAAAGAGACATGAGATTGTCAAATTTATTAGAGATTTTCTTGATAATCATGGTTTTACCGATATTGAAACACCAATTCTTTCAAAAACTACACCGGAAGGTGCTCGAGACTATCTAGTCCCAAGCAGAACCCAGCCAGGTAATTTTTTTGCTTTACCTCAATCCCCGCAGCTTATGAAGCAACTTTTAATGATCTCGGGCTTTGATCGCTACTATCAGATTGTGAAATGTTTTAGAGATGAGGATCTAAGGGCAGATCGACAGCCTGAGTTTACCCAGGTTGATATTGAAACTGCCTTCATGGATCAGGAGGCTATTACAACTTTGATGGAGCGCCTTATTAAAGAACTGTTTCAGTCTGCAATCAACATTAAATTGCCAGACCCTTTTCCTGTAATTAGTTATCAGGATGCTATTGATCAATACGGCACGGATGCACCAAATACACGATTCGATATG
>Ga0255766_10001206_pt1 | contig 23804 bp, 49 predicted proteins | sample 071ome_23_FD_179966 | JGI IMG/M metagenome (GOLD analysis project Ga0255766, IMG submission 179966) | Coastal salt marsh microbial communities from the Groves Creek Marsh, Skidaway Island, Georgia - 071403BT metaG (version 2) | ecosystem: Environmental > Aquatic > Marine > Intertidal zone >... | reverse complement strand
GCAAAATTAATTGAATTGAAATGAAATTTGTAGCAGCTTATATGTATATTGCCTTTGCAGTAAGTGCTATTATAGCTTTAGCGGTTTGTAATAAAGAAAAGAAAAAATGAAACATTTCTTAAAATTCTTATTAATTTGGATAAGCCAAAACTTAGCCATACCCTTTTGGATGATAGGACACGTTCATTTAATGACAAGTGTATATGAAGACTTACATGAAATAATCGCTAGTGTAGGTATGAATATTTTAGTAGCAATTGGATTTTATTTAGATTATAAACAAACAAAAACAAGTAAATAAATAATTATGGATCAACAACAACAACAAATGAATCTCAACATCGATTTGAAAAACACAACATCGATTGAAACCCCTGAAGGAAACAAAGTATTTCAACAAGGTGTATTACTTCGTAAAGTATCTAAATTTGTAGTAGGAGCAGAAGAAGATGCTGTACTACCAGTCCCAGTATTTTACGACCCACAAACTGGAAAAATCCTTGAAAGTACAGTACCTGTTGAATTAAGAGAAGAGTACAAAGGCGACTTAATTTAATGAACCAAATCGAGGTAAAAAATATTTTTGGATGGTTGGATGAGATAACTGTAAAGAAATCTCATCCCGATTCTTTCTCGGAAAAGTCGTGGGATAATTGGAATTCTTATATGATACATAGATATGTATCAATGTATATAGGTTACATAGATGTTGTAAATTATGTACAAAAGATGAACCCACAAGAGAAAAAACAAATTTATACCATTTACCGAGAGATGATTCCAAAGAAAAAACTATGGCTTAAGTACATTAAGAATGAAAACAAAAGAAATTATCAAGAATTAGCAGAATATATAGCCGAAAACCTTTCATGTAGTTTAGGCGAAGCTGACCATTATATTGATATTTTAAAAGAAACTGGTGTACGTCAAATACTTTGGGAAATGGGAGTCAATGAAGAAGAAGCAGATAAATTAATCAAAAAAGCAAAATTATGAGTAAATTAGCAGATATGCTCTATACCTCAGCTATGGCTGATAAAGCAAAAGCATTATTAACACTAGAATTACTAGAAAACAACCCAGCAGGTATTGGAGATCATTCAACTAAAGATTTTTATGATAATGCTGAGGAAGCTCTTCAAATGTTAGTAGATGCTGATGATCGATTAAAAGCAATTGATAAGTATTTAAAAACAAAAACAGTTATTTAATGTTATAAAAATTAGTTATGGGAAGTATTACATCTAAAATAGCAGATATGCTAGAAGACGAATCTCAAGCTTTATATCAAATAAATGGAGTTCAAAAAACTATTAAGGATTTTGAAAAAACATATCCTGAATTAAGTAAAGAATTCCAGGCTATTCAAAAAGAACAATATGAATTGTTTGCTGCTAAAATGATGGATTATGGTTTATCTAATATTTCTTTAGGTTCTAATCTTGACACTAGAGAAGATAGAGATCTTTCACTTACAGGGATTTGGCTCCGTTGTAATGATAAAATCAATCGTTTAAAAAATATGTTGAAACGTAATGGTAAAAATTATGTTCAAGGTGAAGCAATGGTTGATAGTTTTATTGATATTTCAAATTATGGCATTATTGCCATGATGGTTTTAAGAGGTAAATGGAAATAATAAGTTTTATAATTCCAACCATTTACAAATCTCCTAGACTTATTCAATTAATCCATGATTTAGAAAATTGTGATTTAGTTAGTGAAATTCTAGTAGTTGAAGATGCTCCTAGTATAGGAATGTTGGATGGGATAATTTTTAATAAAACTAGAATTATTCCCTTTACTGAAAAACGGTATTGTAATGGAGCTTGGAATTATGGAATAGAAAACGTATCTTCATATTATTATGCTTTATGTAATGATGATGTGAATTTTGATACTAATATTATTAGAGATGTACTTCATTTTTATAAACTTAGACCTAATTCAGGTTTTGTAGGAATGGATAGTTCTCAATTTGATACTACTAACCCTCCAAACTTTTATGGAGTGCAAAGAAAGTTTGATACCACAGCTACAGGAGGTTGGGGGGTTGTAATATTTAATCATAAGAATAATGATGTCATTATTCCAAATGATTTAAAACATTGGTGTGGGGATTCATATTATCTTACATATAGTAAATACCCGAATTATAGTTATTTTGGTTCTAAAGTTTATACTGAAATGTCAACTTCTATGTCACCTAAGATTTTAGAAATTGCTAAACAGGATCAGATTACATTTGAAGAAAAATATAAAAAATAAGTTTTGGCTAAGAAGAAAAAAATCCCCCAAATTGTAAAAGAAATAAGAGCATATCAACCACCTGAGATTAATTACGCTTACCAAAAGAATGTATCTTATTCTCAATTTTCTATGTATAGAGGTTGTCCTAAAAAATGGTCACTTCAGTATAAAGATGGTATTAAAGTATTTACTTCTACAATCCATACAGTATTTGGAACTGCATTACATGAAGTACTTCAACATTATTTAGATGTAATGTATGAGCAAAGTGCTGCAGCAGCTGATAGAGAAAATCTTGTAGAAATGTTTGAAGATGCTCTACGAGAAGAATATAAAGTCCAATATAAGAAAAATGGAAACCAACACTTCAGCTCAAGTGAAGAATTAAGAGAATTTTTTGATGATGGAGTTGAAATTATAAGAACATTCGCTAAAAAACGTAGTTCGTATTTTAGCAAACGAGGATGGCATTTGGTGGGGTGTGAGATACCTGTTGTAATAACGCCTAATAAACGTTATAATAACGTTATATACCAAGGTTATTTGGATGTTGTAATGTATAATGAAAATACTAATACATTTAAAATTATTGATATCAAAACATCTACTAAGGGGTGGAATGATAAAACTAAAAAAGATGAGGATAAACAATTCCAATTAATTCTTTACAAAAAATTCTTTTCAGAACAATTTGGAGTACCAGTAGAAAATATTGATATTGAGTTCTTTATAGTAAAACGTAAAGTTTATGATCATCCTGATTTTGTAATTCCTAGAATTCAAACCTTTAAACCCGCATCAGGTAAAGTAAAACTTAACAAAGCCACCACAGCTTTAAATGAGTTTATTGAGGATGTGTTTGATAGAAACGGATATAAAGAAAAAGAACATCAGGCAAATCCCTCAAAATGGAATTGTACGTTTTGCCCATTTAAAGAAAACCCTGAATTATGCAACGAAGCAATAGGATAAAATTAATTATATTTGATTTAGATGGTGTATTAGTTGAAGCTAAAAAAATACACTATGATGCTTTAAATAGAGCATTAGGTACTTATGCTATTGATTGGAATGAACATCTTTCAATTTATGATGGGTTAAAAACATACCAAAAATTAGATATAATTACTGAAAGAAAGGGACTACCAAAAGAGTTACATGAATCAGTTTGGGGGTTAAAACAAAAATATACTTTAGAAGCACTTAAAGAGTTAAAACCTAACCAAACTCTACAATCTGTAATGTCTGCTTTATCTGAAGATGGTTATAAATTAGCAGTTTGTTCTAACAGCATTCGTAAAACAGTTTTAACCGTATTAGCTAAATTAGGGATTATTGAGTTTATTGATTTAATTATATCTAATGAAGATGTAAAAAATAGTAAACCACATCCTGAAATGTATTGGAAAGCAATTTCAATGATGAGTTGTTTACCTGAGGAGACTTTAATTATAGAAGATTCACCTTATGGTTTGTTGGCAGCAGCTAGAAGTAAATCTTATATTTTAAGAGTAAAAAACCCAACTGAGGTAACTTACACAAACATATTTAAAAAATTAACTGAAATAGAAATGGGAGAAAAACAACATTCCCCAGCTTGGAGGGATAAAAATTTAAATGTGTTAATCCCTATGGCTGGAGCCGGAAGTAGATTTGAACAAGCTGGTTATACATTTCCTAAACCTTTAATTGATGTTCGAAACAAACCTATGATTCAGGTAGTTGTAGAAAATCTTAATATTAAAGCTAATTTTATTTACATAGTACAGAAGTCACACCGTGAAAAATATAACCTAGATACATTACTTAATTTAATTACCCCTGGCTGTAAAATTGTAGAAGTAGATGGATTAACCGAAGGTGCTGCTTGTACTGCTTTAATGGCTAAAGAGTTTATTGATAATGATCAACCACTTTTTTTTGCTAATTCTGATCAATTTGTAGAATGGGACTCAAATGAATTCATGTATAAAATGAATGAAACTGAAGCTGATGGGGGTATTGTAACATTTGAAGCTACCCACCCAAAATGGTCATTTGCTAAAGTAGATGAAAATGGTTTAGTAACTGAAGTAGCAGAAAAAAATCCAATTTCTAACATTGCAACTGTTGGTTACTATTATTGGAAACATGGCTCAGATTTTGTAAAATATGCTGAACAAATGATTGAAAAGAATATTCGTGTAAATAATGAATTTTATGTTTGTCCGGTATTTAATGAAGCTATAGAGGATAAAAAACAAATTCGTACTTTTAATATTAACAAAATGTGGGGATTAGGCACCCCTGAAGATTTAAGTTATTATTTAGAACATTACAAATGAAAATAGCAGTTTTATTAACAGGGATATCATTAGGGGATAGAGCTAAAGATTGGAAATTAGCTAAATCTCAAATTAAAGACAAGGTTATAAATTGTTGGCCTTCTACTTTTGATATCTCAGTTTATATTACTACTTACCCCCATAGTGAATTAAAGGAATTAATAAATTTTTATTCTCCTAAAAAACATCAAATTTTGGATTATGAAACTTCTGATCAAAGAATAACATATGCTAAATCTTTGGAAATGTTAATTGGAGAAGACATTGATTTAATAGTATCAACTAGATTTGATATTGATTTTGTTTATCCTTTATCTGAATATCCTATAAATTTTAATAAATTTAATTTTTTATTTAAAGAAGGAGGAGGTTGGTGGGAAAGTCATCAATTTACTTCTGATAATTTGTTTATTTTTCCGAAAAAATACCTTTTAAGTTTGATCCAATCAGTTTATAGTTTACATTCAAACCCAGTTCGCCCACAAACAGATTTACACCCTACTTACTCTAGGTTAATTCCTCTAATAGGAAAAGAAAATACTAATTTCCTTTCAAAAAAAATGGAGTTATCAAATAATAATACTCAATATACTTTACTAAGATCATGAGAACTGCTATTTGTATATCGGGGTTAGATAGATATTATAGAGAAACTTATACTCTCTTTAAAGAAAATATCTTAGATAAACTCCCAGGAGAATATGATATTTTTATATCAACTTGGGAAACCGAAAATATTCTAGATATTAAGGATCTATATAAACCTACTTTTTTCAAAACAGATCCTAACATACCTGAAAACCTAAAATGGTATGAGGAATGGGAAGAATTTTATACTAAATTTCCTAATAACAGTGATGCTAATCCTGGTAATACACTTCCAATGCTTTATAAAGTAAAGGATTGTATGGAAATAGTAAAAAAATATGGACAAACAGTTACAGTAGCTTATGATTATGTTATTAGAACTAGATTTGATATTTTACACAACACCCCCTTAAATTTATACCAATTATTAAATTTAAACCATAACGAAATTGGCATACACTATTCTCCCAGACCAGAAGAACCTGGGTGGTTATATGATGGTTTTGCTTTTGGGGGTTGGGAAACAATGACAACTTATTCTAACTTATATAATAACTTATTAAACCAATCAAAAGAAAGCAACACATGGGTTATACATGAAATACTAAGAGACTATATTATAAACAGTAATATACAATCTATAAACCCAGATAATATGGTGGGGATGATAAAATCAGGTACTCCTTACATATTTTTTGCTCCTAATTACCCTGATAATGTAAAAAATTTAGCATGGAAAAGTTTAGAAAAAATACAAAGATCTTAATTTCTCATAGAGGAAATATTGATGGTCCTATTCCAAAATTAGAAAATGCTCCTGAATATGTTGATAATGCTCTTAGTTTAGGTTATCATGTTGAAATTGATGTTTGGTCAATTGAGGGTGTATTATTTTTGGGACACGATAAACCCATTCATGGTATAACTCAAGATTGGCTAAACAAAAGAGCTCATTTACTTTGGATACATTGTAAAAATATAGAAGCTATGGAATGGTTTAATTCAATAGGAGGATTTAATTATTTCTGGCATGAAAAAGATACTGTGACATTAACTAGTAGAAACTACATTTGGGCTTATCCTGGTAAACAACCTATTAAAGGTAGTATAGCAGTTAAACCTGAAGAATTTAAAGATGAATTGAATGAATGTATTGGGATTTGCAGTGATTATATTAAAGAATATAATTCCTAGAATCCATACATACGTATAGACAAATATAATAAATAAAAATTATGGCAAACAAAGACATGACATTGACAAGTGTAAAAATCCAAAGTGATTTGTTTGAGAATTTTAAAATCGAATGCGTAAAACGTAAGTTTTCTTTCCAAAAGCTTGCCGACCGCGCTATTTATTTGTATCTTACAGATGATGATTTTAGAAAAACAATTACTAATCACACAAACTTAGATTTAGAAAAATAAGATTACATGAAAGAAGGTTACATTAAACCAGAAGATAGGAAAAAAATCCTTCTTCTAACGGATGACATTCGAGTTCATTCAGGAGTTGCTCAAATTGGTCGTGAAATGGTTGTAAATACCTCTCATAGATATAATTGGGTCCAATTGGCGGGTGCAGTCAAACATCCTGATAAAGGAAAACGAATTGATTTATCTGAAGATACTAATAAACAAGCAAATATCAATGATTCATCAGTAATTATTTATCCAACTGATGGGTACGGGAATCCTGATTTGTTAAGACAAATTATCAAAATGGAAAACCCAGATGCTATTTTCTTGATTACAGACCCAAGATACTTTGTATGGGTGTTCCAAATGGAAAATGAAATCCGTAAACAAATTCCTATTGCATATTTAAACATTTGGGATGATTATCCTGCTCCAATGTATAATAAAGAATTTTATGAATCATGTGATGCTTTGTTTGGTATTTCTAAACAAACCGTAAACATTAATAAAATTGTACTTGGTGATAAAACTGAAGGTAAAGTTATTAAATATGTTCCCCATGGTTTAAATAATAAGAATTTTAGAATCTTAAAACAAGAAGATCCTGAGATTAAAGAATTTAGAAACTATCTTACTAGAGGTAAAGAATATGATTTTATTCTTTTATTTAACTCAAGAAATATTAGACGTAAATCAATTCCTGATACTATTTTAGCTTGGAAATTATTCTTAGAAAGCATCAGTAAAGAAGAAGCAGAAAAATGTTTATTAGTTCTTCATACTGAACCATCAAGTGATCATGGTACAGATCTACCAGCAGTAATTGAATACTTCTTCCCTGAAGACACGGGTAATATCGTTATTTCTAATGATAAATTACCTACTGAAAAAATGAATCTTCTTTATAATTGTGCAGACGGAGTTGTATTAGCTTCCTCAGCTGAAGGTTGGGGGTTATCATTAACTGAAGCATTATTAACTGGTACTCCATTTATTGCAAACGTAACAGGTGGTATGCAAGATCAAATGAGATTTGTAGATGAGAATGGAGAATGGTATACACCAAACCCAGATGTTCCTTCAAACCACAGAGGTACCTATGAAGAATGTGGTAAATGGGCTCTACCAGTTTACCCAACAAATATGTCGGTTGTAGGTTCACCTGCTACTCCTTACATTTATGATGATAGATGTAGTTTTGAGGATATTGCTCATAGAATGTTAGAACTTTACACTATGCCCAAAGATGAAAGAAAAAGACGTGGTGAAGAGGGAATGAAATGGGCTATTGGAGATGAAGCTGGATTTACTTCTGAAAAAATGGCTCAACGTATTATTGAAGGAATGGATGAATTATTTGAGGTTTGGAAACCAAGAGAAAAATATTACATTTATAAAGATACAGATTACGAACCAAGAGTTTTAAAACATAAATTAATTTATTAATGAAAAATACATTTTACGTAAGTTGCCCAATTGACACTTATTCTGGATATGGTGCTCGATCAAGAGATTTTGTTAAAGCACTCATTAAATCAGATAAGTATGAAGTAAAAATCTTACCTCAAAGATGGGGCTCTACACCTTTTGGTTTTATTGATGATCATATTGAAGAATGGGGATTTTTAAAACAACATTTATACCCTAAACCCCAATTAACAGAACAACCTGATATTTGGTGTCAAATTACAGTTCCAAATGAATTCCAACCTGTTGGAAAGTATAATATTGGTTTAACAGCCGGTATTGAAACTACAGCTTGTGTTCATTCTTGGATTGAGGGTTGTAATAAAATGAATTTAATTCTTACTTCATCAAACCATTCAAAGAAAGTATTTGAAAGTACTAGCTTTACTGTAGATAATAATGGTCAAAAACAAGAATTAAAAATTACTACTCCTGTAGAAGTTCTTATTGAAGGAGCTAATTTAGATATCTATAAACCTGTTAAGTCAATCTTTAATCTAAATGAAATTAAAGAAGATTGGTGTTACTTATTTGTAGGCCACTGGATGCAAGGTGAAATGGGAGAAGATAGAAAAAATGTAGGGTTGTTAGTTAAAGCTTTTTACGAAATATTCAAAAATAAGAAAAAACGTCCTGCCCTTATTTTAAAAACAAGTAATGGTACTTCTTCCCATATGGATAGGAGAGAAATTCAAAAACGAATTGCATCTATTCAAAAATCCACCCCTAGTAATGATTTACCTAGTATATATCTTTTGCATGGTGAGCTAAGTGATGAAGAAATGAATGAACTCTATAACCATTCTAAAGTAAAAGCCATGGTTAGTTTAACTAAAGGTGAAGGATTTGGCCGTCCATTACTTGAATTTAGTCTAACCAACAAACCAGTAATTGCTACAGGATGGTCAGGTCATACAGATTTCCTTAATCCTGAATTTTCAGGTTTAATGGGAGGTAAACTTACCAACGTTCACCCGTCTGCTGCTAATGACTTCTTATTAAAAGAGGCACAATGGTTTAGTGTTGAACACGGTCATATTGGTTATTTCCTAAATGATGTGTTTAATAATTATAAAGATTGGACAGTAAAAGGTAAACGTCAGGGATATTTTAGTAGAACTAATTTTAGTTTTGAAAATATGTGTACCCAACTAGATGAATATTTAGATAAATATGTTCCTTTAATTCCTGTAGAAAATAAATTGAAGTTACCTTCAATGAAAAAAATTGAACTTCCTAAAATGAAATTAGTATAAAATGGATAATTTAAGTACGTGTAATCGTTGTGGTGGTGATGCTTGTTATATTCAAGAAGTAAACCAAGACATTAAAAACTACCAGTGTATGGGGTGTGGGTTTGTTACAAACTCCCTTATGAAACAAGGTTCTCAATTTTTTGAAGAACAAATGGAATTACTTCCTAATTTGTATAAAGAATTAATGGGTGAAGATGAAGAAGGTTTAGTTTGGATGCCCGCAACCATTAATTTACCTTCTCAAGGAATGGTATTTGCTAATGGTACAAGTGGTGAAAACTGGAGATGGGCAGCTGTTCAATCTGTACCTGTAAAGGAAGAAGAAAAAGAAAAATACCCAATTCCAGGTAAACCCGGAGAATTCTATGAACAAAGAATGGATATGGAAACCTTAAAAGAATTTGGGGAAAAAGATTTTATTGAAGCTTTAGATTATATCGGAGTGTTTGATGGAAGTAAATAAATTAATAGAAAGTTTAGAGATTTTAGATCAAAAAGATATTAAATCTTTTAAATTAGTATTTTCTAATAAAAGTATAAACGTAAAAGAGTTATTAAATGAAATTAAGTTACGCTATCTTAACCCACAATGAGGGCGAGTATATTGAAAAATTACTTTCATTTTTGGTTAGTAATAAACGTACTGAAGATGAAATTGTAATAGTTGATGATTATTCTGATGATGAATTAACTAAATCTATTTTAGAAAAATATAAAAAAGATATTATTCTTGAATATAGAACCTTTGATGGGGATCACACTCAAAAGAATTATTTAAATAGTTTATGTACCGGGGATTATATTCTGCAGTTAGATGCTGATGAATTAGTTTCTAAAAGATTTTTAGATATGCTACCTGAGTTATGTGAGATTAATCAAGGTACTGATTTATTTATTATGCCCCGAATTAATACTGTTGAGGGGTTAACCCCAGAGTATGCCCAAAAGTGGAGGTGGAATGTAAATGATAAGGGTTGGGTGAATTTCCCAGATTGGCAAATGCGTCTCTATAGAAACCATGAAAGTGTAAAATGGGATGGTTTATTACATAGTACAATTACAGGGCATAAAAATTATGTCTATCTCCCACAAGATGAATTATTTTGTATTTTACACCCAAAACAATTAGAAAGACAAATCGAACAAAATGATTTGTATGAAAAAATAGAACAAAACGGAAGAACCAAATATAAAGTATAATGATTCCTAATAAATTTCATTTTATTTTTGGTTTAACAGAAGACTTTGGAGGTAAACCTTTTAATATAGTTCATTATTTAGCTATAAAATCAGCTTATGATTTAAACAACCCTGAGGTTATCTATTTTTACTACACTTATGAACCCTCAGGTGAATATTGGGAGAAAGCAAAACCCTATTTAACTTTAGTTCAAGTCGAAGCTCCTAATGAAATATTCGGTAATAAAATTGAACACATGGCTCATAAAGCTGATATCATTAGATTACAAGCTTTGTATGAGCATGGGGGTATTTACATGGATATGGATACTATATGTGTTCAAAGTTTTAAGCCATTATTAAATAATTCAACAGTAATGGGTATTCAAGGACACACAGATAATCCTAAAATACCCTATGGTTTATGTAATGCTATAATTTTAGCTGAACCCGAAAGTGAATTTATTACTCAGTGGTTAATGCAATATTCTTCTTTTAACCACTTAGCTTGGGATACTCACTCTGTTCAATTACCATTACAAATGGCTAATAAATTAGATATTAAAATTACTCAATTACCTTATACAGCATTTCATTATCCTTTACATACCGAAGAAGGTATTAAAGATATGTTTGTTCGAGATAAAGAATTTCCTGAAGCTTATGCCCACCATCTTTGGGAAAGTAATTCATGGTCGTATATTATGGGCTTAAATGAAGAAGTTATTAAAACAAATCCTACAACTTATAATAAAATAGCAAAACAATTTTTATGAAAACAGCATTAGTACTTGGTGGTGGTGGCTTTATTGGTGGCCACTTAGCAAAACGATTAAAAGATGAGGGGTTTTGGGTTCGTGTGGTTGATATTAAAGAACAACATGAATTCTGGAACCATGAAGATATTTGTGATGAATATGTTTCAGGTGATCTAAGAGATCCTAAAATAGTATCTCAAGTAATGTTTGCTCCAAACCAACATTCTGAAAATGATAAAGAAAATTCATTTGATGAAGTATACCAATTAGCAGCTGATATGGGTGGTGCCGGATATATTTTTACAGGTGATAACGATGCTAACGTAATGCATAACTCAGCTTTAATTAATTTAAATGTTGTTTATGAAGCTGCTAAAAAATCAGTCAAACGAGTATTCTATAGTTCATCGGCTTGTATGTACCCAGAACATAACCAATTAGATCCAGATAATCCTAATTGTGAAGAATCAAGTGCTTATCCAGCTAACCCAGATTCAGAATATGGTTGGGAAAAATTATTTAGTGAGCGTTTATTCTTAGCATTTAATCGTAACTATGGTTTAGATGTTAGAGTTGCTCGTTTCCATAATATCTTTGGTCCAATGGGAACTTGGACAGGTGGTAAAGAAAAAGCACCTGCTGCTATGTGTCGTAAAGCAGCTGAAGTAGGGATGGATGAATATATTGAAGTGTGGGGTGATGGTCAACAAACCCGTTCATTCCTTTATATTGATGATTGTTTAGAAGCAGTACTACGCTTTATGCGTCAAGAAGAATTCTATGGACCTGTAAATATTGGTTCTGAAGAAATGGTTACAATTAACCAATTAGCTGAAATGGCACTTGAGATTGCTGATAAAAAAGAAAGATCTTATATTAAAAATATTGCTGGGGAAGAATTCCAAACTAAATATGGATTTAAATGTCCTGTGGGTGTTAGAGGACGTAACTCAGATAATAAACTTTACAAAGAAAAAATGGGATGGGAGCCAACCAAACCACTTTATGAAGGTATGAAAGAAACATTTAAATGGATTAACCAACAAGTATACAAATAAAATGAAAAAATTTATAGTTACAACAACAATTAATGAACCAACATTAGCAACTCGTAGGTTTTGTAAAATTGCTAAAGAAAAAGATTGGACTTTTGTAATTGTAGGTGATACAAAAACACCTCATGAAATGTACAATTCCTTAGAAAATGAATTTGGGGAATGTGTAATCTACCTCCACCCCGACCAACAAGAAGTATTCTACCCAGAATTAAGTAAAACTATTGGTTGGAAAAGTATTCAACGTCGTAATATTGGTTTTGTATTTGCTTATGATCAGGGGGCTGAAATTGTAGCTACAATTGATGATGATAATATTCCTTATGATAATTGGGGAGATGAAATATTTGTAGGTCAAGAAATTGAAATTGATGTTTATGAGCATAAAGATTTTGTAGTATTTGATCCAATTTCTCCTACCAACCATAACGATTTATGGCATAGAGGATATCCAATTGAAATGGTTCCTGAAAAAAACAACATTGAATATAAAGGTAAAGGTTTACGTAAAGTATTAATTCAAGCTGATTTTTGGGATGGTGATCCTGATATTGATGCTTTGTGTCGTTTAAGTAAAATGCCTGTATGTAAGTTTACTGAATTTAAACCATTCGGTAGCCCCGATATTGCACCATTTAACTCACAAAATACATTTTTAGCGCGTGAAGTATTGCCTTATTACGCAGTACTACCTCATGCCGGTAGAATGGATGATATTTGGGGAGCTTACATTGTACAACACTATTTCCCACGTTCTGTAGTTTATAATAAAGCAACAGTTTATCAAGATCGTAATGTTCAAGATTTGATTACCAATATGGAAAATGAAATCATTGGCTACAGAAATACTCTGAATCTAATTAACGATTTGTCTAATTATCATGATTATTTACCAGAACCAACCAAAAAATTCTGGGATGTTTATAGAAAACAATTTAATTAATATGAAAATATCAGCAGTTATAGTATCCCGAAACGATAATTATGGAGGTAATTTAGTTGAGCGTTCATCATATTGTTTCCAATCTTCAATCGACACTTATGATGAAGTAACCTATATAGATTGGAACTCCCCAGAACAAAGTTTATTTTACGAGGTTAAGGATAATCTTAATTTTAAAGGTAATTTTAAACATATTGTAATTCCTCCTGAAGCAGCCAAAATGCTTACTAATTATGACCCTCATGCTCAAGTTTGTTGTGAGGTATTAGGTCGTAACATTGGTATTAGAAGGTCAAGTGGTGATTATATTGTTTCTACTAATATTGATATTATTGCTCCTAAACGTGAAGATTTAGAAAATACTATTAATGAAATGGATAAAGATAGTTTTTATACTATCTCTCGTAGGGATGTTGATCTTCCTGTAATTAAAGAATTTCATGGTGGAGAGGTTAATTATTCAGCTTATGATAAACTACGTCAACATTTAATTGATCAAAATTATATCCCTAATCCTGAAAAAAAATTACAAGAAGGGGATGACTATAGTATGATTAATTGTTGTGGTGATTTTCAAATAGCTCCTCGTCACATTTGGGATGAAATTAGAGGGTTTGAAGAAGAATTAATTTACCCTTTATTCGCAGACACAAATGTGCAGAAAAAAGCTGTAATGCATGGTTTTGGTTTAAAAGCATTATTTGATCCTCCTTTTTACCACATCAATCACGGAAGAGGTGGTGGTGGTTTATTTGATGGGAAAAATAGAAAAGCAAATGATCAACAAAGAGCTATTATCAACCAAAAACTAACCCAAAACCCAGAATCATGGGGGTTTGCTGATGTAGATATAGAATACGAAATATTCTAATATTTATTAATGAACATCTTAATAACCCCCTACTATGGAAAAAGACACAAAAACCAAAAAAAGGGAGGTAACTAACATTGAGCTTGTTTACGGAAGTAAAGAAGATCTTGTTAGCTTAGCTTCAAAAGAAGAGTTTGTAAACTTCATTTTAGAAGACAGTTTAAAAACAATTACTAAGGCAATTAACGAAAATTTGGAGAAGGTTGAATTATTTAATATATTAAACCTGTCGTTAATCATCGAATTAGATAAATCCAAGTATAAAAACGTTTTAGAACGTATTATACAACATTATGTTGAAGTTGAGGATTATGACAAATGTATTGAAATTCAATCTCTTATAAACAAATTATGAAAAAGTGGAAATATTATACTCTAAAAGATGAAAACAAAGAAGCAGTAGGAGTTCTATATGCCGAAGACATCAATGAAGCTTATGCAATTGCTAGCCGAATGAAAAAATTATCTTTATTAGAATTTGAAAAGTTATTTGGAGTTGAAAGACTATGAGTGAGGAATTTGAAGGAGCTCAAGACATAAAAGATTTATTTAAACAAATCTTAGGTTCAGAAGTTATTATAAAGGATAATATAGATGCTACTGAAGAAGGAGTATTTTTAACTTTTATTAAGAAGTTAGAAGAAGCTTATGAGATAGAAAATAAACTTTTTGAAGTAAGTGGTATTGAATTAGGTAAAGTAACAGATCCTCTTTGGTTTGTTTTAGAAAATTCATTTAAATTTTTATATGGGGAAGAGGCTGCAGATCTAATCTGGTGGTACATTTTTGATAGATTTAACCCTGATGGTTCAATTGTTCCATTGGAAGATGAAGATGGAAAACAATATACTTTTAATGATCCTAAAGACTTATGGGCTTATATTAAGTATAGGTTTCCTGAGGAAGATGAAGAATAATTTGGTTTTGTAAAAAAATCTTCGTATATTTACGAAAATTTTAAAAGTTACGTATAATTATAAGTTATGAAACTAGAAATGATTCCTTGTATTAAGTGTAAGCAGGATATGCCCAAACTTAGGTTAGAAAAGTATGGCTATAGAAGCTGTGTAAATTGCTCTACAACTGGAGCTTATCGTGCTATTACTACTGTTAATGGAGAAGGAGACCACACTTGGAATGATATTCAATTGATGACCCCTGAACAGTATGATTCTTATCAAAGGTTAGAGGCGACTAATAGTGGTAAAAAAATAACCCCTGAGTTTAATAATTTTGAGGATGAGGATCGTAATCTCCAAGGCCCATTTATTATTAAAGAATTAGAAGATTAATGCCTAAAGCTAAACCACTTACTAAAGAACAAATTGTAGCTGCTCAATCCCAAACATTGAGTAATATGGCTGCTGCTAGGTGGTTGAATTGTTCTTACCAACACTATAAAAAGTGGGCAAAACTCTATAAAGATGAAGAAACAGGTAAAACTTTATTTGAAAAACAATTAAACCCCTCAGGTAAAGGAATCCCAAAATTTCTACGTTCTTCTGGCAAAGAACCAGCCTTATTAGATATTATTGAAGGTAGAATTAATGCTGCTTCATTTTCTCCTGAAAAAATTAAGTATAGACTTGTAAGTGAGGGATATTTATTAGAAGAATGCTCCAACTGTGGTTTCCATGAACGTAGGGTACTGGATTATAAAATACCCTTGTTATTACATTTTAAAGACGGAAACAAGAAAAATTACCGCAAAGAAAATATAGAGTTTTTATGTTATAATTGTTATTACTTAACAATTGGAGATGTTTTTGATAATAAACAAATAGAAGGTATCGAGGATCATAAACCAGTAAACCAAAGTAACGTTGATTGGGAGTTAGATGACTATACAAAACAGCGTTTAAAAGAATTAGGTTTAGGGGAGGATGATAAAGATGATGATCTTGATATCGTAGCTTACTTATGAAAAAGAAACGTACTCGAAATATAAAAAGAAAAAAACATGATAAGTTGATTAATGATTATGATAATCAGAAAAACAAACACCTTGAACGTTTAGCTAAAAAAATGTTGGAGAACGACGAAAAATTTAGTAAATTACGTGAAAAGGGAATTGATGATAGTTTCCTAGATTTATTTTAATTATGGCTTATTCTGTAAACGTAAAAAATTATCAAGAATTTGAAGACCTTATTTATAATAAGGACTTAAACATTTCTAAAGCCTGTGTTAATGGGATTTTAGAAAACCTCAATACTAAAAAACGTCATGTGCACGTTTTAGAAATAATGATTGAGGATGAAGATAAAATAATGGATTTAACTGTTGATAGAAGAGATTTTATTGATACTTTAGAAAAAAATCTTGAAATTCATGTTTACCATGAGGAGTATGAACGTTGTGTGAAAATACAAAACGCAATTCAAAAACTTAAAAATAAATAATTATGAAACTTTATAGATACGATCCAAAATCACTTCAATTTAAAAAATTCCCAATTTCAATTCAAGCATTTAAAGCTTTATTCACAGCAGTTTTAATTTTCTTATTTTTAGGTATGAGTACTGTAAAAATAGATACCCAATATATTACTGATACTGAAAATATACTTCTAATAAAAAACCAGAATGAGTTTAATGAAGAAAAATTAATTTTAAAACTTAAAGAACTTAACCTACCTTACCCACATATTACATTAGCTCAAGCTAAATTAGAATCGGGTGAGTTTAGTTCTCGTATTTTTAAAGAAAACCACAATTTGTTTGGTATGAAAGAAGCTAGAGTTAGAATTAATTTAGCTCAAGGTACTCAATACGGACACGCCTATTATGCTAATTGGGAAGAAAGTGTATTAGACTATGCTTTTTGGTATGCTAGTTATGCTCGTAAATGTAATTCAGAAGAACAACTTTTTCAATTGTTGGATCAGCAATATGCTGAAGCTAATCAATACGTATCATCATTAAAACGTATTATAGCAAACCAACAATTAAAGGAAAAGTTTAACTAATGGCAAGATCACAAACAGCAACATTAAAGCAAGATAAGCCTAAAATCAAAAGACCAGGTATTCATGCTAAAACTAAATCATCAAAATTAAAATCAAGTAAAAATTATACTAAAAAGTATAAAGGTCAAGGTAAATAATTAATTAAATTTTATGTTATGAGTAAAAACTCAAGTAAACAGTTGTATGAAGCTAATCAGGAATGGTTGAAGTGGGCTAGAACAAAATATCCTAGTTTAAAAGTCAAGAAAAAAACACCACCTCCTTTCCCTGTTTATAATGAGCTTAATGGATATTGAGATAGAAGAAGTAAATAGTTTTAGAGAATTTTTTGATCAATTAGATGATGAATTTCTAATCAAACTCCATTTAGCAGGTCCCTATAATTTACACCGGTTATGTACAATGTATTCTTTAGATCTTCAAATGGAAAAAGAAGCAATAGAAAATGAAAGTTTTAGTAATAGGAGAGGAATGTGTTGATAAATTTATTTATTGCCAAATAGATAGACTATCTCCTGAAGCACCAGTTCCAGTATTAATCCCCATAGAAACAACATCAAACCCAGGAATGGCTGGTAATACAATAGCTAATGTTAAAGCTATGTCTAATGCTTCAATTATGAATATTGTGCAAGATGGCATTACCAAAACAAGGTATGTTGATAAAAAAACAAACCATATGTTTTTAAGAGTTGATGAAGGGGAAAATAATATTAAACCTTTTGAATGGTCCATGCCTGTAGATATGGCTTTAGGCCAAGCAGATATTGTAATTGTAAGTGATTATAATAAAGGTTTTTTATCAAATACTGATTTAAAAGAAATTGCTCGTAAATCAACCTTATCAATTTTAGATAGTAAACGCAAACTTACAAATGATATTGTTAAGGAATTTTCATTTATAAAATTAAATGAATTAGAACATTTAAATAATCCTCAATTAACTACAGATAACATTATTACTACTTTAGGTAAAAAAGGTGCTAAGTACAAAAATGTATTATTTGAATCACCTGATCCCCAAGATACAATTGATGTGAGTGGAGCCGGTGATACCTTTACAGCTGCTTTTATATTAAAATACTTTGAAACTAAAGATGAAAAAACTGCTATTCAATTTGCTAATAAAAAAGCTTCTGAAGTAGTTTCGCAGAGAGGCGTGGTTACCCCAAAATAGATTCGTATATTTACCCTGTAAATGAGATAAGTAGGGGCTGGCCGATACAGAAGGTGGTAAAAGGATGCTAGCAGTAAAAGGGGTTCGATTCCCCCCGGCCTCTCAAAATATTAAATAAAGGTTATATGCTTTGGGAATTTACAAATAAAAATAAGTATGGTAATTTAAGAAGCCGTATTATTTATCGTCCTGATGGTGAACCATTTAGTTTCAACCCAAAAGGATTTGGTAGTTTTGTTAATGTAAGAGTATTTAAATACACTTATGAACATCCAGTTATCCCCCCTAGTTTATTTACAGGTCAAGATGGTCAAAAATATATTGTGCCAACTTGGCAAAAGGTAGTACCTGAAACTACTTTAAATGATGTTAAGTGGGTTAAACCTAAGATTAAAAAGGAAAAACCACAGAAAAACGAATGGTTATTTGAATCCAAAAGTGATCCTGGCCATTTTTATAAAGTAACTCAAGTTGGTGTTACCTATAAATGTAATTGCCCAGGTGTTTGGAGAGCAAAAGATCGTGAGTGTAAACATATTAAAGAAGTAAAAGCAAATGTGTAAGGTTACCTGGTGTAAAAAAGAACCATTAAAATATATGAATGGGAAACCTAAAGCATATTGTGCTGACCATGTTCAGTATAAACAATATGCTAGTAATGCTCCATCTCGTCCTTGGTTAATGTATAAAGTGGAAAAAATACTAGCTGAAGATTTAGTTTGTGAGCATTGTGGGTTGGATATGGTAAAACAATATGGTCAAGAAAATTTCAAATCCATTATTACAGCAATGGATGTTGACCATATTAATCCCAGTATCAAAGGTACACCTAAAGGTGAACAACCAAACAATTACCAGTTACTTTGTAAAATGTGTCATATAATTAAATCCCATAAAGAGGGAGATTTTATAGCAAAAAAATATAGATAATGGCTGAAAATAGAGGACGTCCATCAGAACAACCAGCAGTTGTAAAACAAAAGCGTGTTGAAACTTATTATGAAGTACCATCTAAACCAGAATTAGGTTGGAAATCAGTTTGGCATTACGATTTAAATAAATCAAAAGTTGGACCTTGGAAAACAGAACACACACCTCCTAAAGGATATAAACATCCTAAAGTTAAGGTAGTTAAAAACCAATCTTATGGGGGAATGCCTATAGTTATGGTGTTTAAGACTTCAAATCGATCAAATGCCAAAACTAAAATGAAGGTGTGGAATAATACAAACATAGACTACATTATAACACAAGATAAACTCCCGGGTGTACCAGATAAAGCAGAGATATTAGAATTAGGTGTAGGGGAAAGTTTTATAGCAAACTGGCAATCTAAATATAACTTATAATATTTATAAACAAAAGTATTAAAATAATAAAGATATGGCAACAAGAGCTTTAGTTGGTTTCATTACAGATAAGCCAGAATTAATTTCAACATACAACCATTATGATGGTTATCCTGAAAACCTAGGTAAAGGGTTAGAATCACATTATGCAATGCCTGAAGAAGCATTAAAAGTAGCTTCTATGGGTTATATTTCATATTTAGATCCTGAAACAGGTGAAATTGAAGCCAAACACCAAGAACCAGCTGATAGAACCCCATTAAGTACAGATTTTGATGAAGCTATGATGCAAGTAGCTGAAATGGGTGATTCTTACGGTGCTGATTATATTTACATTTATAATGTTGAAACCTCAGACTGGGCTTATGCCTCAGTAGGTAGTGGTATTAGATCAGCATCAGAACAACTAAGAAGATCACTTATTGATTTAGATGGTGGTGTTTTTGGTCCTTCACTTGATGAAGTAAACGAAGACTACAATACTAAATGGAATAAGTTTTTAAATGAAGCTAGTGGTTTAGATAAAGTAATGTCTCAAGCATTCTTTAAACTTCAAGACGAACCAGAAGAAATGTTAAGTGCTTATAAAGCGTCATTAGCAAATGATATTCGTTTAAATGGTCAAGATGATTATGCTGATTACTCAGTAGAAGATTTTGTTGAAGACTATGAGAACTACATTGCTGATAAAATGGATATGTAATTATGGCTGTAACATTTAAAATTATATTACAAGACGTTGTTACTCAGGAATATGTTACTGAAACTGGAACAAGCCCAAACATTTCAGAAGCTAAATTATTTTCAACAGTAGATTTTAATACTCTTCCTACTGGTAGTTTTTCTCAAACCCAGATTGTGCATGTAACTTAGTTTTAAAGACGTCATATGAAAAATTTGGAGCCCCGAAAGGGGCTTCGTATATTTACCCCGTAAAAAGAAATAATTAAGGTTATGTATAGATTCGAAAAAGAAAATCAAGATTTGTTTATTGCCCTTGCTAGTATTTTAAATACTAAAGGTGCTGGTATTGCTATGGAAAGTGATTGGGATCACTGGAAAGAACACAAAGAATTTAAATCCACTAATATCCCTTATGTTGGTAGTGGCCATTATATGGGTAACGAAGGTTTTTATTTTAAAGCCGATCGTAATTTCTTTGGTATAAGTTTAGAAGAACTTAGAGATAGTTTTCCTATCAATATTGATGGTTACAAATTTGAGTGTGTTAGTATTAGTGAATATGAAGTTGAATATGATGGTGACAGAAGTTGGCCTGAAAGTATTGGTTTTATTGTTACTAAAGATGGTGTAAATGTGTTAAATAAATAAGTTATGACGTTGGATGATTTAAAACAGTATGATGATTGGTTTTACGTTGGTGATATTGCTGATGTAGATGGAAATGGTTGGGTTATTCGTGAAGAAGCCGAATTAATTCTTTTAGAGTACAATGCAGGAATCCAAAAATAAATTTGGTTTCCTGAAAAATTGTTCGTATATTTACCCCGTAAATGATAAAGGTTATGTTACAGAAAATTGATTTCAAAATGTTAGCAACAGCACTAGGTGCTTTTGGTTTAGGTTACCTCACAATGGCAGGTACAGTTCAAAATTATATTCACTTTGCAGACCCACTTAATGAAATGGCATTTGCTTTTATGGCAATGTTTATGGGTGTTGTTTGTTTATTCGGTATTAAAAAATAAAAGTTATGGCAAAAATAGAAAAATCAATCGTTACGCCCAAGTGGCTAAAAATTAAAGAAATGTATGAGCAAGGTACTAATGGCTCAAACAAGTATGGAACCAATTTTGAGATTGGTGGTGAGCTAGATATTCTAGCATCAGAATTTGTTGATATACTAGGTGAAATCACTCAAAAATTTGGTTGGGATTGTATTGTTGAAGGAGTAAAAATGGATCTCTGGAAAGAACGTGGTTGGTCTTTGATTGAAAATGCTGGTTTACTTCCTGAAATTGCTTGGAAAGATGAATTAGAAGCTGAGCAAGAAAAGAAAGATGAATGGTATGAAACCGAAGATGAAATAGATTTAGAGGAATTAGCAAAACAAGAGTATGGATTCTAAATTAAAAGAATATTTGTATCTCAAATTAAGAAACATCCAACAACAGTTGGAAGATAGAGATATAAGAGGTGCTATGTCTCAAATAGAAGATTTAATCAATAAAATTCAATACGATCAATTATGAAGTATATTGAAGTAACAGGTTGGGGAAACAAGCGCAAGCATCTTATCCCACTAAATAAAATTATTGATTTTAATTTTGAAGGTGATTATACTACTATTACTCTAACCAGCGGTAAAAGTATTAATGCTACAGAATCAGAATCAACTATTAGAGAAATGCTAAGTTACCATAATGCTAATGTGGTAAATGAAGAGAACATTCGTACATTCTACGAAGGATTGGCTGAGTTCCAAGCAGAACAGGAACCACCATACTATTATGAAGGAGATGATGAATTGCCATTTTAAATTATGAAACAGAAAGTAATTGACGTAAAGTACAGAAAAGATTCAACTCAATTCCCTAAGTGGATGAAGTATGAAATCACATTGTTGAATGAAGATGGTTCAACTGACAAAATCCCAGCTTATGGGAAGGACCTACAAGATGCTCTATCACGAGTAGTACATGATAAAAAAGTACAAAAAATTAGTAAAACTACTAATTCAATTCCTTGGTGGGGTTGGGCTTTAACTTGGTTTGGATACCTTGGTTTTATATCTTTTTGGTGGGAAAAATCAGGTAATACTGATATTCTAGCAGGTGGTATTTTATCTGCTATGGTAATCCTAGTATTTGTTATGTTATGGTCTAAAGATCGAAATGTAAATAAAAATGGCTGAAAAAAGAGGTAATACAGTAAAACTTCGTTATGATTTTAACGAAGCACGTTGTTGTGAAGTTGAATATGCCCCCGGTAAATGGGGACGCACAACAGGTCGTGAATTTAGATCATTTAAAGGCAATCGTCGTATTCTAAATGTAGATGATCCTAACAATGCATTTTATGAAGACTATAACGGTCCTGTGTATTTATTCGGAACCAATAAAACTATTAACCAATCAGATAAAGATGGTCTTCAATTTGAAAATGGTATAGATCCTAGAGATCAATACCGTAAACAAGGAAGATGGAGAATTTAAATTTTGAATTTTGGGATGATCAATGGAAAAGACATACCGGGAAAGAGACAAAGCAAGGAAGAAAGGAACCTAGCACAGAAGATTCGACGTCGTATGATCCAAAGGGACCATGGCGACATGAACAAATACACAAGAAAAACCAAACATAAGGGTAAGGATGAAGATCAAGCTGGCTACTAAAGTAGAAGTAAAAGATTCACCTGGAAAAGGTTTGGGTGTGTTTGCTACTGAAAAAATATTAGAAGGTGAAATTATTGAGGAATGCCATCTAATTACCCTCCCAATTAAAATAAATGAACCCTCTGATCTTCTTACAGATTATAGATTTCTATGGCCCCAATCTCCACCACATAAAGAACACGTAATACCAACAGGATACGGTTGTATTTATAATCATAGTGATAACAATAATGCAACGTGGCAAAACCACCCAAGAAATAAAACATTCCAATTTATAGCAATGCGAGATATTGAGCCCGGAGAAGAAATTTGTACATACTATGGGAGTGAAGATTATTGGGATGAAAGAACTTATATAAACAAGTTATGAATATAAAAGATTTACTAATAGGAGCATTTCTATATTTTCTAGGTCAATTAATTACTTATTGGCAATTGAATGGACAATTTATTTGGACCTTTTTTAAGAAAAATCAATTTCTAATTGCCTGTTTAGGTATTCCTATTTCATACATTTTTATTTCTGCTACAAAATATGCCGTAAGTGGATTTGATGGTCAAATGTGGCCTCAACGTTTTATAGGATTTGCTACGGGAATGATTGTATATGCTTGGGGAACGAGTTATTATTTCAATCAACCAATTGATATGAAGACCGGAGTAAGCTTGGCTTTGAGTTTATTATTAATTATTATTCAAGTGGCATGGAAGACGACCTAATAGATGAAGATGATTTTATTTATAAAAAAAATGAAAAAACATTTAGTGATAGTTTAGAAGAAGAAGACTAAAAGCTCTTTTTACAATCCACACCATCCCACATACGTATATACGATTATGTTAAA
>Ga0255766_10001200_pt1 | contig 23853 bp, 21 predicted proteins | sample 071ome_23_FD_179966 | JGI IMG/M metagenome (GOLD analysis project Ga0255766, IMG submission 179966) | Coastal salt marsh microbial communities from the Groves Creek Marsh, Skidaway Island, Georgia - 071403BT metaG (version 2) | ecosystem: Environmental > Aquatic > Marine > Intertidal zone >... | reverse complement strand
ATTTGTTGTTGACGAAAATGTAGTTTTAATTGATGGAAATAGTGGTGAAATTACATCTGATGACAATGAAGCTACGTGCACAATTTCAACAGATGCAGATACTATGCAATCAATTATGGATGGTTCTTCAAGTCCACAAGCTGCTTTTATGACTGGAAAATTAAAAGTTTCAGGAGATATGAGCATTGCATTAAAAGTTCAATCAGTAATTTCTTAAATATTTGGGGCCTGTAGCTCAGTTGGTTAGAGCAACGGACTCATAATCCGTCGGTCGTAGGTTCGAGTCCTGCCAGGCCCACTTGTTAAACAGTAAATTGAAGTACTTAACTTTTGGTTCTTTATTTGGCATTTCTATAACTTCACCTCCACAATTTTTTAACTTGTTAATTTTTGACTTATCAGACTTAGCAATTGTCTTATTATTCATTTTCATTGGACTAGAAATACTTAAAAGTAAAAATTTATTCATTTTATGGAAAGAATTCACAACCTCTAGTTATTGGTTGCATACTTTCATAATATTGACCTTTACTTTTTTAATATATGGTTTTAATTCGTTAACAACAAGACTCTTGTTTTATATTTTATTTGGATTTTTAATTCTTATTTTTTTTAGTAACGCTTCTAAGGAAAGTATAGAGGTATTTTTCATACCAATCTGGGGTATATCGGTTTTAAATTTATTTGTAGTTATCTTCGAGCTTTCATTTTTTGATAACACTCTAGGCTGGATATCTTTTTTTTATGAAGACCCTGGATTTTTTAATAGAGGAAGGTTAGCAGGCTTTCAAGGTGGAGGACCAAATGTTGCAGGATTACTTTTTACTTTTTTAACTTACCTAAGCATTTACTTCTATAAACTTAGAAAAAATATTTTTTATTTAGCACTTTCATTTTTAAACTTATTTTTGGTTTTTGTAACTTTTTCACGAGGAAGCTATCTTGCAGTATTTTTAACTCTAATGATTTTCTTGTTTGTCAAAAGATTTACTAAATTTAGAGTTATTTTAATTTCCTCACTTGTTTTTATAGGTTTTGCTACTTTTCTTTATTTTGGAAATTCTCAAATTGTACTCAAAGAAAGTGATAGAGGTTATCTAACAAATATAGCACTTGATAATATTTCACTACTAAAAGGTTACGGTGGTGGTAACTATGTTAATGAAATATACGGAAAGTATTTTCTATCCATTAATCCAAAAATACTTGAAGAAAATTTAAATATTAAATTAGATAAAGTTGAACTTGGTATTACACCTGAAGAGTACAGAGATTCAGGTATAGAATTCTTTATTGGAACTTCAGGTGGTGGATATGAACTTTTACAACAAGCAAATATTGCATCTAAATGTTCTGATGACCGTATTACTTGTCAACATGTCAGAGTCGATAGAGAAACATTATATAAATTCCTATCAAGTACGTTTGCCTTAGAATCAAAAAAAATAGAGCAACTTACTTTAAATTCAGAGTGTCTAAAAATTTCATCTCAATTAGTAACAAGACTAGAATTTTTCTGCCTTGTTGATTTCTTATTAAATACAGAAATTAATAACACGAGCAATCTTGAAGTTACACCTCAAGATTTTTTTGTACAGTGTGAGATTACAAGTTCATATCAATGTGAAAATAGACAATTGGCTATTGGAGAGCTTGCCGTACTTGTTGAAAAGCTTGTCTATGATGAAAATATTGTTTCAGAAGAGAGTTTTAAACAATTTTGTACAGATTGTTATTTTAGAGATGTGGGTGGTTATATAAAAATTGAATTTGATAAGTATGATGGTTTAATTCCTAGAAGTATTTTTAGTTTTTATACTTCTGAAAATGGTAGTGAGTGGAATCAAGTAGGTTTTTCAAGAACCACTGGTAGAGTTGTAAATTTTAACGAAAACTCATCATATATAGAAGTTGGGGGTCATTCTGATGGACAATCGTTTGGCAATACTTTTCTAGATGCTGTTGTTAAATCTGTAGAGATTGTTTCCAATGATAATTCAAAAAAAATAATTTTTTCAGAAGAGTATCAAAATAATACATATTATGTCTTTAATCCAAATTTAGATACCTTTTATAAATCAAATATAACTTATGAAAATAACGGCATAAAACTATATAGGCCTAATAAATATTGGATTGCAGTTGAGAATAATTTTGATTTTTCAAATGACTTTGATCTAATTATTGAACTTTCTTTTCCTGAAATACCCTGGGAAACAAATACTTTAATTTCAAACACATCTGTTTTTGATGCTCAAACTCAATCATGGCGTATTGATATAGATGATGGTAGGTTATTTTTTAGGTGGACTAACGAGGATGGCGTTTTTGTTGAAGAAAATACAATTGGAGATAAAAGCTTAAGGAGTGGTATATTAATCCAAAGAAATGGAAAAATTGAAAACTCTAGTTCTCCGATAGTAGACCCTTCTTATCTAAGTCAATTGACTACTGCGCACAATGGTTATCTTACTTTTACTGTTGAATATGGATTATTAATATCATTATTATTTTTTGGCGTAATATTTAGAGCTGTAATTATTTTGTTAAAAAAGTTAAATGATGAAAATATTTTTATTTACTTAGGCCTACTAGCCTTTTTAATTCAGAACATTACAAATGATATGATTTACTCGCCAGATGTATTTTTATTATTTAATATATTTATTTCTATGATTTATTCGTCTATCAAACCGTTGTCGGATAAAAATTCATAAAATACTTTATCTAAAATTAATACCTGAGCGTTATTTTCTGTTGTGTAGTTGAAAGTCGGGACTGTTAACTTTTTTATTAAATCAAATTCTAAATTTCTAAATGACCATAACAATTCAGATGCTTGTATAAGTGATATATTTTGATCAATTGTAAAAGCTTCTTCTAGGGCATTTACGAAATTAAAAAATTCATTAAAAGATTGAAAATTATTCATTTCTTTTAAAAGGGATACAATAACTTGTTGCTGTTTTTTAACCCTTGTAAGATCACTAACTCCAGCCATAGGTTTCCATTCAGATATGTCATCTCCATTTACATCTGTAATTTTTTCTCCGACAAGAACTTCAGTATTTCTGGAAACGACCCAATTCAATGCGATTTCACCATTTAAAAAATTACAACCTTTTTGTATTTCAAAAGAGTACCCTTCTCTTTGTGTTTCATCTACACAAATTTCAATACCTCCAAAACTATCGATAATTTGTTCAAAACCTTCAAAACTAAATTTAACAAAATGACTAATTTTAAGACCCGTAAGGTTGAGTATCACTGCAGATAAATTTTCTGCAGCTGTACCGCAGTCATTATTTTGAAACGAAGCATTAATTCTTTGTATTGCTTCAGTGCAAGGGTCTTTTATAAGTAAATCTCTTGGTAATGAAACGATTGATGGATTAGAATTTTCATCCAATATCACTATCATAATTACATCAGCTCTATTGCCTTCTGCAAATCCTCTATTAAGGGATGATGAGCTTGACCTCTGGTCACTTCCTATAATTAGATATGCACTAAAAATATCATCGATTCTTTTTGTTTGGTTATTGATTAATAAAGTGTCATAGATGCTTGGTTCAAATATTTCGGGTTCTTGGGCTTCGTTATTTTCTTGATTTGAATTTTCAACAACTGTTGTTGTAGTACTTGTTTTTTTAATTCCACTAGAAATTTCTTCAACATTTTCTGTGTCAAAGTTTTCTCTTTCAAACTGTGGAAAAATCATATAGGATGCTATTGCAATGAAGGACAGAACTATTAAAAGCAACATTTGTTTATTAATTTTCATAGTCAAATCACAACTATAACGCGATTAAATGCATAATATAAGAAAATGCAAGAAATTTGCGCTGTTATTGCCGCTGGTGGTCTAGGTACTCGTTTAAAAAATTATAAAAATAATTTTTCTACAAAAGTACTTATAGAAATTGGTAATAAATCTATGATATCTTCTCAGGTTAGTCAAATATCTAGCTGGGGAATAAAAAATTTTGTTATTATTACAAATCCAGATTTTGATTTGATGATAAAAGAAGATGTTACAAAAAATCATCCAGATAAAAATATCAAATTCGCAATACAAGAAAAACCTTTAGGAATTGCTCATGCATTACTTCAATCTGAAAAATTAGTGGAAAATTATTCAAAGATATTATTTGTTTTAGGTGATAATTTTTTCGGTGAAAATCCTATGTTGAAATTAGAAAATCAAAATATTGAATCGATAATATTTTTGAAGAAAGTTTTAAACCCTAATGAATTTGGAGTAGCTAAGATTTTAGATAATAATTTAATTGATATTGAAGAAAAACCTGATAATCCAAATTCAGATTTAGCTGTAGTGGGTCTTTATTTATATAGTCTAAATTGTTTCGAACTAATTAAAAAATTAAATTTTTCTAATAGAGGAGAGCTTGAAATATCTGATCTAAACAATGAATTAATTAAAACAAATTCAATTCAATTTGAAATTCTAGATTCATGGTGGATTGATGCAGGAACGGAAGAAAGAATCGAAGAACTAAAAAAACTTATTTTATAATATCCATTCGTGAGAATTTCAAATACATTAAAATAACAAAAATAAAATAAAAAATTATTATTAAATCAGAAAAGTTTTTGAAAATTATTGAGGAAGCTATCAATGAAAATATTGTTAGATTTATCAAAATGAAAATAATTAATACATTTTTAATATCAATTCCAGTTGCCAACAATCTATGAGAAATATGATCAGTGCCACCAGTAGTAGGTGATATATTGTTTTTTATTCTGTATACAAATACTGTAAAAAAATCCAGAACTGGAATCGTAAAAAAAAGAAATACTGGGGCAAAAGAACTATATAGAATTTGTGAACCATTGGGATTCCAATCAAATAAAATGCTGATGAATCCTAATACAAAACCAATAAATAAACTTCCAGAATCACCCATATAAATTTTTGCTGGTGGAAAGTTTAAGATGAAAAAACCTAATATTGAAAACATAAGTATAAAACTTATATCAGCTAAATAATTTTGGTCATAAATAAAAGAGAGAAAGCTTAAAGCCAAACAAATAAACGCAGTATTTAAAGACGCAAAACCATCCATGTTATCTGTAAAATTAATAGAGTTCATCAGCAAGATAATCCAAAAACAAGTAAATATTGAATTAAGAATATTATCTAAATCTATCCCAAAAATGCTTTCAAAGTTAATAAATAGATCTAGAAAATAAATTGGTACAAGCACAAAAACAAATTGAAAAATTATTTTTACTTTCCAATTTAGATTTAAAAAGTCATCTACAACTCCAATTATTGCTATTGCTAGTGCAAAAATAGATATGTAGACAAATTCAGACCCAGCTTCTCCAAGAAGTCTTACTGAGATAAAGAAGCTTGCAGCCATTCCAACCCCTCCTAACGGAACGATGTTAAGAGAATTTAATCTTTTTTGGTTATTTTTATTTGCTCTAAAATTTGTATTAATTTTTACAAACATCAAACATATCAAAAATGAAACTAGAAAAGAAATAATTGATGCAGATATTACAGGTAATTGAATATTCTCCATCATGATTTATTGTATATTATTTTAAATCTGTTTGAAATTGCTTCTACTGAGTAGTTTTGAATTATTTGATTTCTAACTTTATTACTATCCAAATTATCTATAACATGCTGTCTTTTTTTAATTAATTCAATATACTTTTCTACATTATTATTCTCTACAACAAAACCGCAATCTAAATTTTTAATAATATTTCTTGTGCCAGCTATATCATTAGCTATGCAATAAAGCCCTACATAGGCTCCCTCCAATAAAACTCTAGAGAATCCCTCATGGTGACTAGGATTTATCAATAAATCATATTTAAATAATTCATTAGGTATATCTATATTGCCTAAATACATTACTTGTTGTTTTAAAACCTCTAATTCCTTATTATTAATAGAACTTTTGTTACCCCTATCAATGTCACCAGCTACATAAAATTCAATATCATCTGAATCAGAGAATGATTTTGCTATTTTTAAATATTCGAAAATACCTTTTTCTTTTAGCAGTCTTCCTACAAAAATAACTTTTGTTTTTTTATTGAATGTTGATTTTATTTTTAGTTTGTTGGTGTTTAAACCACTTCCCTCAATAATCTCGATTCTGTTCTTAAATTTTGAATACTCTATAAAAATCTCTTTGTTAAGTTCATTTTGAAAAATAAGTACATCTATATTTTTGTTTATGCTCCTTTTAATAACTGGTCTTATGATTATCCTTAGAATTTGCGCAATCCTTGTTTTTGAAAATAAATATCCAAGCCCTGTTATTGAAGCAATTGTGTAAGTTTGTTTTTTTAAAAGCAGGGTGCTTATCAAAAATAAAATTAGCGTTTTTAAAGTAAATATATGTATTGTGTCTGTTTTTTTTAAATTTTTGACTTTATTTCTTAAATCAATCAATCCTCTAATATCTATCAAACGCTGTCTATTTATTTTCCAATTAAGAATTTCATCATAGTTATTTAGCTGATTTCTATTTTTCTCAAGTGGTGTTACACCTATAAATTGAAATTTGTCGCTTAAGCTTCTTACAATCTCTGATCTTGACTGTAATAAGATCCAATCCCAATGGGCAATATAATAAATCATTAATCTTTATTATAAAAACAATAACAAGGTTAACATCATATTAATGAATATAGTCGTAATTGGTGTAGGCTACGTAGGTCTTGTTACAGGTTTAGGATTAGCAAAGTTAAATCATACTATACAATTTCTAGATACTGACTTTCAAAAGATAGATAAATTAAAAAATAAAATTTCTCCATTTTATGAACCTGAACTTGAAAATTATTTGAATGACAATGAAATTCAGAGTATAAGTTCTTTTGAAAGTGAATATAACCAAATAAATTGGGATGATGCAGATATTGTCATGATTTGTGTTCAAACTCCTTCATCAGAGGATAATGAAATTGATACCAGCTATCTATTTAATGTTTTTGAATCAATCACAGATTTTGTGGATGAAAAAACAGTTGTTTGTATAAAATCAACAATTCATCCAGAAGCAATAAACTCTACAATTGATTCTTCAAAGTTTTCATACGAACAAATTGTTTTTAATCCAGAATTCCTAAGAGAAGGAAGTGCATTTCAAGATTTTTTTAATCCCGATAGAATTGTAATTGGAGCAACTAAAGAGACAAACGCAAAAAAAATTGCATTACTTTATGAAGAGATTGACTCAGAAATTATTCTTACTGATCCACTATCATCGCAATTAATAAAATACTTGTCAAATGCATATCTGCCTTTGAGGCTTTCATTTGTAAATGAGGCTTCACAGATAATCAAAAAGCTTGGAGGAAATTTAAATGAAACGCTTAATGGAATTGGTCTAGACACTAGAATAGGAAAACAATATTTCAGACCTTCACCGGGATGGGGCGGATCTTGTTTTCCTAAAGACGTAGCTGAACTGAATTCAATAGCATCTTCTCAAGATTTAAAAACTCCTTTAATTTCAAATATCATTGAATCAAACACTCAACATCAAATATGGTTTGCAGAGTATTTAATAGATCAAAAAAGAAACAACGATTTAAAAAATATATATTTAATAGGTCTTGCTTTCAAAGAGGACACTGATGACATAAGGTGTTCACCAACTATTTTTGTTCATGAAATACTTAAATCTAATAAGGAAAATGTACATATTTTTGACCTAAATAATGAATCATTTGCGGAATATGACGTTCATAATGAATTTAAAGAAGATTCATTGATAGTTGAAATGTATCCCTTAAATCAAAAATCTACAACAGAAATACAAGATAAATTAAATCAAATAAATAAATTTAAGTATTTGAGGTATTGGGAGTAAATCATTAATTATCTAGTTACTGGTGGTGCAGGTTTTATAGGTTCTCATCTTGTTGGGGAGCTTTTAAAAAAACCAAATAATGTAATTGTGGTTGATAATTTAATTACTGGGGATATAAAAAATATTAATCAATTTATAAATTTTAAAAATTTTAAATTTATTGAACATGATATTCAAGAAAGCTTATTTATTAACGATAAAATACACCATGTCATTCATTTGGCTAGTTGTGCAAGCCCCAAAGCATATTCGAAATACCCTATAAACACACTTAAGTCTGGAAGTATTGGAACAATAAATGCTCTTGGGATTGCTAAAAAACATAATGCAAAATTTTTCTTAGCTTCAACTTCTGAAATTTATGGAGATCCTGAAGTTTCTCCTCAAGATGAAAACTACTGGGGAAATGTAAATACTTTGGGTCCTAGAAGTATGTATGATGAATCCAAAAGATTTGCAGAGTCAGCAACACATTCTTACATGTCCACCCATGGAATTCACGCAAATATAGCAAGAATCTTTAATACTTATGGACCAAATATGCAAATTGACGACGGACGAGTGGTTACAAATTTTATTTATCAAGCAATAAATGACAAAGATATAACTATTTATGGTAGTGGCGACCAAACAAGATCATTTTCTTTTATTGAAGATACTCTGGATGGTTTATTACGAGTTATAAATTATGAAGAATCAGATGTATTTAATATTGGGAGTGAAAATGAAATAACTATTAAATTTCTTGCAGAAACTATAGTTTCATTGACAAATTCAAACTCAAAAATTATTTTTGAAGATCTTCCAGAAAATGATCCAAAACAAAGAAAACCCGACCTTACAAAAGCTAAAAAACTTTTAGGTTATAAACCAAATTACACATTAGAAGAAGGACTCAAAACAACTATTGAATGGATTAAAAAAACTTATAAATAATTTTCTAATCTGTTGTTTAATGTTTTTAAGGAATTGTTTTCAAGTTGTTTTTTAGAATTTTTTAAAACATAAAGTATTTCTTCATTTTTAAATTTGTTCAATTCATTTAGCTTTAATACCAATTCATCTGAATTTTGAAAGTTAAAAAAATTATCATTTTTGAATATGTAATTAAAATCTTTATTTTTATAAAAATTAACTATTTCAAAAGAAAGAGTTTCTAATACTGATTTATCAAAAAAACCATCTTTTGCACAATTAAAGTGTACATCATACTCTGCTAGAATTTTTGGAAGATTCTTGTGTTTGAATTTACCTAAAAAATTTATATTTTCATTTTTATATTTGTTTTTTAAACTATTTAAATATTGCTCATCTTTTTTGTTTAGCGGTCCTCCTATAATATCGAGTTGATAATTCTTAAAATTAGACAGCAAGAATGAATCGATTGCAGTTTCAATATCTTTAGATTTAGATATTCGTGATAATATTAAAAATTTTCTTATTTCAAATGTTTTTCTGTTGAAGTTAAAGTTTTCTAAATCTATGGCATGGCCAATAACTTTAACTTTATTATTTTTGAAAGGAAATGATGACTTGGAAGCTGTAACAATATATTCAGAAATCAACATACTTATAAATAGAATAATTTTTTTTACACCAAAATTAGGACCAGGATGGGTAAACCATAAAGTTGTTTTTATTTTATATCTAATTAAATAAAAAGATGATACAAATATTGAAATAGGGGACATATGTGAAAAACATCTAGTATAAGAATTTTCTTTAGTGAGTTTTTTTACTTGCTTAAACAATATGAAATATTTACTAAATCTGCCAGCTTTTTCATTTGGACCATAAACACTTACATGTTCAGGAAATTTAGTATTAGTAACCTTCTTTAAAGTAACAACATCAACTTGATCAAAATTTTTTGATATAGTTTCAATCCACTTGATAGCAAATCCTAAAGAGGTATCTGTATCGTTTATTGCTAAATTAAAATAAAGTAATTTATTTTTCATAAATATTTTTTTCTATTTTGATCCAATTATTTAAAAAACTGCCTTCACCTGATAAATCTCTACTCAATTTGTAACTTTTTTCCTGTAAATTTATTTGTAAACTTTCATTTTCTATAAAATTTTTCAATTTTTCTTGAAAATCTTTATAGTTGTTTAATTCATATAAAATAGTTCCACCATATTTTCCAAAGGGATCATTAATTCCTTGAATATTGGTTGCCAAGCTCGGAGTTGAGCAAAGGCCGCTTTCAATTAGTACTCTTGGAAGTCCTTCAAAATTACTTGCCATGACGAGTAATCTTGATGAAGAGTATATCAAAGATAATTCTTCTGGGCTTTTTTTTCCGATAAATTCAATATTTTCAATATTTTTATCTTTAATAATATTTTTACATTCATTAAAGTATTTTGTGTTTTGGTTATCACCTACGATTAATAGTTTTTCTTTAAAGTTATTTTCTTGTGAAAATTCATGAAATGCATTTATAAGAAAATCTACTCCCTTACGTGGGATAATATTCCCAACATATACTAGATTTTTTCGCTTTAAATTTTGAATTTTGTAGTTTGAGTAATCTACCCATGCAGGAAAAGTAATATATTTCTTTGAATACTGTTTAGCTAAATTCAAAGTGTAGTTTTCTTCAACACCTCTAATAAAATCACATTTTTTATAAGTAAAACTTGATAGAGAATTTGCTAAAAATTTAATAAAAAAATTGTTTTTAAATCTTCTTTGATTTAAAAGTAAATTTAAGAAGTCGCCATGGTGCTCAATTACAATCTTTATATCTTTAATGAAGAAAGTTTTTATGAGAGTTGGTATAAATGCTGAAATAGGATCTTTCGATGATATTATATCTATATTGTTTTCAACGCAAAAATTTTTTACCTTATTCAAGTTAAAAAAATAAAATTTCAAATATTGAAAAAAGAGTATTTTTGGTTTTTTTATATATTTTATTCCAACAATGTCATGGTTTATGTATTCATTTTCCTCACCAAAAGTTATTACATAAGTCTTAAAGTTTTTAGATAATTCTTGAAATTTTAAATTATCTGAAGAATTTAGAGTTGGCCCATAATCAGTTGTTCCAAATAACAATAAATTTTTCATTGTTTAAAAACCTTTAAATAATCTAATAAGTTTATATCTTCATCAAATTTTGTAGTTAGTAAATTTTTTGCACTTGACATCTTTTTAACCCTAGATTCTTTTGAATTAATTACATCAATAATTGTGTTACTTAAATTTTTTGGATCTGGTTTCACCCCATCGACTAAATCAATTAACCAGCCATTTTTTCCATTTTCAATCACCTCATTCGATCCACCAACAGGTGTTGATATCAGTGCTAGATCGTAGTTTATTGCTTCTAACAAAACATGTGGTAATCCTTCATAACCTGAAGCTTGAATATATATTTGTGAATTTTCATAATAATTCTTTAGTTCCTCAATTGTTTTCTGACCGGTAAAAATTACTTTATCCTCTAAACCAAGTTTATTTGTTTGATTTTTCAAATCTTTTTCTAGAGGACCGCTTCCAACTATAAACAACTTAAAATTTTCAATTGTTTTTCCTATTTCATTCATGGATTCAATTATTACATCAATATTTTTCCATGGTGCAAGTCTTCCTACTGTAATTAAGTTCAGATTATGATTTGAAATGTTAGATTTATCAAAAACATTGGTTTTAGTATTTGATATTTTTGTACCATTGTAAATCACTTTAAGATTATCTCTTTGAACACCCCAATTATTAACTACATCACTTAAATGTTTTGAAGGAGTTATAACTAAATTAGCTTTTGTTGCAGTCCATCCTCTAGAAAATTTTGCAATTTCTAAATGTAAATTATGAGAATTGCTTTGGAATTCGTCAAATGACTCTTCGATTAAACCCTTGTTTCTACCTCTTTCCCAGGCCCAATCTCCAACTACTTTCCTAATTAGTCTTTTCCTTAGGAAAATATTTGCAATATAAGACTCCATTGGTAGTCCGTTTACAAAGATTACATCCGCATTGTATCCCTGCCTGATTATTGAAAAAATAGTTTTTACCCATCTAGATAGTAAATTTTGTTTTCTTAAAATTCTTTTAACTAGAAATTTTTCATCGTCTACAACATATTTATCAGTGAGGCAAATAATAGTTACATCAAAATTATTTTCTGTGAGTAACTTTGCAATTTTGGGAACGAAACTTGCTGGCCCTCCTATGTCAGGAGGATAAATACCAACAGTTATTAATATTTTCAAATATTTATATTTTGTAGTTAATTATTTCTTTAATCATATCTGGAATAGTCATCGTAGGTTCATATCCAGTTGCATTGATAATTTTTTCAATTGAAGGAGTTCTTCTCATTGGATCTTCAAATTTGTTTCCATAAACTTCTTCATGAGTTTTAAAAATAACTTCAGAGTTTGAATTTGTCTGCTTAATTACCATTTCTGCAAGGTCTTTTATTGAAATTTCTTCAGTTTGACCTATATTAAAGATTTCTCCATACAAACCTTTTTGAGCTAGCAAATAAAAATAATTTACTACATCACCCACCCAAGTAAATGATCTTGTTTGATTTCCTTCTCCGTGAATAATAATTGGCTCATTTTTTAAAGCAGCTTCAATAAATTTTGGAACAACCATGCCAAATTCAGAAAGTTGATTTGGACCAATAATATTAAATAGCCTTACAATTATTGGATTCAAGTTCCCATCATTGTGTTCTGAAAGAGCTAAAAACTCATCTATTAATTTAGATGCAGCATAAGACCATCGCAATTTTGTAGGTGGTCCAATTAAACTTTTTGATTCTTCTGTCCAAATTGGATCATTGGACACTCCATATACTTCAGAAGTAGAAGTTAAAAGAAGAGGAACATTGTTAATTTTGCAGGATTCAATGATTTTATGAGTTCCTTCAATATTAGTAAGTAAAGCTTTACTAACATTCTCCATAATATATTGAACACCTACTCCTGCGGCTAAATGAAAACAAAAATCATAACCATCCAATAAAAGATTTAAATCATCACAATCCTCAACTCTTTTATCAATCAAGGATATTTTTTCATCTTGTAAAAAGTCATTAATATTCTCTATTTTTCCTGTTGAAAGGTCATCAATAATTAAGATTTTTTCTGTCTCATTTTCAATGAGTTTTTTAATCAGATTTGACCCAATAAAACCAGCACCGCCAGTAATTACTACCTTTTTTAACTTATTATTCATATTCATATTTAAAATTTAGTTTGCCTATTGAGCTTTCATATTCCATATACCACTCTACAGTTTTTTTTATTCCATCTTCAATATTTGTTGCCGGTTGCCAATTTAATATTTCTTTAGATAGTTCTAAGCTTGGTAAAACAACGTCAATATCTTTATAAGCTCTTTCTCTATTTATTATCTTTCCTTTTTTTCCTAAATTCATTTCTATTAGTTCGATTACTTCATTGAGAGACCACGTTTGATTTGAACCAAAATTAAAAGTACCTTCTTTTTTAAATTTGAGTAATTCTTGAACTCCATCCACAATATCAGAGATATAAGTAAAAGATCTCCTTTGGTTTCCATCACCATAAATAATTACATCTTGGCCTGATGCGATCCAATGAATAAATCTCAAAATTGACATATCAGGCCTACCAAAAGGACCATAAACTGTAAAAAATCTTGCAATTTTTATTAGAGTACTTGAGTCTTCAAGGATGTTTTTTGCCAATGTTTCGCCAAATGATTTTGTTGATGCATAAACAGATGGTGGATTAAAAAGCTCATCTTTGTTTTCAACGGCTAGTTGTTTTCCAGTATCGCCATAAATTGATGAAGTTGATGCAATTAAAATTTCTGGTATTTTATATTCTTTAACTTTTAAGCTTAAATTTGTAGTCCCAAGTGTGTTATCCATTAAATACTTTTCAGGATCTTGAAAACTTTGTCTAACACCAGCTCTTGCACCTAAATGAACAACTGTGTCACAATTTTCAAAAATATGAGAATTTTTGTTCAAGGTACCAATATTTGACAAATCTATTTGATAAAATTGAAAATTTTTTCTCGTTTCTAGATTTTTCTTTCTAAGCTCTTTGAATCTGCTGTCATATGCATCATTTAATGAATCTAGACCAATCACTTCAATATTCTTATCAAGATTATTTATAAGATTAAAACCAATAAAACCGCATGAACCAGTGACAATTATTTTATTCACTATCAAATTCTAACTCTTTTAAACTTTACTTATTGATATTTCTCATTTCTATTATTATTTATAATATGCTTAAATTTCTTGGCCAAGCAGGCTTCATGTATGAAACAAATAATGAAATTTTATTGATGGACCCTTGGATGTCCAGAGAAGGTGCTTTTGATTCTTCATGGTACCAATTTCCCTCTAATCATGAATTGGGTGATGAAATAAGAGAAGACATAGAATTATCTAAGAAAGAAATTTATATTTACATCAGCCATGAACATAAAGATCACTTCGATGTTCCTTATTTGAAAACACTTGATCTTTCAAAGATAAATTTTATTACTCCAAAATTTAGAAGAGATCATGTTGCCTCAGTACTGAATAATTTGAATCCAAAATCTGTAACTACACCTATTGATTCAGAAGTTTTAAATATTGGAAATATGGAAATTAGATTATTTCTTGATGATCAAGAAATTGTAAGAGACTCAGCACTTGGTTTAATTGATAAAGAGAAAGGCTTCACTTTTTTAAATTTAAATGATTGTAAAGTTTACGATAGAGTTGATGAGTTAAAAGATATTTACAAAAAATTTGATGCTTTCACCTGTCAATTTTCTGGTGCTGTTTTTCATCCAGTTTGTTATGACTATCCAGAGAAAAAGTACAAAGAAATATCTGAATCAAAAGTTTTTGGCAAATTTAATTCTGTTAGAAACTTAATTAGTAAGTTTGAGCCAAATTTATACATACCAGCTGCAGGTCCGCCAGTGTTTTTAGATCCAAACTTAATTAATATTAATTTTCAGGAAGTAAATATTTTTTCATCTCCTTTTAAATTTCAAAATTATTTAAGAGAGAATATGCCAGAATTAAATGTCGCAGTGCCCTTACCGGGTACGGTGTTTAATTTTGACAATGATAACAATATTGAAATCAATCATCCTGTTGATAATGTTGAAGATCAATTTGATAAAGAAAATATAAGAAAATATGCTGAAAAGTATTCATATATTTTTGAAAATAGAAATAATCAAAAATTGGAATATGATCCAATTCAAATTCAGCAAAAATTATTGATAGAACTTACATCTAAACTTGAAAACTTTAATATAGAACAAAATATGGATGTTGTTATGGAATTTTCTATAGATGAGATTCCTGATTCGTCTATATTTGTAAATTTCGACAATCAAGAAATAATGATATTGAATAAAAATCAAAATAGTTCATCAAGTACCTATGAAATTAGTTGTTCTGCGGGCGATCTAGGAAGGTTGTTAGATGGCTATCTTAACTGGGAAGATTTTATGCTTTCATTTAGGCATAAACTCAAAAGAACACCTGATATTTATCAAGTAGCGATTAATGGGTTTCTAACAATGGAGAAAGAAGATGTTGAGGAATTTGTTAATAATTTAATGCGACTTCAAAACCAGCGTGAGCGTATTACTGTCGAAGCAGGGGGAGTACTTTATTCTATAGACAAGTTTTGTCCTCATCAGGGTAGCGATCTAACTACACATCAAATAGAAGATGAAAGGTACCTCATTTGCCCAAAACATAGATGGACATTTGATTTAGAAAATGAAGGTAAAGCAGTTGGTCTTGATGCAACTATTAATGCAGTTGATCTAGATGGAGATGGATCTTAAAGCAATTGACCTCAAGCCCTGACTCACATTTAGTAGTAATTCCAACATATAACGAAATTGATAATATTTCAGATTTTGTTTCTGAAATTTCAAAATTTAATGTTTCAGTATTATTTGTTGATGATAATTCACCTGATGGGACTGGAGAGTTAATAAGTAAAATATCAGAATCAAATCCTAAAATTAAGATATTAAATAGACCATCTAAACAAGGATTAGGTTCTGCATATAGAGATGGATTTGAATGGGGAATTGAAAAGGGATATGAATTTTTTATTGAAATGGATGCAGACTTTTCTCATAGATTTGATGATTTGAAAAAAATTATAGAAGTTTCTTCAAATTTTGATTTAATAATTGGAAGTAGATATGTAAGTGGTGGGGGGAGTCAAGGATGGGATTTCAAAAGAAAACTGTTATCAAGCACAGCAAATAGCACTTCTAGAATACTTTTAAGATCTCAAGTCAATGATATGACAAGTGGTTTTAGATGTTATTCTAAAAAAAGCCTTAATGAAATCAAATACCATCAAACTCAATCTGATGGCTATGCTTTTCAAATCGAAATGACTTTAAGATGTGTTGAAAAAAAATTGTCCATAAAAGAAGTTCCAATAATTTTTAATGAAAGAAGAGTTGGAAAGTCAAAAATGTCAAAAAAAATAATTGTTGAAGCTTTAATCTTTTTATTTAATAATGGAATTAAAAGATGGTTAAATCTAAAAATTATTTAGTCAAATCACAGCTTGCTCTGGTATTTTTAATACCAGTTACTCCTCATATAGAAATTTCTAGCATTTTACAGCTAGATGATATCCCAGTACTTTTATTTTTTGTATTATTCGTGATTAATATTTATTTTAAAAATATTAATAAATTTTATTTAAAAGAAATTTTTCCAATATCGTTATTTATTGCTTACATATCTATTCAAAACTATTTCATAAATGGCAACTTACTTTTTAGTGATTCATTAAGATATATTTTTTACTTAATACTTTTAATTACCATATTGAATCTAAGAAATTCTCAATTCATGGATAGATATTTATTTTCATTATTAATTTTCTTAAGTCTTTTTTCTATAATTTCCTATTTTTTAAAATTAGATTTTGGGGTTGATTCATACAATTATTGGAAAATTGGATTTAATAGTAATAATTGGATATTTACAGAGGGTAGAATCAACGGTTTACAAGCAGGTGGCCCAAACGCATTTGGTGGAATTATTGCATGCCTTGGGTTATATTGCGTTACTTATCTAAAAGGTAACTTGAAAGATATAATTATTTTTATAAGTTTATTAGGTTGCTTTTTTACTTATAGTAGAGCCGCAATAATTGTTTTTGTTTCACTCTTAGTTTTATATGTATTATTAGAAAAACATTATCTAAGACTCTTAACAATCGTAATTACTTTATTAATTACTATTAATTTTGGATTAATTGATAGATTTACATCAGAATCTGAAACAGAAGGAGTAGAGGATAGAGTTCAGATGCAGCAAGCTAGTTTTCAAGATATCTCATCAAGATCTTTTCAGGAAAATATATTCGGATATGGATTTGAGAATTTTGGAATAGTTAGAGATGAATTGAAGTCTATTGGTGAATTTTCAGAAGGCTTACGTCCTACAGGACCTCATAATTCTTTTTTGTTTTTAGCTTTAAGTTATGGTTTTTTTGGTCTTTTCTTGTTTCTAAATATTTTCCTAAGGGAATTAATATCTTTCTTTAAATTGTTCAAGGAAAATCTAGTTAAATCAAACTATTTATTTCTCGGAAGTTTTGTAGCCCTTTCTTTTACAGGTGATTTTGTTCAGAATCATTCCATTTCAGTTCTGTTTTTTCTTATATTTTTTAAGCTCATATCTGAAAGATCTTATGAGTGATAAATTAAAAATATTGCACGTTGTTCCTACTTTAAAGAAAGATGGCGCTGAGGTACAGCTAGCTGAATTATTTAAAGAGATTGATAATGTTCATATTGAATTATTTACATTTGATTTATACCAAAATGGTGATTCAATTTCTAATAACTTAGAAAATATAAATATTTATAGCGAAAGCTCAATTAAAAGTATTTTTTTCCTAAATAGGATTATTAAGAATAACGATTATGATATTGTTCATTCTCATTTACCAAAGTCAGATCTAATAATTGGGTTTTTAAAGCTATTTAATAAAGGAATAAAGCATGTAGTTTCTGTTCATGCCCAATACGGAACTAGAAAGGGTGAAAATAAGTTTAAGTATTTAATAGCAAATATAGTTTGGAAAAAAATATTAAACAATTCAAATGGAGTGATTGCAATTTCTAACAAAATAAACAGATGGCTTATTAGTGAGAGAGGCATAAAACAAGATCTTATAAGCACGATTCATTACGGGGTCAAAATTAATGATCGTCCGTTTAGAAATAAACACGGTAACACAATTGGTATGGCAGCAAGAATCCTTCCATGGAAAGGGTGGGATAAGGTCCTGGAAACTGCTTTTTATTTAAAAAAATTGAATGTTAATTTTAAACTTAAACTAGCTGGTTCAGACGATGAAGGCTATGTTGAAAACATTAAGACTATGATCCAGGAATATCAGCTTGAGGATAATATTGAAATATATGATCATTTTTCAAATATAGATGAATTTTTTAGCCAATTAGATTTATTTCTTTTTTTATCTGAATCTGAAGGATTCGGATTAGTTGTTTTGGAAGCTATTGAAAATAATGTAGCGGTTGTTTGTTCTAACATTAGCCCGCTTAATGAATTTGTAATTAATATTGAAAACTGTTTGGTAGAAAGAAATAATACTCTAGAAATTGCAAATATATTAAGAGGTTATTTTGATAACGAACAGGAAAAGCTAGACCAAGTTCAAAGTAGACAAAAAGATTTTATAGTTCAAAATTTCTCAATTGAAAATACTGCTAAATCTTTTGAAAAATTTTATATTAATACGAATAATGTTTAGTTAACATATAGTATTGAATTGTGAATATTTTAATAGTTGGTGGCGCTGGTTATGTTGGCGGTGGAATAGTTGATAACCTCAAAAATAAACATAATGTAACAGTTTATGACTCTTTAATTTACGAAGAATCTTATAGGAAAGATGTAAATTTTATTTATGGAGATATAAGAGAACAAGACAAATTACTTCCTTTATTTGATCAAAATGATGCTGTTATTTGGTTAGCAGCACTTGTAGGAGATGGTGCATGTTCTATAAATCCAGATTTAACATTCGAAATTAATTCAGAATCTGTAAAATTTCTTGCACAAAATTTTAAAAAGAGAATTATCTTCTTGTCAACATGTTCTGTTTATGGTGCTCAAGATGGATTATTAGACGAAGAATCATCTATAAATCCACTATCAGAATATGCATCATCAAAAATTCAGGCTGAAGAGTATCTTAAAGATACAAATTCAGTCATATTCAGACTGGGTACTCTTTTTGGTATTAGTGATGAATTTTCAAGAATAAGGCTAGATCTGGTTGTTAATATATTGGTCACTAAGGCTCTTACTGATGAAAAGTTAACTGTATTTGGGGGAGAACAATGGAGACCACTTTTGCATGTCAATGACGTTGCTAATGCAATAGAAAACGTATTAGAAAAAGATATTAAAGGAGTATATAACTTGCACCATAAAAATTATAAAATTATCGACATTGCTGAGGCAATAGTCGAAAAAATTCCTTCTGCAAAAATTGAAACAACTCCTATGAAATTCCAGGATTCAAGAAATTATCAAGTTAGCAGTGAAAAGTTATTTAAAGAAACAGGATTTGAAGCTTTAATAGATTTAAAAACAGGTATTAATGAAATACATGACCTAATAGCTAACGATAGAATAAAGAATGTTAACCACAAGAGATATTCAAATCAAAATTTTCTTGAAGAATATGGAATTAGTTAATGAACACTTCAGAAAAACCTATAATTTTTGAGAAAGGTGAATCTGAAGATCATAGAGGCTCATTAGAGTATTACAACGATCTTGCACTGGACGAATTTAAAAGATTTTATATAGTAAGAAATCCAAAAAGAGGTACAGTACGAGCATGGCATGGGCATAAAGTTGAATCGAAGCTCATTAAAGTCGTAAATGGAATATTTATAGTATGTCTTATCAAGGTTGATAATTGGGAAAAACCTTCAAAGAATATTGAAATTTTGGAATATGAATTTGATAGCAATTCAGGATTAATCTATGTTCCTCCAGGGTATGCAAATGGAGCAATGAATGTTACTAATGATTCTGAAATAATGTATTTTTCAAACTTGTCTCTTGAGGAGTCTACGAAAGATGATATAAGATTTGAATCAAATTATTGGGATCCATGGAAAAAATATTCACCGGAAATTTATGAGTAATAACAACATACTAGTTCTTGGCGTCAATGGAATGCTTGGCAAAATGATCTCATTATATTTAAAATCAAATAACGAACTTAATGTATTTGTAACCGCTAGAGACAAGAGTGCTTTTATTGAAAAGAATTTTGAAAAAAAATTTACTAATTTTCAATTATCTGACAATTACAGTGATAATCTTAAAAAGATTGTAGATAGTGATATTGATTTTATTGTTAACTGCATTGGGGTCATCAAACCAAAAATAGATGAGAAAAATCCAAATTCAATTAAAGAAACAATATTAACAAATTCCTATTTCCCACTGGAGTTACAAAATCTTGCGCTTGAAAACCAGATTAAATACATTCAGATTGGTACAGACTGTGTATTTTCAGGTAATGATGGTTCTTATACTGAATCATCGTTCATGGATGCGAAAGACTTATATGGAAAATCAAAAATAGTTGGTGAAATAGAAGGAATAAATAAGTCTTTGATAAGATCAAGCATTATTGGTCCTGAGGAAGGTAAAGGATTTTCCCTTATGAACTGGTTTCTTAAAAATACTCAACAAGAAGTTTCTGGGTACAAAAATCATTTATGGAATGGAGTTACTACTTTAAATTTTGCAAAAGTAGTAGAAGGATTTATCTTAAGTAATGAATTTAATTTTAAAACGCAACACTTAATTCCCAGAAACACAATAACAAAAGCCAATTTACTTGAGGAATTTAAGAAACATTTCAATAAAGATGTAGTCATTAACCATATCGATGCTGAAGAAATTATTGATAGAACTCTATTAACTATTAATGAACAAGTAAACGAAAACCTGTGGAAACGTGCAGGCTATTCTTCAATTCCAACTGTAGAAGAAAATATTGAAGAACTAGCAAATTCTGAAATTACACATAAAATAATGAAACTATGAAAGATTTAGCTATCATTTTGGGAATAAGGCCCGACGTTATAAGGGCAAGTAAAATACTAAAATTATTAAAAAATCAAAGTGATATTGAATTTGATTTTATTTGGTCGGGTCAACATTATTCGGAAAATATGAAAGATACATTTTTCAAACAACTTAATGTACCTAAACCTAATTTTGAATTTGAAATTAATAAAGGAAGTGATGCAGACATTGTTTCTTCAACAATTGAGAATTTGTTTAATCACTTTAATGACCATAAATATAAAGCTGCTGTATTTCTTGGAGATACAAATACAGTTATGGGATCTATTGCAGCTGCTCAGCATAATATTCCAATAGTTCATATTGAAGGTTGTATGCGATCTTACGACTGGAGGATGCCTGAAGAAAAATATAGAACAGTAATAGATCATTTATCTGATAGGATTTACGCTTACTTAGAAAATTACAAATCTCAAGGTCTTAATGAAGGTATAAGTGAAAACATTATAAAGGTAACAGGAAATCCTATCGTGGATATAATCAATGACAATTTAAAGTACTTTGATTCAGGTCAAGATTATCTATCTGAAGATATTCTTAATTTTTCTAATGAGAAATTTGTTTTGGCTACATGTCACAGGAGAGAGAATATCTTAGATAAAAAAAGTTTTGAAAACATTGTTAACTTATTTAATGAAATTGAAGACGTAAATGTAATTTTCCCAATGGGCTACAAGACACAAGAAATATTGAAAAAATCAAATCTAAATCTAAGTAATAATGTAAAGATTATTGATCCTATAGGATATTTAGAGTTCATGTATCTTTTAAAAAATTCAGAATACGTTGCTACCGATTCAGGAACAGTTGTAGAGGAAGCTTGCATCATGGGTATCCCATCGATTCAAATGAGATTTTCTACTGAAAGGCCTGAAGTATATGACGTTAATGCCTCAATAAAATTTGACCCAACACAAGACTATAACTCGCCAATAGAACAAGTTAATAAATTAATAGGTACCGATTGGAATAATCCATTCGGAGATGGTAATTCATCAGAAATCATAGTTGAAGATCTTAAGCAATTGAGTAAAGATGACAATTTTAAAAAACACAAGCCTTCTGACTATCAATTTGATATATCTAATTCATTTAAAGGATGACCAGAGTACTATTTCATTCATTGACTATACCTCCAGACAACGTATCAACTGGGAAATTAGTTGCTGATATAGCTAATAAGTTTTCTGAAAATGGTCAACATATAGAAATTCTTGCATCTACTCCTCAATATAATTTTGATGAAAATGTTTTTAATAATGAATTAATACAAATAAAAGAAAAAAAACTTTACTCATCTAGTTATAAAAATGTAAAAATAAATCACATTTACTCATCACAAAGATCATTCAATCGACAAACAAGAATTTTTCAATGGATTTCATTTCATTATCAATCTGTAAGATACCTTATTAAACACAGAAAAACTTTTGATGCTTTATATATTTTTAGTTATCCGCCTACGATGAATTTAGTTGCAATAATTTCAAAAAAATTATTAAAGAAGAAAACAATTTATTCAGTATGGGAATTGTATCCTGAAATTGCATCAAAATTATCTGAAATCAACTCAAAAATAATAATTAGGTTATTTAAAAAATTAGATAATTATGCTTTAAAAATTATTGATCATATTGTTGTAAATTCAGATGAGTTAAAAGAATATTTAATTAAATCAAGAGGAATTCAAGAAAGTAAAATTAAAGTAATCTATCATTTTTCTAGTTCTGAAGAAAGTCCTAGACCAGAAAATTATAATAAAGAAATCATTTATACTGGCAATCTTGGGATTCCACAGAATATAGAATCATTTATTAAAAATTTGAATAAATCTACAGATCAATATAAATTAAAAATTTATGGATCAGGTAGCCGTTATGAAGAAATTAAAAAGATGGAGTCAGAAAATATTAATGTAAATCCATATACTGATAGATCTGAAATACTAAAAGAAACTAAGAATTCAACTTTTGCTTTAGTATCATTATCATCCTCTTTGACTGTTGAAGGATTTCCTGGAAAAACTTTTGACTACCTTAAGATGAACAAGATACTCATTGGTTACTCAAATCCATCATCAGGTTTAGCAAGATTCATTGAAAAGTACAATGTTGGAATAAACATCGATCCTGAGAAGCCGAACATAGATAGTGCACTCAAAGCTTTAAAAAATTTAGATCAAATTTATCAAAATATAGAAGATGTTAATTTAAAGTACGCAAATTTAAATACAGTATCTCAACAATATTTAAGCTTGATCTAGTTTGCACCTTTTCTTGAAATAACAGAGGCAATAGTTTTGTAAATAATTTTTAAATCCTCAAAAAAGGAATAATTGTCAATATATTGTAAATCCCAATAGAGTCTTTCTTGTAAACTTAGATCTAGCCTTCCCTGAACTTGAGCAAGTCCCGTTATTCCCGGAGGTACCGAACAACGTTTGTTGTTGTATTCTCCATAAAGTTCAGATTCATAATTTACTAACGGCCTTGGGCCAACAATTGACATATTTCCAATTAATACATTTAATATATTCGGAAGTTCATCAAGTGAAGTTTTTCTGAGAAAAGCACCATATTTTGTAATTCTGTCGTCGTTTTCTATTCTTATGGGTTCTAGTGGAGAGTTTGATGGTTTTATTTCTTTTCCTTTTGCTAAATCTAGATAGTGTGATCTGTGAAAATCTTCCTCAGCAGTTGTTTCCATTGTTCTAAATTTATAAAGTTTAAATATTTTATTATTTTTTCCAACTCTATTTTGTATGAAAAATATTGGCTTTCCTTGATTAACAATAGAGAAAATTGAAATTAAAAAAATTATTGG
>Ga0255766_10001191_pt1 | contig 23954 bp, 21 predicted proteins | sample 071ome_23_FD_179966 | JGI IMG/M metagenome (GOLD analysis project Ga0255766, IMG submission 179966) | Coastal salt marsh microbial communities from the Groves Creek Marsh, Skidaway Island, Georgia - 071403BT metaG (version 2) | ecosystem: Environmental > Aquatic > Marine > Intertidal zone >... | reverse complement strand
CCACCTGTGGTTCATTATCTAAAATATGTTCATTGTTGAACCTTTTCAAGGCACTAATTACACCAGGACCAATTGCATCACCGCATGATTTATCTCTCGGAAATATAGCTTTATCTATAAGACCTACTTTCAAAGTTGGATTTAATTTTTTATAGGAAATTGCAGCATTTGAGCCAGCAGGGCCGGCCCCAATAATTAAAACATCATATAAATCGGTGTATTTTTGCATCATTTACCAACTTACATTGAAAATTCATTAATAAGAAACTGAATAAACATAATAAATAGTTTGATTTAATTACATATAATTTTGATATTTAATTAGATTGTGCATTAGTGAAAGAAAATAAAAAAATTCCACCAGCTACGGTAAAGAGATTGCCTCTTTACCTTCAATGTCTTGATCAAGTTGACCAAGATGCTGTGGGTATTTCCTCAAGAAAACTTGCTGAGTTAGCAAAAGTTAATGATGCTCAAGTTAGAAGAGATCTCTCATATTTAGGTACTCTAGGAACTAGAGGTGTAGGATATGATGTTGCTACACTTAGAAATCAACTTCAGTTAGAACTCGGACTAGTTGAAGGCTGGAGTGCTGTAATTGTTGGAGTAGGAAATTTAGGGTCAGCTTTAGCTCACTATGGTGGTTTTAAAGACAAAGGTTTCGGAGTTGTTGGCTTATTCGATGATGATCCAAAAAAAATTGATAGTCAAGTTGCAGGATTAGTTGTCAAGCCTTTGAGTGATTTACAAGATTATTGTAATAAATTTAATGTTGCAATCGGAATTATCGCCACCCCAGGGGAATTTGCACAAGGTGTGGCAGATGAATTAATAAACTGTGGGGTTCGATCAATACTTAATTTTGCTCCTGTTCTCCTTAAAAATGTTAAAGATGTTCAAATAAGGTCGGTTGACTTGTCACAAGAATTACAGATATTAAGTTATTATCTTGACCGACCAATATTAAAAGCGGTAGATTAATCCTCTATCTGATAGTAAAAACCCACTAATCCCCGATATAACAAACTTAAATTTAAACCAATCCACAAACTAGATAATGAGGTGTCTTGGCTTAGCAAATATACACAAGATAAAAATCCAATCAAAGATGATACAACAGTCAAAATTGAAAACTGTTTAGATTTGTCTAATCCCAACAATACTCCATCCCATAAAAATGCGAAACTTCCAATTAGTAAGCTCAATGCAAACAATATTTTAAGTTCATTGTCAATAATTAAAACAAGGGATGCTTCTGTAATTAAAAGAACAATATTTTCAAGAAATATAAAAGAAGTAATAAAGAGAAAGATTGCAATTTTAAAAGTTAGACTATTTAAATATTTTTTGAGTTCTGAATTTTTGTAATTATTAAATTTTGCTTTGTGTTCCGCAACTAAGGTTTGAGCTGCAATAGCTAATGCATCTACAAAAACATAGCCAAAAGACCAAAGTTGCAATAAAACATGTTGCAAAGCTATTTCTGACATTGACATTAGTGATGCTTGATTTCTTAAATAAGCCATAAATAGTGTCAGGAACATTGATCTTATAAAAATGAAAAACCCAATACTAAAAAATTTTTTACTTATCTCTTTTTTTTCATGTGACTTAACAAAATTTGATGTTTGCTTTTGAGTGCTAATCAAGACTTTTGTTGAATATATTGAGCTTATTAAAAAAGCTATTGAGCTTGCAATTGCAATACCTTCGACTCCAAAATTTAAAACTATCCCAAGAAAGTAACTTAATACCACATTTGCTAATCCTACGATTGCAGAGGAATATAAAGTAATTTTTGGATATTTCATTCCCCTTAATACAGCTGTTGAGTGCATATTTAGCAAATAGAATGGCAAACCAAGGCTTCGTAATATTAAATATGAATTTGCCTTAAAAGAAACAGCTTTTGTAGGTTCAAAAAATTTAATTAACTCAGTAGAAGTAAAAATTAATAAACTCGCTGATATTAACCCTATAAGTACTGATGACTTTCTACCAAATGTTATAAAGTAGTTTAATTTAGATATTTGTTTTGTTGCTTGTAGATTAGACACATAAGGTGTTGTACCGTATGCTAAAAAAACAAAAATCCAAATAAATACAAAATATACCGTTTCTCCTATTCCTACGGCAGATAAAACATCAATATCTATATAACTTGCTATTTTTGAATCAATTAAACCAACTAATGGTTCAGAAACTAACCATAAAAAAATTGGATAAGTATTTAGCCAAACTTCTTTTTTTTTAAATTGATTTGTCATCAAAGTACTTAGCTTTTTCTATACCCCATAAAATTAAAGAATTATTAAGTTCGCTTCCTAACTCATGGGGGGTAATCTTTAAATCCTCTTTTAATTCATTTTTAATATAATCATTTAATATCTGTGTTGGTGTAAATGTTTGCTTATTAAATGGTTTAGAAAGTTCAATATTTAATATATTCATTAATTTTTCATAAAAATTTTCATTTACTTCTATTTGGTTTTTTTCAAAATAAGATTTTAAACCTTTGATTATCTGAGATACTAATCCAGAAAATTGAAAATTCATGAGGAAAATATTTGGACAATAATGAGTCCTAAAGGTCCAGAAACAATTCCGATTCCGACTCGTTTAAATTCGTTATCTAAAATTGTGCTTTTGTGTGACTCTGAATTCATCAAACTATTATGACCAGATCTCACTGAGGATGAGAGAGCTAAATTTTCACCTATGTCTATATAAGGGAAACCTTTTTTTGATAACCTGTCTCCTACAAGTTCACCATTGGTTGGATTCTTATGACACCAAAAACCTCCCTGATACATTTCATAAGCATAATTGAGTGCAATCTCTGATAAAGTTTCATTCAACTCAAGTGGAACTAAGCTTTCTTCACTTCTCTCAACTAATAACAATCCATACAACTCATCTTTTTGTTGTGTATTGTTTGATAAATTAGATAAAGAATATTTAGGGATCTCTATACACCCTTGTTCACTTACTACTACTGAGGGCTTTCCAGTAAGGTCTTTAATTCTAGATACTACTTTTATAAGATCTGTTCCTGTAATAAGCTCTAATGCCTGTTGAGGGGTTCCATTTGTATCTGTATAAAACGAAATAAGATTGGAATTTTCAATTGATTTTTCTAAAAAGCTTGGAACAGAAATAATAGTTGTAATGGTAAATAGAAGAGTAAGAATTAAATTACTAACTAGCAATGAAAAAGACGCACCAAGAAGCTTGTTCCCAACATCTCTTTGTTTTTGATTATTAATAATAAAATTTTGAAAGAAAGATGAAATAGTCAAAATTGTAATAAAAATTAATACTCCACCAAATATTTCTGACAATTGAATATTGGAGTTGAACCAACTGCTTATATAAGATCCAACTTGATATGAATATCTAAAACTTAAAGCAACTGAAATTAATAAGGTCATTAAGTAAAAGAACTGAAGTAAAAAACCTTTTCTCCAACCATAAATAATAAAAAATATTATGAAAATATATATAAATAGTTCAATATATTGGATATTTCTAAGGCTTAAAAGTAAGGTTTCAATTGCTTTATTCATATTATGTTTAAATTTTTTAACTCTGCTATTGAATAGTAATCAAATTCCGCTATTGTTTAATAATTCCTACAAATTAGTAGGATTTTTTAATTTCAGTGACTGAAAGGAAATTATATGAAAAATCGCAAATTAATTGCTTTAATTGCGGTCTTAGCTTTGTTAGCGGTAGCATGCGGTGGAGACACTGCAGAAGAAGTAGTTGAAGATACACCAGCTACTACTGAAGCTCCAGCTACTACTGAAGCTCAAGCAGAACCAGAGGAACCAGCATCAAGTGGAGATCCTTTAGTTTTAGCCTCATTAATGCCATTATCAGGTGACTTAGCATCACTTGGACCAGGTATTGCATTAGGAGCAAAAGTAGCTGTAGACCAAATTAACGCAACTGGCGGTGTTAACGGACAAGATGTAGTCCTTATAGAAGGTGACAGTGGTTGTAATGCTGATGTTGCTTTAACAGGACTCCAAGATGTTATTGCACAAGGTGCTCAAGGTGTCATGGGAGCTGCATGTAGTAGTGCGACCCTAGCGCTTTTATCAAGTGTTATTGAAGCTAATGTTGCATTAGTTTCTCCATCAAGTACAAGTCCTCAATTAACAACTGTTGAAAAAGGTGGAATGTTCTCAAGAACAGCTCCATCAGATGCATTTCAAGGCGTAGTATTAGCAGCGGAATTAATTAAAGATGGTATAGAAACTATTTCAATTATTTCAAGAGCTGATTCTTATGGAAGAGGTTTAGCTAACGCAACACTTGAAGCTTTTGAAGCTAATGGTGGTGTTGTTGCTAATGTTGTATATCATGCAGCAGATGCCACAGAATTCTCAGCTGAAGTTACAGCTGTTGGAAAAGGAAATCCAGACGCTATTGTTGCAATTTTATTCCCTGACACAACTGGTTGTCCAATTGTGCAAGGAGCATTTGAGCAAGGATTAACAGACATACCATGGTATTTCACAGATGGTGTAAAAGATTCTGAAACTCTATTAGAGTGTGCTCAAGGTGCCTTAGAAGGATTCAAAGGTGTTGCTCCAGGTGCTTCGGAAAGTGAAGCTTTAACTCAATTTAAAGCCCTATACTCTGCAGCAACTAATGGTGAAAGTGAAACATTCATTTTTGCTCCTCAAGCATACGATGCAACTATGTTGATGATATTATCAGCAATTGCTAATGGTACTGATGGTGGATCAATATCTAGTGGTATGATTGCAGCTTCAGGTGGTGGTACACCATGTATTGGTGCAGCTTGTATTGAGCTAGCATTAGCTGGAGAAGATTTTGATTATGTCGGTGCTTCAGGTCCTATTGACCTTGACGCAAATGGAGATCCTACAGCAGGAACTTATGATATTTATCAAATTCAAGGCGATGAGTATGTTGTTCTTGAAACAATTGACTATCCCTAATAAGATAAAATAAATAATTTAAAAGCCCCCATTTATTGGGGGCTTTTTTATAACTTTCCTAGATAAAGTTCAATAACTTTCTCATCATTTATAAGTTGATCACCGGTTCCAGTATATGCATTTCGTCCTTGATCTAGAACGTATCCTCTATCACTTATTTCTAATGATCTTCTTGCATTTTGTTCTACTATTAGAATCGAAACTCCTGAATTATTAATATCTAAAATTGAGTTAAACACTTCATCTACCGCATTAGGAGATAACCCGGCAGATGGTTCATCCAGTAGCAGGATTGATGGTTTCGAAATCAAAGCTCTTGCTAATGCTAACATTTGTCTTTGACCTCCTGATAAATTCCCTGCTTTATCAGTCTTTCTATTCTTGAGAATTGGAAAAAGATTATAAATTTTTTCATAGTTTTCTTTTTGATTTTTTTGAAAACCCATTTGCAAATTTTCTTCAATAGTTAATGAGGGAAAAACATTATTTACTTGTGGAACATAGCCAAGGCCTTCGGAGACCATTTTGTGTGTAGGAGTATTTGTTTTCTCAACACCATTTATATAAACTCGTCCTGCATTAATTTTTAAAATTCCTGAAATAGCCTTAAGCAAAGTAGATTTTCCAGCTCCATTTGGCCCAATAATTGAAACAATCTCATTTTTATTCAAAATAAGATCTACGCCATTTAAAATATTCAAATCTTTAACATAGCCTGCAGCTACCCCCACAGACTCTAGAACTGGTTTATTCATTACTAGTACCTAGATATGCAGATATTACTTTTTCATTATTTCTTACTTCTTCAGAAGTTCCTTTTGCTATTACAGAGCCTTCTGATAAGACTACAATTTCATCTGAAATTTGCATAACAGCATTGATATTGTGTTCTACCATAATTATGGAAATACCTTCATTGGAAAAATTTCTGATTAATTTTAAGATTTCCTCAGATAGCTTTGGATTTACGCCTGCTAGAGGTTCGTCTAGAAGTAACAATTTAGGCTTTTGAACAATAACTCTTGCTAACTCTAAAAGTTTCTTTTGACCCCCAGAAAGCTCTCTAGCAAATGAATCCTTCATATCAATTAAATTTACAGTAGATAAGACTTCTATAGCTTTTTCATTTAATTCACTTTCAATCTTTAATCTTTTGGGTGAGTTTAATAATGATCTTAAAAATTTATCATTTTTTAAAGGCGAAGCTGCAAACAAAATATTTTCCAAGACAGTCATCCTATCAAAAACTTTTGTTAGCTGGAAAGTTCTCACCATTCCAAGTCTAGAAATTTTATGAGGTTGAAATTTGGAGATGTCAATATTATTAAAAAAAACTTTACCCTCATCTTGTTTCGTAAAACCAGTTATAAGATCAAACAGAGTTGTCTTACCTGCTCCGTTGGGGCCTATTAGACTTATTATTTTGTTTGACTCCAATTCTAGTGAAGATACATTTACTGCTTGAAGTCCTCCGAAAGTCTTTTTTAAATTTTTTATTTCTAAAATATTACTTAACATCTAAAAGCAATTCTTCTTTTTTACCCATAATCCCACTTGGTCTAAATACCATTAAAATAATTATTAATATTCCAACAAGCATAAATCTTACGCCAGCAATTTGTTGACCGTCTGCATTTTCAAAAATTAAAGATGCTAATTGATCTGTTTCGGAGATAAAAGACCAAAAAAGTATTGAGCCAAAAACTGGCCCTGATAAACTCCCTACGCCGCCTAAGATCATTATTGCCCAAATATAAAAAGTTAATAATGGAACAAACATTTCCACCTGCAATGTTCCATAATTAAACGCAAGAAGTATTCCAGATAGGCCTGCTATTGAAGCTCCTAGCATAAAACTCTGAAGTTTGATCCAAACAGCATTTTTTCCTAATGCCCTTACCGCATCTTCATCTTCTCTAACTGCTCTTAATGTTCTGCCCCAAGGAGAATGTTGTAATCTTTTCAAAATAAAAAATAGAAGAACAACTATAACCCATGATGAAATAGCCACCCAGAGTTGACCAACAGACACATCAAGAATTAAAGCTAAATTTTCAACAAACTTTGGTCTCTTATTTTGAAAACTATCAGAGAAAGAAATAACACCGTACACACCTCCAGTGAATTCTTCTTGATCTCTTACTGTTAGTCTGAATATCTCTGAAGATGCAATAGTTACTATAGCTAAATAATCACCTCTTAATCTAATAGCCGGTAATCCTATAATTAGCCCAAAAAGAGCTGAAGCAATCAGACCAATAACTATGGCTAATAATAAAGGTAGGCCAGATTCATTAAGGCTACCCTCTCTTCCTGCGGCATGTGGAATTAGTAAAATTGTAGTATAAGCACCTACTCCCATAAAAGCAGCATGTCCAAAGTTAATTAAACCTGTCAATCCAAAGTGTACATTTAATCCCATAGCTGAAATGGCATAAATGCCAGCAAAAGTAAGTAAATTTATCAAGATTCTGTTTGGACCATCAGGGTTAAGTGTGTAAACCCCAAAAAACGATATTGAAATTAGAAATAATCCAATGCCTAACTTTGATTTTAAAATCATGAAATTCTCTCTTTTTTACCAAATATTCCCTGTGGTCTTACAAGTAATATAAAAATCATCAAAGACAATGCTATAGCATTTTTTGCCTCTGAGTGTCCCTCCATAAATGGAAGAGCAACTGATACTTGAACAACAATTCCAATTAAAAAGCCTCCAACCATTGCACCAAATGACGTACCTATTCCACCTAAAACTGTTCCTGCAAAAACTAACAAGAGTATTAAAAATCCCATATTCCATCTAACATCATTAATCATTCCCTGAAAAATTCCTGCGGCTCCTGCCAACATAGAAGAAAGAATCCATGTGTACAAAATTATATTATCTGAGTTAATTCCTGATATATTTGCAAGCTCATTTGAATCTCTTACTGCCCTCATTTGTTTTCCTACTTTTGTAAATGAAATAAACAAACCAAAAATAATCATAATAATGACACCAAAGACGATTAACTTAGCATCTCTCGGTGTGAGATCAAAAATAAAATATTGCTCTCTTCTTTGAAGTTCTAAAGGATATCCTTGTGGCTTACTTGATGCAAAAATCAAGAAAAAATGTCTAAGAAATATAGATATTCCAATTGTGATTACCAAAACTGCAATATTTCCAAAGTCATTTTTTCTTAATGGCCTAAAAACTAATACCTCCAACAAAGCGCCAAATAAGCCACAAATAAATATTGCTAAAACTATAGAAATTTCAAAACTTAAACCAATAGGTGATAAATCTTCAAAAAAAATATATCTAGAAGTTCTTGGGTTAGAAAAATAAGAAGCCATTATTGCCCCTAAAGCAATAATTTCACCATGTGCAAAATTAACTATTCGAGTGACACCATAAAGTAAAGAAAGTGCAACAGATGCCATGGCTATGATTATTCCTAGCAGAAGTCCATTTCCTAATTGATCAATCAATTATTATTCCTAGCTTTCATTAATAAACTCAACTTCTGAACCATTTTCAATTTTAACTTGTAATTCATAATTACTTTCAATCTGGTTTAAATATCCAATTGTAGCATTTATCCAATTGGTAGGTACTACAGCATCTCCAATAACTACTATTGGTAACTCATTTGAAACAATTACTTTATAATTTCCATTTAATTTAATTTCTTCTGCCTTTAAATTTGAACCTAAATAAATTTCTCCAGTTCCTACAATTTCAGAACTAGACAAACTTATATTGTCTAATGAAATATCTGAATCAAATGAAATTAAATCCAGTTTCCACAGATTGTTATTACCAAGTTTTAAATCCCAGCCTTTTACCTGTAACAATCTATCAGTTTCTATTTCTCTAAATTGAACGAGTCGAGGATTTCCTAAATTTGATTCTACAGCTTCTGGAAATCCAATATTTCCCGGTCTATTTTGGATGTCAATAATATAACCTAATCCTTCAAAAGAATTTAAATTAACTGATCCATCTATATCTATATTTAGACTGTAAACAATATCCTTTTCAAAATTGCTGCTACTAAAACTCGAACTGTAAGTATTTGTTGTTAATATTTCTTGATTTGATAAAAGTACAGCTGGGAATATTGAATAAATAATAATTAAAAAACCATAGATATAATTATCGAGTCTAGAGTTGCTTAAATATATTTTGTTAAAAATTAAAATTAAAATTGGCAGTATAGATAATGGCCAATTATCTAAGTAATCATAAACAATTGAAGGACGTAAGATTCCAAACAAAACTAATGAAGCCTGTATGGCTAAAACAAAATAAAATATATTTCTAAATGTTTTGAGATAATTAGTCACTTGGAGCCGGAGAGGGGAGTCGAACCCCTGACCTGCCGATTACAAGTCGGCTGCTCTGGCCACTGAGCTACTCCGGCGAACATTAAAATAATAGCAAAGAGATAATTGAATAAATCTATTTTTTTATAAAAATTTCATGCATTGCTATTGCTGTTGCAACAGATGCATTTAAAGACTCCATATTATCTGTCATTGAAATATCAACAATTAGATCTAATTTTTTTTGAATTTCTTTGCTTAGTCCGGTCTCTTCGGAGCCAACAATTAATGCAATATTTTGATTTTTTAAATCTAAATCTTTAATTTGGTTTGATGAATTCATATCTAAACCAATTGTCCAATAACCAAGATTTTTTATCTTTTTAATTAAGGAGAATATTGAGTTATACATAACAATATTGACATATTCCATTCCTCCTGATGATATTGCAAAGGTCTTTTCAGTAATTTGTACAGATCTTTTTTTTGGCAAAAATATTGTTTGAAAATCAAATGCTGCTGCGCTTCTAGTAACCGCTCCCAGATTATTTGTATCTTGAAAATGGTCTAGTATTAATATTTTTTCAGAAATAATATTTTCAAAATTTTTTTCATCGAATATTTCTTTTTCCTCACAAATTCCAACTATATTATGCCTCGAATGGAATTCCCATAATTTATTATCTTTGACGATTTCAATTTCTATATTTTGTTTTTTAATAACCTCAATTAGAAAATTGAACTTATTTGATTTATTGTGCTTGGTATCTAGAACAATAACTTTTCTGACTCTATTTGAATTTAATGCTGCCTCTAACGCATTTATGCCTTCAACTATTTTTCCAACGCCATCCACTTTCAATCCCGTCTTCAATGACAATTCCAACTTCTTCTAATCTGTCTCTCATGTAATCAGCAATTTCAAATTCTTTATTATTCCTATGATGATTTCTTTTTATAACAAATTTATTAATTGAAACATTAATATCATGTTCAATTTCTATATTTTGTTCAATTAATATACCTTCTAGCAATTTGGTATCAATTGTTATCTTGTTATCTTCGAAAACAAAGCCTAAAATCTCAAATAAAAATTTGATTGTTGATTTCATATTAGATATTTGAGTTTGATCTCCATTTTTATTCTTATTGATATATTCAAACATTTCACCAAGAAATTTTGGTGTGTTTAAATCATCATTCATTGATTTAACAAATATTTTTTCAAGATTGCTATCTGTTAAATCTGCTTCAACTCCAGAAATTAAACTTTCTATATTGTTAAAAGTTGCTTTCGATTCCTCTAAAAGAGCTTCGGAAAATTCCTGAGGTTTTCTATAGTTTGCTCTTAGAAAAAAGTACCTCAATACATTTCCACCATAATTGTTAATATACTCTTGAAGAAATTTTGAGTTTCCTTCAGATTTAGACATTTTTTTACCTGAGAAATTTATCATTCCATTATGTACCCAGTGTTTTACAAATTTATGGTTAAATGCAGAGGTGGATTGAGCTCTCTCATTTTCATGATGTGGAAATATTAAATCATTGCCACCACAATGAATATCAATTTCTCCTTTAAAAATATCATGAATCATTGCTGAGCATTCAATATGCCACCCTGGTCGACCGTTGCCCCATGGCGATTCCCAGCTTGGCTCATCATCTTTTGAAATTTTCCATAAAGCAAAATCCTCAGGATTTTTCTTATCTTCTTCAACATTTACTCTGGTTCCTCTTAACACTTCATCAAAACTTCTACCTGAAAGTTCTAGATAAGAATCGTATTTGCTTACATCAAAGTAAACACCAGACTTAGTAATGTAACCATAACTTTTTTCAATCAAATCATTAATTAATTCAATCATCTGATCAATAGTTTCAGTTGCCTTTGGTTCAAAATCAGGAGTAAGACAATTTAGCGCATCATAGGAATCTTTGAACTCTTTAGTTACTCTCTCACCTAACTCTTGATATGTAATATTTTCTTCAATTGATTTTTCAATAATTTTGTCGTCAATATCTGTGATGTTTCTTGCAAAAATAACACTATTGCCTGAAAATTTTATATACCGAACCATGAAATCAAATACTACTGCGGACCTACCATGCCCTATGTGTGGAGAGGATTGAACAGTTGGACCACAAAGATATATCTTTATGTCAGAACCATTACTTTCTAAAGTCTCCAAGGATTTAGTAAATGTATTATATAACTTAAGCATGTGATAAGGATATTATAGTTTGGCATGCTGATGCCTCTTTACTTCCAATAATCCCAATATTGTCAGTTGTTTTACCCTTTATATTAATTTTTGATGCATCAATATTTAATAAAATACCTAAATTTTCAACCAATTCAGTTCTAATATTTGCAATATTTATTACTTGTGAAATAACAATAATATCAATATTGTTTACGATATATTTTTTGTAGTCAATAATCCTTAAAACCTCTTCAAGCATCTCAACACTAGATATTTTTTTAGGCGTCTCACTATTAGATGGGAAGTAGTGGCCTAAGTCTTTTTTAGATAAAGCTCCAAGCAGAGCATCACACACTGTATGTAAAAGAATATCGCCATCCGAATGTGCTTCGAATCCAGGACCATCTATTTTTAGACCACTTAAATAAAGAGCGTCCTCTTGAGAATGTCTATGTATATCAAAACCTATTCCAACCAACATAATTACCTCAGATAACTTGGTTTAATTTGATTATAAACCGTCTTCAGGATCTTCTTCTGGAAGTTGCTGATTAATTTTATCTATTGCAGTTTCCTCATCAACATTTAGTGCACAGGCTATTTCACTAGCAAGGGTCATTCTTGCTTTGGCTAACATTCTTTTTAATGCTGGAGAAATACCTTTATTGATTTGTGCATGTGTTAAGTCTCGCACAACTTCAGCAACCTGTATTACATCTCCAGACGTCATTTTTTCAGTGAGGACTTTATACCATCTACTCCAATTTGTTCCTGCCTCTTCAGGTTTTTCTTTAAAAATAGGAAATACTTTTTTTGATACTGCATTCTTTGAAATTACAGGTCTTATGACTTCGTCAACACTATCAACAGGAACCATAACTAATAAACCGTCTGTAAGAACTTCAATTTCAAAATACTGGATTCTTTTTGACTTTGGTTCACCTTCAACAAAAACTTCTACATTTTTATTAACTTTTCTAATTACTTTCGCTGCCCCGTGATGAGGGTGGACAACAAATTGATTTGGTTTGTATTTATCTTTTGGAGTTTTTTTAGTTTTAGTTGCCATAGATTACAACATTACTATAGATTGAAATCTATTTAATGGCCATTTAGATAAGAAAAACCAACATTTTTTAATAATGTATCGAAATAATCCCTTAATTGTTGAGCTCTACCACGACCGATTCCTTCAACACTGTAAAGATTTTCTGGAGTAGAAGTAAGTAGTTTAGGTAATGTTTTAAATTTTTGGACTAAAGAATCATGTAAATTTTCTGGTAAGTTCGGCAACCTTGCAAGAACTCTGTAGCCTTTTGCAATAGACAAATCATCGAGTGGAAGTTTGCTTAACACTGAACCAAGGAAGTCAATATTGTTTAATTCTTCATAGGAAAGTTGTGAAATTTCTTCTACCGCTTTTGAAATATTTCTGTATTTTTTAGAAGGTAAATGGTCTTTTAAAACTAAATTAAAAGTATTTTTAACTCCAGACTCAAAAGAATCAATCTGAATCAAAATTAAGCCAGCTTCGCCACCAAGTTTTAAAGCTTCTTTTCTAACTTGTTTGGCTAATCTGGTTAATAACTCTCCCCTTTGAATAACTTCTAATACTTCCTGATTAGTAAGAGAGTTTTCAATTTCTAATTCACCCAGTTCTGCTACAGCGTCATCAAATCTTCTTCTCATTCTATCAACTGACTGTAATGATTCATTAACTCGACCCAATGTGACTGATGGCTCTTCTAGTTCAGTTGTGCCAGCATTATTAAAAACTTTTACTAATGATGACTCTTCTGAAACAGTTATAACAGTTAAATCAGTTTCTTCAGCTGTTCTTTCTGCTGTTCTGTGTCTGGTACCAGTTTGGGAAGTAGATAGAGAATCAGAAGGATTTAAATGAACATTAGCTTTTAATATTTTAGTCACATCATTACTGACAATTATTGCTCCATCCATTTTTGATAATTCACTAAGCATTTCTGGAGAATAGCTACAATCAATTAAATTTATTCCTCCTGAAGAAATTTTTTCTAACTTATTTGAAGTACCAATGACTATCAATGCTCCAGAATTTTTATCTGCAATTAAATCCACTCCAACTCTCAATGGTTGGCCAGGCAGTAGTTGATTTAGTTCATTGCCGTTTTCCATATTTCCTCTTTTATATATGAGTTATTTTTTTATTTGAATGTTACTGTATTATTTTATTATTAGTAATTAGTTAGTATTTTATGGAAAAAATTGAATGTAAGAGTTGTTCTGCTGTAGTAGATAAATCTATAGAGTTTTGTTCGAGCTGTGGTGATTGGCTCGGATTAAGTCTTCAAGATATGGAAAAAGAAAATTCTACTCAAGAAAAAAAAATTCAGAGAACAACAAGAGTTCCTGAACAGTTATTAAATAAACCTCTGTCTACATATGGTGCTACGCCTATGCCTTCCAGAAAAGAGGTCCCGGGAATAAGAGCTGTGTTTTTCCTTACTTTTTTAATTCCTGTTATAGCTCTAGCTAGTTATTTTTATAATTTAAATATTTCAGAAGAAGTAATAGAGCAAGTTGAAGTTGTTCAGCAATCAACTACTACATCTTCAACAACTACCCTTAAAAGCATAATGGAAAAACAATTACCAATTAGTTGTTCTGCTTCTAGTTCATACAACAATGGAGATGGATATTCTTGTGAAAATTTATTTGATTCATCACTATTATCTTGGCAAGATAATAGTTTGCAGTGTAAGGATGGGTGGATTGAATTTTCTTTTGCAAAAGAAATATACATAGAATTTATAGTATTTCAAAATGTTAAAGATTCTAAATCTTTTGCACGTAATTTTAATGCACGAGATATCTTAATAACTACAGATGATATTGATAATTCAATAAACAAAGAGCTAACAAATGATAACTCCTCTCAGTGGGTAGACATAAATCAAACAACTTCATATCTAAAAATAGATATTCTCAGTGCTTACCCGGGTGAAGAAGTTGGTGGTAGTCAAGCATTTGATGAATGTGCGATTCAAGAAATTACTTTTTGGGGTAGAGGCTAGTTAAGCTCTCCTTTTCTGTATGGTTGTCCAATTTTTTGTGGCATTCTCAATTTCTGACTAGCTGAAGATAAGACTATCAAGGTTGTTATATGTGGCGTGAAGTAAACAAATTCACTTGGTACATTCTCTGAACTTAAAAACCAAATTAAAAATGCAATACTTAACGCAATAGAGATAGAAGCATTAGTGTATTTTTTTTCAATAAGTTGTTTGATTGCAAAAATTAATAAGATTAACGAAATTAAAACTAATAATCCATGTACAGCATCATCTGATCTCAATTGAAGCGCATCTGCAAACCCAAATAAGCCTGAACCCATAAATATTCCTAAAGGTCTATAGTTGCCAAAAATCATAGATGCAAGACCAATAAAACCTCTACCAGCAGTTTGACCTTCTCTATATATACCAGAGCTTTCAAGAACTAAATATGCCCCAGCCAAACCAGCAAATCCGCCAGAAATCATAACACCAATATATTTCATTAAATAAACATTGACTCCTAATGATTCACTTCCCGTTGGTAGCTCACCAACGCTTCTCATTTGTAAGCCAAACGGTGTAGACCAAAGTATCCAAGCCGCAAGTGGAATCAAAGCCAGTGCAAAAATTGAAATATAAGATAAATTAGATGTGGCTCCAAGAAGTAATCCTCCTAAGTCAGATATAAAAGGTATTTCAAGTTCTTGCAAATATCCGAACAAACTTGGAGTATCTGCTCCACCAGATAAATAAGGAAGAGTAAAATCTCCAACCTCTCCATCTATTCTTGGTGATTGCGTAGAGCTCTTTGTAGGTTGATCTGCATACGCTACTACATTTAAAAATCTTGCAACACCTGCTGCGAGAATATTTATAGCTACACCCGAAACAATATGATCAACTTGAAATGTAACTGTTCCTACTGCATGTATCAAGCCAAACATTGCTCCGCCGAGAATACCAGCCATTATTCCATACCAAGGTCCATACATCCAAGCTGCCCAAGCTCCAAACCAGGTGCCCATTATCATCATGCCTTCTAAACCAATGTTAACAATACCTGTTCTTTCAGAAAACATTCCTCCAAGTCCTGCAAGGCATATTGGTATGGCAAGTCTTATAGCAGCGCCAAACGTTCCACTTGTAGTTAACTGATCATATTTATCTACTTGAGCAATTAAAACAATAAAAACTACAGGAAGAATTATTAAATAGTATTTCTTAACAAAATTAACCATCTGCTACCACCTTAGATGCTTCTTTAATTTGCTTATTAGTCACATATCTTTTAACTACTTCATATGCAACTACAACAGACAAAACAATTACAGCTTGCATGATTTTTTCAATTTCTTTAGGTACATCATATAAATCTAGAATCTGGGCAGATCTCTCTAAAAATGAAAGTAGGATTGCTCCAAAAGCCATACCTATTGGATGATTTCGTCCCAGCAAAGCCACAGTTATTCCAGCAAAACCCAAGCCAGATGGAAAGTCAGTTGTATATTTAAAGAAATAACCAGTTAATGGAGCCATGCCTACTAATCCTGCAAACCCTCCTGATATCATCATTGCAAGAATTGTTAATCTTCCTGGGTTTGCTCCACTAAACTTTGCAGCAATAGGACTAGAACCTGTAGCTCTTAAGTCAAACCCCAATGAGGTTTTCCAAACAATCCAATAATACAAAATTCCAACAAAAACTGCACCTACAATAAAGCCATGAAGATTTGGTAAATCTTCAATCCCTAGAATACCGTTAAGTGATGGAATTCTTGCAGTCTCTGGAAGCAAATCAGTTTGCGGTGCGGTAGTAGAAAGTTCTACTTTCTCAAAGAAAATATTTGCTAATAAATAAGCACTTATCCCTGTGCCAATGTAATTAAGCATTATGGTTGAAATAACTTCGTGGACACCCTTTTTTACTTTTAAATACCCAGCTATTGCTGCCCAAAGTGCTGAAGTGAGAATCGCAACAAATATGATTAAAGAGATATGTACAATCGATGGTAGAGCTACAGCAGCACCAAGAGCTGCAGACAACAATGCACCCATTAAATATTGTGACTCAACCCCAATATTAAATAAACCCATTTTAAATCCAACAGCTACTGCTACAGCTGAAATGTAAAGCGGTACTGACCTGTTAAGGATGGAGACTATAGACTTACCAGTTTTTCCATAGTCGTACATAATTTTAAAAGTTTCGATTGGGTCTTCTCCAATTAAATAAAGCATTACTGTTGAAAGTCCAAAAGCAACGATTAACGCAAAAACTGGTGCAAGAAGTGTTGTGAATTTAAGTGATAATTTCATGTCTTAAGTCCTGTCATATAACTTCCAAGTAATTCAGGTGATGCCTCTTCAGGATCTAATTCTTTAACAAAGCTACCTTCATAAATTACAAAAATTCTGTCCGACAAACCAATTAATTCATCCAAATCTGCAGAAATTAAGAGAACCCCTAATCCATTATCTCTAGCGTCTCTTAATTTATTCCAAATTAATGACTGGGCACCGATGTCAATACCCCTTGTTGGCTGTGACGCAATTAAAAGACTGGGCTTATTTTCTATTTCCCTTCCTACAACAAATTTTTGTTGATTGCCGCCAGAAAGTGCAAGTGCAAGCGTTTCATTACCAGGAGTTCTTACATCAAAATTTTCAATTACAACATTTGAATTTACTGCAGCCTCATTGAATTTTATATTGTGATATTTAGTTTTATATTTTTTTGATGATTGTTTTCCAAGAATTACATTTTCAGAAAGAGATACATCCATTAACAAACCTTGTGATTGTCGATCCTCAGGTATGAAGCTTAATCCGTACTCTCTTCTATCTCTTGTGCTGAGGTCATTAATTGTTGTATCACCTAAAATAATTTCACCCGATTCTACAGGGTATACACCTAGTATTGCCTCAGCTAGTTCTCTCTGTCCATTTCCCTCAACACCAGCTATACCAACAACTTCACCTTGATTAATAGAAAAATTAATATTTGAAAATGCTTTCCTTCCGTTTTCTTCCTCTGCTGTTAAATTATTTATAATAAGAGATTTTTCATCTATAGAGTTCTTTTCTCTTTTTGGAGGAGTTGGAAGGTTTTGGCCAATCATCATTTCAGCTAAATCTGTTTTTGATACTGTGTTTGCGTCAACAGTATCTATGTGCTTTCCTCCTCTCATGACTGATATTTCATCAGCAATTTCTAAGACTTCGTCTAACTTATGAGAAATAAAAATAATAGTTACTCCACTATCTTTTAGGTTTTTGAGATTATTGAACAATTCATTGACTTCTTGTGGTACTAGCACTGCAGTTGGTTCATCTAGAATTAAAATTTTTGCCCCTCTAAATAAAACTTTAATTATTTCAACTCGTTGTTTTTCACCAACACCTAGTTCATCAATCATAGATAGGGTATTTAGGGGCATGGAATATTTTTTTGTGATTTCATTAATTTCTTCAGTGTATTTGCTTTTATTAAGAACTTTCAAAGAAGCTTTATCCATTCCTAAAATAATGCTCTCTAATACTGATAGATTATCAGCTAACATGAAGTGCTGATGAACCATTCCTATTCCTTTAGAAATCGCATCTTTGGGAGAAGAAAAATTTACTTCATCATTAAAAATCTTTATTGTTCCTTCATCTTGTTTTAACATTCCATAAAGTATTTTCATTAGTGTAGATTTGCCAGCACCATTTTCTCCAACAACGGCGTGAATGGTACCTTCTTTGATTTTTAGATTGATGTCATCATTAGCTTTTACCCCTGGAAATGATTTTGAAATTTTAGATAAGTCAATTGCTAATGTCATAATTATTATTTATTTTAAAAGTTTTTATTTTGTTAAAAAAGTAAAGTCCCAAGTTTTTTAGTCTTGGGACTTTTACTTTAATTTCTATTACGGAGCAGCAGGTACTTCTATGTCCCCACTGATAATTTGTGCTTTATAAGCCTCAATATCAGAAACGATATCATCTATCCAACCACCTGTGGTTGAGTAGCCAACACCATCAACTGACAAGTCAAATACAGTTACGCCTCCGGCAAAAGTGCCATCAACAACTGCTTTGATTGTGTTATATACCGCAACATCAACTCTCTTAATCATTGATGTAAGAATATATGGTGCTAATTCTGCTGAAACAGTTTTTGCTTGATCTGCATCAACACCAATTGCCCATACTTTTGTTCCAGTATTGTCTGAAACCTCTTTAGCTGCTTCGAATAAACCGTTACCAGCACCACCAGCTGCATGATAAATAATATCTGCGCCTTCTTCATATTGTGCTAATGCGATTTCTTTAGCTTTTGCAGCGTCATTAAATCCTCCAAAGTCAGGTGGATAAGTTACATACTTTACATCCACTGTACATGATGGACATGCAGCAGCTACACCAGCTACGAAACCAGCTTCAAATTTTTGGATTAATGGAAATTCAACACCACCAATAAAACCAATTTTATTTGTAGTTGTTTTAAGACCAGCAGCAACACCTACAAGATATGAACCTTGCTCTTCAGCAAAAACCATTCCTGAAACGTTCGCTGGGTCAACAGCTGAGTCAATAATACCAAAGTAAGTATCTGGATTTGCAGTTGCAACTTCTGTCATTGCGTCTGCAAACAAGAAACCAACTCCAATAATGAGATCTTTTCCTTGATCAGCTAATAGCGATAGAAGCTCTGGTCTGTTCTCTCCACCTTCATTTGGCTCAAGATCAATTCCGTCAACTCCTAGCTCAGCGATTGCTTTTTCTAAACCGGCATATGCCATATCATTGAAAGACAAGTCTCCTCGTCCACCAATATCATAAACAACACCAACACTTGCGGTTGGACCAGCAGTAGTTGTTGGAGCAGCAGTAGTGGCTGGAGATTCTAATTCTTCAGCTGGCTCTTCTGCGACTTCAACTGTTTCTTCCGCGGTATCGGATCCTCCGCAAGCAGTAATTAATAAGGCAAATACCATAAAAAGTATTAGCCATTTTGACTTCATTCGAGTCACTTCTTACTCCTTGTTCAACTAGTTGAAGGTATACTAAATACCTTTACGAGATTTATATTAGACAATAATTTTTGATGAAGAGGTCTAGTTGTAGAACTTTTTTAGTTCAATTTGACAAACTATGATTCTGAATCGACGAAATCTACTGGGGATTCATCAGGTGCTTCAACAGGTTCAAATTCAAGCTTTTGATTTTCACTATCAAGGGAAACGACAATTGTTGATCCCGCCTTATATTTACCCATTAAAAGTTCTTCAGATAAAGGATCTTCTAAAAGACGCTGGATAGATCTTCTAAGGGGTCTGGCACCAAATTCTTTATCGTATCCTTCAGTTGCCAAATACTCTTTTGCTTCATCAGAAAGAACTACCTCTAAGTCAGAATTTTTTAATTGTTCATGAACTCTATCAAGCATTAAGTCAACAATCTCTTTCACTTCATCTAATGTGAGTTCGTGGAACACAATTGTTTCATCTATTCTGTTTAAGAATTCTGGCTTGAAATATCTTTTTAACTCTTCTCTAACTTTTGATTTCATTTTTTCGTAATTGTCAATCTCTGACAGGCTGCTAAAACCAACATTCTTTGCAATATCTTTCGTTCCAAGGTTAGAAGTCATGATGATAATTGTATTCTTGAAGTCAACAGTTCTTCCCTGAGCATCAGTTAAACGTCCATCTTCTAAAATTTGAAGAAGAGTATTAAATACGTCTGGATGGGCTTTTTCAACCTCATCAAGAAGTACTATGCTGAATGGTTTCCTGCGAACTGCTTCTGTCAGTTGTCCGCCTTCATCATAACCAACGTAACCTGGAGGAGAACCAATTAATCTGCTAACGGTGTGTTTTTCCATATATTCAGACATGTCAATTTGAATTAATGAATCTTCATCTCCAAAAAGAAACTCTGCCAAAGCTTTTGCTGTTTCTGTTTTACCAACTCCAGAAGGTCCTAAGAATATAAATGAACCAGATGGTCGTTTCGGATCTTTTAGGCCTGATCTAGTTCTTCTAATTGCTTTAGAAACTGCTGAAATAGCTTCTTCTTGTCCAATAATTCTTTTATGTAATTCATTTTCCATTTCAAGCAATCTAGCAGTTTCTTCTTGTGTTAATCTGTGTACCGGAATGCCAGTCCACTGAGCTAAGACTTCAGCTATTTCTTCTTCATCAATAACCATCTCAATATCAGAAACTTCACTTGGGTTGCTACCAGAGACCTCGTCTAGAAGAAGTTTTTCCTGATCTCTAATTTGTGCTGCTTTCTCATAAAGTTGTGACTGTACAGCATCAATTTTTTGTTCTCTTAAGTTCTTAAGTTTGTCAGCTGCTTCTTGTTTTTCAGGATCTAAAGGTTGTTTGTATACTCTCATTCGACTACCTGCTTCATCAATTAAATCTATTGCTTTATCAGGTAAAAATCTATCTGAAATGTACCTGTCTGCCATATTTACAGCTGAAGCTATAGCTTGGTCTGTAAATCGAACACCGTGGTGAACTTCATATCTGTCTTTTAGTCCATCAAGAATCTCAATTGCATCAGAGAGCTTAGGTTCATCAACTTGTACAGATTGAAATCTTCTTTCTAAAGCTGCATCTTTTTCAAAATGCTTTCTGAATTCCTCAAGTGTTGTTGCGCCAATTGTTTGTAGCTCTCCTCTGGCTAACATTGGTTTTAGTATTGATGCAGCATCAATTGCACCTTCTGCAGCTCCAGCTCCAACAAGAGTATGGATTTCATCAATAAAAAGTACAATGTCACCTCTAGTTTTAATTTCTTTTAAAACTTTTTTAAGTCTTTCTTCAAAATCTCCTCGATATCTAGAACCGGCTACTAAAGCAGATAAGTCTAAGGTGTAAATTTGTTTTCCTTCAAGGGTTACAGGTACATCACCTGAAATAATTTTTTGTGCTAGTCCTTCAACGATTGCAGTTTTTCCAACTCCTGGCTCTCCAATCAAAACAGGGTTATTTTTTGTTCTACGTGAAAGAATTTGCATAACTCTCTCAATTTCAGTAGTACGTCCAATAACAGGATCGAGCTTTCCTTCTTTAGCCATTCTGGTTAAGTTTCTACCAAATTGATCTAATATTGCAGAACCGGTACTTGATCCGGGTCTCTCTCTACCACCAGTTGATGCTGACTGCTGCTTTTTACTTTCACCTGATGAGGAAATTAATTTAATTACAGTTTGTCTTACCTGCGAAAGCTCTGCTCCAAGCTTTTTAAGCACCTGAGCAGCTACACCTTCACCTTCTCTAATAAGACCCAAAAGAATATGTTCAGTACCTATATAGTTGTGGCCTAATTGTAAAGCTTCTCTCAATGAAAGTTCCAGAACTTTTTTTGCACGAGGTGTGAATGGAATATGTCCACTCGGAGACTGCTGGCCTTCGCCAATAATTTCAACAACTTCCGATCTCACACTATCAATGTTGATGTTAAGTTCATCAAGAGCTTTTGCAGCATGTCCTTCTCCTTCTTGAATTAAGCCAAGAAGTATGTGCTCGGTACCAATATAATTGTGATTTAATCTTCTTGCTTCTTCTTGAGCAAGTACAACTACTCTTCTGGCACGATCTGTAAATCTTTCAAACATGTATCCATATTAATAACTATCCGTTTATACACTTAAATGAAAATTACAAGTATTTATACATTTCACGTATTCTTTAACTATGGAAAGTAAAGAAATACAAAAAATCATTCCATTTGATGATTTGTGGGAAAATTTAAACAAATTAGAAGAACGGCTAATTGATGTTTCTAGTTCAAATGATGAATATCTATCTTCAATCTCACAATACTTAATAAAAGCTGGTGGAAAAAGGTTTAGACCCATAATTTCACTTCTTTCGGGAAAATTTGGAGACGAAAAAAACTATATAAACAGAATTATAGATGCAGGTGTTGCAGTTGAGTTGATTCATATTGGTAGCCTTTATCATGATGACGTAATGGACAATGCTTCAACACGAAGGGGTGTTGAAAGCTCAAATTCAAAATGGAATTCTAATTTATCTATATTGGCTGGAGACTATCTCTTAGCAAGATCATCTGAGTTAGCTGCCGAAAATTTAGGACTAGAGTCTGTGAAATTACTAGCTTCAACCTATGCGGAATTAGTAGAAGGACAAACTAAGGAACTAAATCTTTCATTTAACTTAGATCATGGTGTTGGGGACTACCTAAAAGTTATCGAAGGCAAAACAGCTAGTCTAATAAGAACAAGTGCAAGACTTGGTGCAATTGCAAGTAATGCAGATAAAGAAATTATTAATGCTTTAAGTGAATGGGGTTGGAACTGTGGAATTATATTTCAAATATCTGACGATATTTTAGATTTAACTTCAGATGAGAAAACTCTTGGAAAACCATCTGGAAATGATATTTTGGAAGGAACCTATACTCTTCCAGTCTTGATCGCATTAGAGATGAATCGTGGAAAATATGAAGATATTTTAAAATCAATACAAAACGAGGAAGTTGAAATTAATTCCGTAATTAATGAATTTACAACTGATGAAATAATTAGTAACTCTAAAGATATAATTAATGACTACTTCAGTAAAAGCATTGAGTCAATATTTGAATTAAAAGACCACTCGTTATTTCCAGTTTTAGAGAATATAAACAATTATTTAATTAATAGAACGAATTAATTCTCTGGTTTTAAATGAGGAAAAGCAATTACCTCTCTTATTGAATCATTATTTGTAATCATCATTACAAACCTGTCTATGCCAAAGCCTAATCCCCCGGTAGGAGGAAGTCCGAACTCTAAAGCTTCAATGTAATCACTATCTTCAACATGAGCTTCTTCATCGCCTTCAGCTTTTTTTTCTGCTTGGCTTCTCAATCTGTTTTCTTGATCAACAGGATCAATCAATTCTGAAAATCCATTGGCTAATTCACTACCAAATGCAAAAAGTTCGAATCTCTCAGTGATACCCTTTTTCTCATCAATTTCTCTAGCAAAAGGAGATACTTCTTTAGGATAATCAGTGACAAACACTGGGTTTACAATATCATGCTCAATATAATTTTCAAAAATGTCAAAAACAAGCTCTCCAACTGTGTTTGATTCCGATTCAATTTGATATTTTGACTCTAACAATGCCTTAACCTCATCAAGGTTTGAGTCATGTGATACGTTTATTTCAAACTTTTCATTAACCAATTCAAACATACTTTTTCTATCCCAAGGAAAACTAAAATCAGCAACTTTTTCATTGAATTCAATGCTTTTATCTACTTTTAAATTTTCAAGTACATATTTGCACATATTTTCAACCATATCCATGACTCCATTGACGTCTGTATATGCTTCATAACTTTCCATCATCGTGAATTCTGGTGAATGTGTTTGGTCAACTCCTTCATTTCGAAATACTTTTCCAAGCTCA
>Ga0255766_10001189_pt1 | contig 23964 bp, 24 predicted proteins | sample 071ome_23_FD_179966 | JGI IMG/M metagenome (GOLD analysis project Ga0255766, IMG submission 179966) | Coastal salt marsh microbial communities from the Groves Creek Marsh, Skidaway Island, Georgia - 071403BT metaG (version 2) | ecosystem: Environmental > Aquatic > Marine > Intertidal zone >... | reverse complement strand
ACAAGATCACAGAGATGATGTTGTAATTGCGACAAAAGTAAGATTTGAGATGAATAATGGTATAAATGATAAAGGGTTATCTAGATATCATATTAAAAGAGAAATAAAAAATTCACTCGATAGATTAAAAATGGATTTTATTGATCTATACCAGATACATAGACTTGATTATTCTTTGGACATGGAAATATTAATGCGTAATATGAACCATTTAATTGATGAAGGATCAGCATTGCATATTGGAACATCTTCTATGTTTGGTTGGGAGTTGGTAAAAGCACAATCCATTGCAGAAAAATATGGATTGGAAAAATTTTCAACTATGCAAAATCATTATAACGCAATATACAGAGAGGAAGAGAGGGAGGTAATACCTGCATGTATGGATATGAAGATGGGGATTATACCTTGGTCGCCCTTGGCAAGGGGATTTTTATCAGGTAAATATAGCGGAAAAAAATCTACTGAGTCAAGATTTAAATCAGACCCTTACTTAAAGAAAAGATATTTTCATGAAAATGATTTCGAAGTTCTTGGTATTATCAAAGAGTGTGCAAAAGAAAATGACATTTCTGTAGCGCAAATGTCATTGAAATGGGTTTTAAGCCAAAGAGGAATTACATCACCAATAATTGGAGTTACAAAATTGAACCAACTTAAAGAAGCAATAGAAGTATCTGAAATGAACATTGATAAAGATTATATTAATAGAATTTCATCGGCGTATTCGGTAAGACCAATAATTGGTCATAGTTATAACCAACCAGATCAAATGATTAATGAAGCTTAAACCATTCATGACCCTTATTTGTATCATTTATAGTATATCCATTCATTTCTAAGATATCTCTTAGCATGTCAGATTTAGCCCAGTCTTTTTCCGTCCTATATTTTTCTCGATTTTCTAAAATTTGATTTACCAATTGAATTTCATCATCATCTAATTTTTGATAAGGGATACCTAAAGTTTCGAAAAATAATTCAAATGTATTTGTTAATTCGTTTAAGTAAGTGGTATCTAATTTGCTATCATCAGTAATTATATCATCTATGCTTTTAGTTAATTCATTGATTTTAGAAATTGCCATAGGTGAATTCAAATCATCTGCTAAAGCATCAAAAAATGCATTACTTAATTCCGAATTAATGTCGGTTACCTTTTTGCTTGAATTTTGTGATAATTTTTGAATACCCAAATGATAAGATCTGATAAATCTTGTATATTTGATTTTAATTGACTCGGCTTTATCTAATGAAAAATCTGATTGAGTTCTATAATGTGCCTGTAATAATAATAATTTAGTTGGACCTGTACCAATTTTTTGAATAAGATCACTTAAACTCATATAATTATTCAGAGATTTTGACATTTTTTCACCATTGATAGTGATGAATTCAGAATGGAGCCAATAATTTGCAAATTGTTTGTTTGTTATTGCCTCACTTTGTGCGATTTCATTAGTGTGATGAACAGGAATATGATCTACTCCACCTGCATGAATATCGATAGTATCACCAAGATATTTTTGTGCCATTGCTGAGCACTCAAGATGCCAACCAGGATAACCTAAAATTTTAGAACCATATTTAGGACTTATATATTTCATAATATGATTTTCAGGTGCTTTTATCCATAATGCAAAATCACTTGGATTTCTTTTCTGATTGATTATTTTAACTTCTTTTCTTGAGCCTTTAATTTGGCCCTCTAAATTTAGTTTAGCTAATTCTCCATATTTAGCAAATTTTGTAGTATCATAATAAAAGGTCCCAGGATCATTTTTTATTTCATATGCATAACCTTTATCGATAAGAGTTTCTACCATTTGGATCATTTCTGAAATATGAGAAGTTGCTCTTGGTGATATGTTTGGTCTATGAACATTTATTGCATCCATTGAATTATGATATTCAAATATAAGACTATCAACTAATTCCATTGGATCAGTATTCATTGATTTTGCTTGAGTTTGAATTTTATCATCGCCATCATCACCATCATCAGTTAGATGACCTACATCTGTGAAATTTTGAATATGCATAACATCATACCCAAAAGTAACTAATGTACGCCATAGAAGATCCCATGCTACATATGTTTTTGCATTTCCTACATGAATATCTTGGTAGACTGTTTGTCCACAACTATAAAAACTCACTTTATTTGGCTCTTGAGGAATAAATTTTTCTTTTTTTCGAGACATTGTGTTGAATAAATATAATTCAGGATAATCAATCATTCTTATATATCAAAATTGAAGTTTACATATTATTAAGTTATTTTTGATAAACTATTTTCAAGATTATATAGAATAAATGAGTGTTCACTTATCCAACTCAATATAATTTAATATTAATTATTGTTGATTATTTATGGTATATTGAATAAATTATTATCACCCGATATTAATGAATATTATGAAAAATAATTTTAAATGGCCAATATCGAATAATTGTGATATCCCAGTATCTAAGAATGTATTATGGGCAGCGATTTCGGACCCATTTAAACTGGAAATAATAAAACCCCACCCATATTTAAAATCATACAACATAATTACTTGGAATGAGAATGATAAAGTTGATGAGTTAGTATACTTGAATGAGAGAAAAATTATACGAACATTTTCTAATTGGGATGAGGGCAATGGTTATTCTCTATATACAAAAGATGACGCGGGGAAACAAACCAAAGTTGTTTGGGAAATTTCGTCAATTGATTCGAATAAATCTAATCTGAAAATTACTTTATTTATGCCTTATTTACAAAAATATCCTCTGTTTGTGCGGTGGATGCCTCACTTTTTATTTTTAAGACCTCAAATGAAGAAATATCTTTATTCAGTTGTAAATGGATTTAAGCATACAATTTTGACTGGAGATCCTACTAAAAGGAACCAATTTGGAAAACATCGATGGTTTTCACAATAAAATTAAAAGAAACAGAACTATTTTAGATTTATTTAAAGTGAATAACTAAGAATAAATTTAGCAATATCTAAATTAGACCTATGTAAATTTGAATTATTTCTTTTTGGAAAATCCTCTATTGATTTTATGAATAATTCTACATTTTGACCTAATTCAATACCTAAATTGTGAGTTTTTACAAATTCTTCAATATAAATGTCCTCAATAAAATTACTACGTTTCCAATAAATAAGATTTGAATTTGAAACTGCTACTTCACTTACAACACCATAACCAAGTTTACTAATTACAAATTTAGACGCTGCAATAATATTATGAAATTTTGGAGTTTTACTTGAAATTCGAATTATGTTAGGATCTGAATTTTTATAATCTAAATTATCAACTATTAAGATCTTATATCCCAAATTAATTAGTGAGGAGAATAATGAATCAATCTTTATTGGAATAAATTCTAAGTGACCTATTATTACAACAAAATGCTGATAAGTAGATATAATGTCAGTAATCAAATTATAGTCAAAATTTCTTACTAATAATCCCATTAATTGAGGATTACTGAATGATTGACAATTGGTTGACATGGGTAATTTTAGATTTAAATTTGATAATTTTTCTAATGAAGAATAATTATGTGACAATTCATCTAAACCTAATCCCATAAGAATGTCTGACCATGTAAAATTAGAAATATTAATTATTGGAATATCCATTTTTTTCACTATTGGGTGATGTACACTTTCGATATCAGATATAACTAATTGAGACCCATACAAAATTTCATCCCATGCTCGATCATTTCTAATTTGAGTTTCCCACTCCCAAAATCTTGAAAATATTTCTTTTGTAGATTCAATATCTACGGAATAATTGTCTTCCATTACTATTGTTGGAGTGATAGGCATCAAAGCATATGAAACTTGATCGGAAGTTAATATTTCAGAATGAAAAATTTCATATTGTTTTTCTGAAATTACAAAAAGAATTTCAAGATCTGATTTTAATTCCAACAATGCATCTTTTAGAGCAATCTGTCTAGTTATGTGACCATATCCAAATGACGACACAACTATGACGATTTTCATATTAGTAATTTAATGCGATGATAATTAAATGTTAAGAATATACAGGAAGAATTTATATTAATTGCTTTTTCTTTGAAACATAATGTCCAATTAAAAGAGAGGCTATGAAAACCAATATGAAATTAAGAAATGTATCAATTGGCTCATAACCTAATCCTAATGAAAATCTGTAAATACGCTCATCGACTCGAGGTAAATTTGAAAAACCTATAACTCCTTTGGAAACAATATTACTTGCGATATAAACTGGTTCATAATTATTAGCAATCAAATCTAATAGGAATGCCTCAATTATGATACCAAATGCAATTAACAAATTAATCAGTAAAGGTCTTTTTAGACCTAATCCTGTCATTACAAAAACTGCTCCTAATCCGAATAAAATGATATATGCACCTAGAAGTTCTAATAAAAGATTGTATATAGATTGCAATATTCCCAAGGTAAATTGAGTATCATATATACGTGCTACTAAATCTCCAAAAATATGATACGTTATAATTCCTGGAGTTACTATTGAAATCGAAATTAAAAAATAAGCACCTAAGGTCTCAAAATATATACGATTTCGTTTTATCGGTTTTGTAAAGAGATAAACTATAGTATTTTCAGTAAGGAGATCTCTGAACATTCCAGTCCCTACTAATAATGCCGTAAAACTTACTAAATAAAATAGAGTCACACGAAAGTATATCCGATAATACCTCACCCAATATAGACCGTTACTTAAATCACGATCTGTAAAAAACACAGATGACCAATATGCTAAAATGGGTAGAAACATTGATAATGCTAAAATCCAATTGTATTTTTTATGAATTGAATGTCTTAAATTAAAAACAAACACAGGAAATTGATCCTCTAATTTGTTAGATATTGACATTATAAATGAATATGATTATTTGTATTTTTAATATAAATTATTGTGCCCAATTTTACTATTATATTTTAGTCCTAGTTTGAAGATAATAATTCATGAAATCATTAATATTTGTAAATGGTAAACTACATTTGGCATCTTCACAAAGATAGATTGCAGGATGATTGATTTTATCTTTTCCTTCGATTATACTCCATTTTATAGTATCCTTTAACCTTGGCCATCGATATACTAATTTTTCGGGTAGATATTGCGATAAGGCTTTTTTTGCGATATCATTTTTGGTATCATTTATAATAATTAATTCAGATGGATATCTTAAAAAATAACCCGCAGAAATCAACAATTCAGGCATCGAGCCTGGATATTCTATAGATACTTCAGATAATGTTAACAATAAATTTTGCGCTTGAGCAATTAAAAGTTCATCATCTAAATATTTCCCTAATTTCAATAAATTTAAGACTTGAACTGAGATTGAGGATTGAAAAGAGTGATCCATGGGTGCAATGATATTACCTAAATTTATATTAGCATGTTTATTGTTGAAATAATATATCTGATCTTGAGTGTTGTAGAAGTGAGAATTCATTAATTTTAAGACTTTATTAGCCTGATTTAAATAAAGTGAATTATCAGTTACCTCAAAACCGGTAATAAGTGCTTCAATAAAAAATGCATAATCATCTAATACTCCTAAAATTTTTTTGTCAACTTTTATTTTAGGATTTGTAGAACGAATTAGATTATTTTCTTCTAAATGATTGTTTAACAGGAAATCTATAACTTGTAAAGATAACGATAAAGCACTTTCAATTGATGTTTTTTGATATGTCTCAAATAATGAGGTGGCTAACATTGCATTCCATGCAGTAATCTGTTTTGTATCAATACCAGGTTTAATTCTTTGATTTTGATAGTTGTACAGTGAAGTTTTGATATATTCTAATTTACCTTGAACTTCTAAATCAGAAATTGACATAATTTTGGAAATTTCGGAAATAGATTTTTTAATATTTAATATATTTGCTCCTTTTAATTTCTTGGATGGATCTGAAAAATTTCCATTTTTGGTTAAGCCATATCTTATAGTTGCTATTTCAAGATATTGCTTTATTTGACTTTTTTCAGTATTAGAACTTTTGAGAGAATTTTTGATATCTTTTAAAGTAAATGCATAATATTCACCTTCAATATCATTTGTTTCAGCGTCTATTGAACTGTAAAATGCACCATTAGCATCTAACATTTCATTTTGCAAAAAATAGATTGTGTCTAGAATAATATTATAATAAAATTTATTTTTTGTTAACGAATAGAGATCACTTGCTAATCTTAACCAGCCAGCCTGATCATATAGCATTTTTTCAAAATGAGGTATGGTCCATTTTCGATCTACTGAGTAACGACATAATCCACCTCTTATTTGATCATATATACCTCCTTGACTCATTTTTGTGAAAGTAAATTCTACAAATTTCATTAACTTATCATTATTTCGGATGTGACCTTCCTTGAGCATATATCTTAACAAACTAAACCGTGGAAATTTTGTGGAACCTATAGATATTCCACCATGCACCAAATCCATTTGTTTTTGAACTTTAATAATTTGGTCGACCAAAAACTCATCATCTATCTGAGCTTTTGATTTTATGATAAATTTATTGAAATTTTCCAAATTTCTAAAAAGTGCAGTACCAATATTCATGAGTTCTGCTCGTTCATGATCCCAACTTGATATGATTTCTTTATTTAATGCCATGAATGTTTTTGATCTTAATGAAAAATTTTTTGGCAAATAGGTAACTATGTAAAAGGGTAACCCATCTGGAAAAGCATATATATTTAATGGCCAACCACCACTTGAACCGGTTAATGTATTGTAGTATCGTTGGTAAATTTTATCGATATCAGGCATTTCTTCTCGATCAACTTTGATATTAATAAAATGTTTATTCATAAAATTTGCAGTTTTATTATCAGTGAAACTTTCACGTTCCATTACAGAACACCAGTGGCATGAAAAATATCCTATTGATATAAATAATGGTTTATCTAATTTTTTTGCTAATTCAAAGGCTTCATCCGACCAAGGGAACCAATCTACTGGATTAGTTGAATGTTTCAATAAATAATCTGAGGACTCCTTTGCTAATCGATTTGCCATATTTTCATACAAATTTCACAAATATAAGCAATCCTTTGAAGGAAAATGATATATTATCTTTAATTTTATTTTTAAGCAAATTCATTATAATTATGAATTTCACAGAAACCAAAAAAAGAATTCTTGAAACTTATCAAGAATTTATTATTAAAAATCTAGTGGACAATAAAATGTTAGAAATTAATAGAATTATAAATGAAAATGAAAATTTTGTTACCACATCTTCATGTGCAGGTAGAATTATCATAATTGGAAAAAAAGCATTAAGAGAAAAATATAATACGAATTTTTTTTTAAAAACACATGATGCGTTAGAGAGGAAGTATAATATAGAAAATTTACATTTTGGAAATGAATTGTGGGTATTATATGAACCTCCTAACATTCACATTAAATGTAAAGATTTGAAATCTGCCAAAATGTTACATCAGTTTGCATTAGAAGCAAAGTTATCAAAATCAAAATTTCAAAGTATAAAAAAACCATATGTAGTTGAAATATTAGGGACTGGAAATTTACAGATCCCAATTGGATTTGATGGAAAATTAGCGATAGATCAAAATTATTTTAATAAAATTATAACAGTTGCAAATCAGATATTAATTGAAGAACAAAGTAGATTAAAATCTTTTAAAGAGTTGTTTCAATTAAATGAAATTAATTAAGTTAATATGGGTTAAGACAATAATCCAACCAATATAAAATAAAAATAACGATACAAAAAATAGTGTTGGGTTTATTATAAAGCTAGGATATAAAAAAGTTGATAAAATTAGAAATATACCACCTATAAATAAAAATAAATTATTATATCCTAAATGTGCCATTTGATTTAATGTACTTTTAAATGATAACAAAAATGCATTAATTGAAAAAGAAATTAAAGAAGACTCAAGAAATAATTGATTTTGTGTGATCATGTATAGGAATGATAACATTATTGTTAACGAAATAAAGAAAATAGATAGATATAGAATATTCTCACTAGGGGTTTTTGTAGAATTATTCCACAATTGGAAAAAAATTAGGCTGTAAGATATATAATATATTGAAAAATCAATACTTGCTACAAATTGTGTCACTAAAGTGGTATAATTACTTAGAAAATAGAAAAGTAGATCAATTAATCCTGCTACACTTCCAATATTATACAGATTTACATATTTTGAGTTACGGTGAAAAACAGAACCAAATGCAAATAAAGAAAAAGAAATACAAACTGCGATAAATTCTAAGTCCAAGATATCTTAATTTATTTCAATATTATTTAACAATTAAGAATTAGATAAAATCCAATTTATTTATAGGTTTGACAAAGTATAGTCAAAAATATGAAACATTTCATCTATGTGTGTTTCATTTATGTTAAGAGATGGACGAAAACGTATGGATTTCTCTCCAGATCCTAATAAAAATAGTCCATTTTTAATTAAAGATGACTTGATTTGATCTCTTAATTTTTGAGTACTTATATCAAATGCTGCAAATAGACCTCTATGTCTAGAATTTGTAATAGTATCATATTTTTCTTCTAACTCACTCATTATTTTATAGAGATAACTTCCCATTTTATCACAATTTTCAATTAATTGGTCTTCATGTATGATGCGAATGATTTTTTCAAATCGTACCATATCGACTATTGAACCTCCCCATGTGGAATTTATTCTTGATGATTTTTTAAATACGTTTTCACTTACTTCATCAATTCGTTTATTCGAAAATATACCACAAACTTGTGTTTTTTTACCAAAAGCAACTATATCTGGTTCTGCATTTGGAAAATGCTCTAATGCCCACATTTTCCCTGTCAAGGCGACTCCAGTTTGAACTTCATCATAAATTAGCATGATCTCATTTTCATCACATATTTTTCTCAGTTTAGAGAAAAATTCATGCCTAAAATGATTATCGCCACCCTCGCCTTGGATAGGTTCGATTATTAATCCTGCGATATCATCACCATATTGGTTGATTGAATTCATTATCTGTTCAATCGATATTTCTTCTTGTTCTTCAACATGAGAGATGTGTTTTTGTAATGGAAATATAATTTTAGGGTTATTTATTCTTGGCCAAGAAAATGTTGGAAAATAATTACTTTTTACTTTACCACTAGTAATAGATAATGTATAACCATGTCTACCGTGAAAGGCTTCATTAAAATGAATTATTTGTTTTCCATTGGGTTTATTATTTAATTGTAAGTTTTTTTGAACTTTCCAATCAAAAGCAGCCTTTAAAGAATTCTCTACAGCTGCAGCACCACCTGAAATAAAAAAGAATTTACTATACTGCTTAGGCACTCCAATAGTTGCGAAAGTATCTATAAAATTAGATAGCTCATCAGTATAGAAATCGGAATTGGCAATCTTGTTGAGTGCAGCTAATTGTAATTTTTTCAAAAATTCAATATCATTTAACATTGATGGATGATTAAATCCTAAAGGCATAGATGCATAAAATGACATGAAATCTAAATAATTTTTATCATTAAATTTATTATAAATATACGGACCTTCACTTTTTTCTAAATCAATAAGGACGTCCAAATATCCATCTGCAATAGTATGCCTTTTAATTGGATTAATTGCCTTTTCCAAGGTATTTGACATGATTTTATACTTTATTTTATGTTTATAAATCCATATAAAATATGATAAATTTAGTATTGATTTTAATTTTTTTTTAATAAGATCCCTTATGATAGTATTTTAAAAAGTGTATAATTATCTAATGAATGTATTTTTAAATATAAAATTTGTAATCATATTGTTTAATGTCCACTAGTGAGTCAAAATTTAAAAAAGCAAAATATGAAGATAAACCTGAATTTGCGACAATTATTTCAGGAGGAATGTTATTCTCAGTATTTTTTTATTGGATATCGAATAATATTCTAAATAATTTAAACATTAACAATCAAATTATTCCATTCATATTACCATTAATTATTTTTTTATTTAGTTTTCAATTAGCTACAAAACCAATTGCAGAAATAGAAATAAATTTAGAAACTGGATTTGTATATGCGAAAGACAAAATATTTGAATATGAGGGTTACTCACACGAACCTGAAAAATTTTTAGTATTAGAAAAAATAATTGATCAAAGAAGACCTGAAATGAAGGAATATAAGATATCTATGAAAATAGATGAAGAGACAACATTTGAGATACCGCTTAAAAATAGTGAAGTAAGAGAAGCAATAAAGAATATTGAAAATGCAAAAAACAAATCAAAACTTAAGTAAACTTAATCATTTTTGGAAATTATCATACTTATTCCTAAGATTAATAAAACCAAATAATTTGAAAGATATTGATTGAATAGTATTGTGTCAAATTGAAATGGGCTGTATATAATCAAGGGAGAATTTGCAATTAAGATTAGAAAGATAAGATACAAAAACAAGTTGAATTGTTTGATATATCTGGAATGATTTACGGTCAAAATATTAAGTTGAGTGAATAACATATGAAGGGAATTAATTAACATTAGAGTTATAGTGATAAGGATAGATATAATCATTAGAATATTATCACTTTCTGAAAGAACAAGATTAAGAGCAAAATAAATTGATAGTGATGCATTTAGAATATCAGTAACTTGCCTAAAACTCATATTATATCATTATTAAGGGTGGATATTAAATGATGTATTATAATTATTTTAATGTTAAAATCTACATAATAATTTGACTTTCTAAGAATTTTAGTTTAATGGAAATATCAACTGCAATTTCAGAGATACCATTTGGATGAATCGGAATAATGCCTTCTCCATATTTCATCAGATTTTTTTGAGCAGGATCAGATATTTCTTTAGAAATTAAATAAAGGGTGTTTAATTTTAATTCTCTTAAGATTTGGATTGCTTTATTTACTATTTGAACTGATATAGGTCTTTTCCAATCAATAATTAGAACTCCGATGTTTAAGGAAGGTATATGGTAACTAAGGGATAATTCTGAATTTATTTTTATGTCTTGATTGAAAATTAGATTAAAATGATCCAACCATTCTTTTATGAAATCTTCGATTATAAGATTTTCAACCATATAACTAATATTTCATATTTTTATATAAATAAAGATAATAGCTAGATATTATCTGAACATAGTCCTGGGTATATATCTAATTAATTACCAATATTCGTCTTCTTCTTCTTCATAATATGAGTCTGATGAGTCTATAGAAAATTCTTGTTCATAATCAAAATCATCATCAAAAGATATATTATCAGCTGCAGCTGCACCTACTTCATCCAATAATTCATCAGCTATTGAGTCAGCATCCATTAAATTATCTAAGTCACCCATATCTAATACTTCTAACCTTGCTAACCATGTTTCATATGGGCGTTCATTGATTAAATCTGGTGAAGTTGATGCATCTAAATTAATTTCGAGAACTGAACATGAAGCAGGAGAGTTTAATTCATATTCTTGAGATATAGTTTCAATCATAATCATTGAGGAGTCAGATGTATATCTTTCTCCTTTAGAAGGTAGTTGGACGGAAGTAATGTCTTTGAGTGTTTGTTGACCATAATCAGTGATACCTATTAATAATTCAGAGTCAGAGATCCTATTTACCCAAACAATTGTATTTAGGTATAAATAATCGGTGTGTACTTCAAAATTTCCAATCATTACCATGTTAATATCTATATTGTGAAAAAAAAACAATAATTATAAGTTATTCTATTTGAAAGGGTAAAATGAAAATTAAGTATAAAATATTGTAACTTGAATTAAATAACTAAATTTGTCAAAATAAATTACACAATAAGTACTAAAATATATTATTAAATTATAGTTCAACTATGTTAGATTATATTATTGAATTTGTTACATGGATTTCAACCAATTATGAATTGGGGATTGGTATTTTCATGACAATTTTGGGTTTACTTCTTACTATTTCAGAATATAGAGTTTATTCGAAATTTGAAAGTAGATCAGATAATCTAATATTTTGGTTAATGTTTTTATTTGCAGGATTAATAACCGTAATCAGCAGAGATTTAGTATTGGGGATATTATTTGGATTATCAATTTATTTAGTTGTAGAAACAAAGAAAATGTGGGATACTCCTGTTTGGGGAAAATTAATGGCTGCAAGTTGTGCGACATATCTTGTGATTTTATTAGGAAGATTTGGGCAATTTATTTATGACAATTTCATAAACGAGGAAAACACGAATGATTTTATTTTTGCAACATCGGTAAATTCAGCATTTTTTGTATTTTTAGGGATATCATTTTATTTTTTTGGTAAAAAATTTATTCTCGTATCTAAGTTTTCATCACCTCAGATTGTATATTTATTTTTATTTGGGATAGTGTATGTATTCATTGCACAGACTTTTCCTAGAGATACAAATGGACTTTTACTATCTTATAATTATTTAAATTTAGATGTTGCATGGAGAAAAAACATCTTATTTGCAGATTTTGGAACATTTGAAGCTTTAGTAATTGTGATGGTAATGATGTATTTTATTTCAGGTTGGCTATTAACAAAATTATTGGGAGTAAAAGAAATAACAGATGAAAAAATCTTAGCAAAGGTTGATCTTGTTGCAAAGCATATGGGGATTAAAGAGAAAGTAAAAGTGGGTTATGTAAGAGCACCAATATTAAATGCATTTGCGTATGGGCCTTGGTTTGATAAAAGAGTAGCCTTTATTTCTAATGATATTGAGGATTTTACTGATGATGATATAAAAGGTATAATTGGACATGAATTAGCTCATGCTGCAAATCATCATGTATTAATTTTATTAGGGTTAAGTATAGCCGAATTAATTATCAAAAAAGCTTTTGAATTACCGGCTACAACATTAGACTATACTTTTACACCTGATACTGCAGCATCTAATGTCACTTTTGTTGGGTATTACATAATTAGCTATGGATTGACAATTATAATATTGTTATTTGTTAGAATGTTAGAGGGACATGCAGATAAGTGTACTTTAGAAGCGGGATATGGGAATGAGTTATCTAAAGCATTATTTAGATTAGAAGGTTTTTACAATGGAGTCGCATCTGATTTTGGAATTTCAGTTAATTTATTGACAGATAGGAAATATTCATTGGAAGAGAAAAAACGTTTTACTGCTAAGGCAGCTAAAGGTTTGTATGGTGAGATTCTAAAACCTACAAGAAGGAGTGCATTTGCAAATGTATTTCAGTCACATCCACGAACTTCTTACAGAATATCATCCATGATAGATGAGGAAATGAATCCAATTAAAGGTGCATTTTTATCGTATAGATTATTAGGATTTGGTTTTCGAAAAAAAGCGGTTAAAAAATTAAATTCAATACATAATAAATTCAAAAATATAATTGATGAGTCTTATAATCAGGATTATGAGGATAAAGCATTAGAGAGTATTATGCAATTCAATTCATGGAGAGAAGTTTATGATGAGTACATGGGAACTAAAGTAATTGCTTTTGATGCTATTGAAGAAAAATGCGAAGTAGGTAACTTTGAGAGAATTATAATAAGTAATAATGCGACTTCACCATTACATGGAGTAATTAATGGAGTAGAATTTAATTTAGCTCGTACCATCATAAAAAATTTTGATGAAAATGAACAATATATATTAAAAAATGGAGATGTTGTTAAATTGTTAGAATTTGACAATCATGAAGGACTAAATATAATTATAAAAAATCAAGATAAAAAACAAAATATTCCTATAAAACTGTGGGGCAAATCTGTTTCATTCATTACAAATTTAATTTCAAAGGAAGTCCTCTACTATGAAAATGGGGTGACTAAATTAGTAAAATTAAATGATATTGAATTTGGTAATAATTTACTAGAAGGAGAAATTACTTTAGATGATAAAAAAATGAAACTTTCGGATTTAATATTTTCATTCTCTCCGTTAGGGTTTGATATAAGACATGACAAAAAGGAAAAACAAAAAAGTTTACTGGATTATCTAAAAGGAAAAAATATCTTACTCTACACTAAAGAAAATTTTGATGTAAGCTTAACAGGGAAAATATTAGAGGTAAATGAAGATATAATCCTGTTTAGAGACTCTGAGGGTGAAAGAAAAATACATATTAAAGAATTAGAATATGTGAGCTTTGTAGACCAGACAATAGAATTAATAAATAGAAACCAAATCTCATTATTTACCAAATTTAATATATGGTGGAGTAATAGGAAAGAATTTAATTATATATTCTGATATTATTCATGATCAGCTATTAAACGAACCCCTTTAGATATAATTTCTTGACATGGATTTGAAGTATTCAATTGATATAAATGATAGTTTTTATTTTTTGCTGCAGTTATGTTAAAACCAGTTAAGAAATTTAAATTGATAGGTATGTGTATATTTTGGATGATCCCGATACGTTTTGTGGTTTCAGAAATGCCTACTAATTTCAATGCCTCTTTGATTTGATGTTTTGCAGTTAGGTGAAGGATGAACTCAATACCCCATTTTTGTCCAATGTTAGTTTTATTCTTGATAGACCTATTGGTACGAAAAACTGCGACTTCAATTTGTTTAAGACATATTATTTTATCTAAATCAAAGATAGAGACGATATTTGGATTTTCTAAAAATTGGTCCCTTTTTTTAAGAGGCGCATTATCGACTAAAAATGTGAAATAATGAAAATCCATATTTTTTTTAAATTAATAAATTTTTAAAGATTGAGTATAAATATTGAATTATTAATTGCGATCACACATATGAAATGAATCTTTCTTCACCTAAATTATTTACTATCTCTTTCACAATTCCATCTGTTCTTAATACATCAAATATTTCATGAGGATTACTATCAATATTAATTACTCTAGTACGACCATATCTACCTTTACTGACAACATTTGCTCTGATCATTCCTAACACATCTAATTCATTTATTAAATCACCCACTCTTCTTTGAGTTAAATCTTGATATCCTATTTGTTTACATAATTTTACATAAGTATCAAATACATCACCTGTAGAAATGAATTCACCACTTCTAAGATTATTACTCAAAAGTAAAATAGAAAGAAGTACAATTTTATTGTGAGTTGGTAATGTTAAAACTACTTCCTTTATCGTATCTACCTCAATAATTGAACTAGCTTTGTCAACATGATAAATCATCACTTTATCAGCATTTGAATTTTCAGCAACTTCTCCTGCGACTCTTAATAAATCTAAGGCCCTCCTTGCATCTCCATGTTCAGAAGCAGCCATCGCAGCAACTTTTTTAATGGTAGCATCTTCCACGACATTGTCTTCAAACCCTTCAAATGTTCGTTCTCTTAATATGTCTTGCAATTGGTTTGCATTATAAGGTGCAAAAACAATTTCTTGCTCAGTTAAAGTAGATCTGACTCTTGCAGAGATACTATCTTTGAAATTCACATTGTTGGTAATTCCAATGATTGATATTTTAGCATGTAATAATTCAGAATTTATACGAGTTAAATCATACAATGCTTTGTTAGATTTTTTCAATAATAAATCAATTTCATCTAATATTATAACTAAAAATAATTTTTGATCATCAATTCCTTCTTTAAACCTGCGAAAAATTTCATCTCCCGGTAAACCAGTTGGTGGGACGTTTAGACCAATTTTTGTACACAAAGATATATAAGTTCGATAATCAGTATCAACCTCATTACAATTAATATATGCAAATTTAAATTTAATATCATATTCTTTTACTTTATTCATTAATTTATTAAGAACTAATTTTGCAGTCGCAGTTTTACCACTGCCAGGTTTCCCATACAAAAACGCATTACTAGGTAAAGCACCAGTCATGATTGGCCCCAATATCCTAGCTAATGTTAATATTTCACGATCTCGGTGAGGTAAAGAACCAGGAATATAAGTTGCTCTTAATTTATCACGGTCTTTGAAGACAGAATTTGTAGAATTTACAAAATTTTCAAAGATTGCATCAAGTTCATCCATAAGCCTATGTAACTATTGTTTCAACTGTTACTTATAATTCTATTGGAAATGATGAAGTAGTTTAGAAAAGAATAATTAAAAACTAATTATTCGTTCATCAACCTCTAATTTAGTTAATTATGTAATTTGTATTTTACAAGAGAGAAATTGAATTTAGTATATAATCTTTGATTTATATGCAATCATTTCCTATGCAGCATATGAAACATATAGAGTATTTAAAGAATTCATAATAAATATTCTTCAGGTATTAGTTTGCGTTGGTATAATAATTTAGATCCTTTTGCCTTATATCTATGAGTCATAGTTCCCCAATTTTGTTCATCCATTCCATAATCAGGTAATAAAGTTATGACATCACCTAAATTTACCCACATTCTACGTCTATGTTTTCCACTAATACGAACTTTTCTTGTGTAACCATCGGTACACCTAACAGACAAAATTCTATTTCCTAGCATTTGGATAACTTGGCCTAAAACTTCACCTTCTTCTGGTAATCGAACTCTGATTGTTCCTTCTTCTGCGGACATAATTATCTTTATTCCTTTGATTTTTAAAAAGGTTTTATTTGAAATATTCATATGTGGACAAATATTTATGAATACAGTATAGATACCATTGGATATCCATCTTATTTTTATATATAAATGCACTAAATTAAAATAAAACAATAAACTTATATATAACAATTTGTAAATTACGAAATATTAATATATAAAAAAAAATTATTACGATTATCGTAAAATATTAATTATATACGTACAATTATTGCTTGAATTTCTGTAATTCGTTTTATTTGAAACTAAGCAAAATTTTATATAAATATTATACTCCCCGAAGTATTTATATATATGTTTATTTCCATTTTGTATGCGAGATTCAATTGAAAATATCGTTTGGTACGATACCAATTACTATCGCAATGGAGAGAAAAAAAATGTCAGAAAGCACAAGATTACCAGAGTCATCAATACCACTATTAAGATACTTACAAAGTCAAGGTAGAAGAACACAAAGAGAACTTATTGAAGAATTAGGATTACCAACTAGAACCGTAAGATATTCAATTAGAAGATTATTAGAGAGAGGTTTAATTCGAAAAATTCCAAATTTGAAAGATATGAGATCAGTCTTCTATTTAATTAGTCCAGAAGTCGCAGACGTAGAAACCATTATCGAACAAGAAATGGCAATTGTTAACTAATATTATAATTCAATAAGTTCATCACTTGAAGGACCAGTAGACAAATATTTTACTTTCACTTTAGTAGATGATTCTATTTGTGTTATAAAATTCATAACTTCTTTTGGAATGTCAGTCTTATTTTTTTTACCTTTGATGGAAGGAAATAATATATCTAATTTAGTAATAGCAATCTGAGTGGCTCCATTTAGTTCACATGCTTTTTTAGCTAATTCATAATCAAATTCGGCAGCTCGTCTTGGTCTTCCTGTAACGGTACCATATTCATCCCAACCTCTTAATTTACTCTCTTCATATGTAAGCTCATTTTTTAGATAGCCTTCTCCTACTCTTGTTACAAAAGACTTGAAAACTAAGACTACTTCTTTGACTTTAGTTGGACCAAGGCCTACATCAGATAACATTGCAGATGCACAAACATCTTTTGAAGTCGTATAAGGATAAGTTCCATGATAAACTGATAAAAAGGTAGCTTGACTACCTTCCACTAATACGGACCCACCATTATTAATGATATCATTTAATTCTGCAGATACATCAGTAGTAAAGTCATTTAATGATGGATAATCCTTTGCAACTTTCAATTTACGTAGCACTCGATCCACACCGGCTTGCCCTGATCCTGAACAAGTCGAACCTATTTTATCAGTCAAATGTTTAGAGGCTTTTTCTCGATCAATATGTTCATCAGTAATTACCCCCGTATTATAATCGATAAAAATTCGATTTTCGACACCTGTTGATCTAATTTCATCAAACAATATATCTTGTTTAATATAAGTACCTGCACCAATATATAGTTTAGATTCTTCAGACATGAAACCAGAGGGGATAGTGCGCAGTTTATACGTTTGGCCTTTATGTACTACAGTATGACCTGCATTTGTACCTACACCTGCCCTTACAATGGCCTTAAAATCTTTATTAGTTGCTAAATAAGAAGTAATCTTACCTTTTCCCTCATCGCCGTAAAAACCTCCAACTACTATAAACACTGACACTATTATCAACTCAATTTTTTATATTTAAAAAGATAGACACAAACATTCATTATATCTGAGAAAATATTGTCAAAACACTATTAAAATTATATACTTAATAAGTATTTATTTTTTTAATGAATTGTAAACTAAACCAAGAGCACTTCTAAGCCAAAGATACCATGTGAGTGTAGAAATACTTAAGTAGTAAACATTATCATTAAAGTTAGACAGGAGCTTTCTAAGGGATAAAAAGTGTGTTTTTTAATCTTTATTGAGTAAAAACATTTTGAATTTAGAATGCTTACGTCTAGGAGATACAAAAAAAAATGGTAGACCTACTCGTACAGTCAAAAGTTCGACAATATATTAAAGATGCTGGTTTAAACACCGGTGGAGACGCTTTGGAAGCCTTAGATGCAAAAGTAGCTGACATGTTGAAAGCTGCAGCAGCACGTGCTAAGGGCAATGATCGTAAGACATTGATGGCCAAAGACGTTTAATCTTTATAAAAACGAATATTTGACCAAATGGTTAGGGGGGCTTTGCCCCCCTTTTTTTTATTATTATATAATGGAAATGGGCGAGATTTATATTCAGCAGTGTAATAATTGATTAAAGAAAAATAATGTCTGGAAAAATTAAAATTTCATTATTAGTAATTGCAAAAATGATAAAATTTGACGATAGCAAACCAAATAAGGAGACAATTGGATTATTAATCGGAAGACAAAATAATGATTATCTGATTGTTGATGATATCAGGATCAGTAAAAAAGAAGGGACAGCAGTGCATGTTGAATTTAAAGAGGAAGAATTAATTGAAACAACGATTGAAATATCAAAAAGAAGTGATGATAGAGCGATTGTGGGTTGGATCCACACACACCCTAATTTAACAGCATTTATGTCAAGTACAGACATAAATACTCAAGAAATCTATCAATCGTTAATGGATAATGCGATAGCAGTTGTTATAGACTCAGTTAAATTTATGAAAACTATGAATATTCAAGATTTAGATATGAAAGTATTTAGAATTGATAATAACAAACCAATTAGTCTTGAATTTGAAGTATTCGATAATTTGCAAATTGGGCTTTCTTCTTATTTGAAACTAGATATTAAAAATTTAATGCAAATTCAATTGGAAAAATTAGAAGATAAAAATGATTTCGAAAATAATATGTATATTGACTTTGAGGTAGCATTCAAAAAAATGAATATGAAAAATGAATATGAAAATTTAATTAAAAATAAAATAATAAGAAGAGGGAGTATGAGAAAAAATTATGCCGAAGATTTAATTAAATCAATTCAAAGAAAAAATGAAATAAATACTTTAATTACTATATTAGTAGGGATTTTTATAGAAATTATAATTATATTATCTATCTTTGATTAAAATTCAACCTTTAATATTACCTATTGGTAGTAATTTGACGACAGGGTTGGTTAACCCACCATCCATAGCTGATTGAACTACATCATCTAAGTCTTTGTAAGCTAAACCAGCCTCTTCAGCTAATCCTTTATTAGAAGCACCTTTTACATATATGCCTCTCAACTCCATACTTTTCTGCAACTTAAAACCATCAACTTGTTTTTTTGCAGAGGTTCTACTTAGTAGACGACCTGACCCATGAGCAGAGCTACCAAATGCCTCTGTCATAGAACGAGACGTTCCAGTTAGAATATAACTTCCAGTCTCCATGCTTCCACCGATTATTACGGGTTGTCCAAATTTTTGGTATATTTCAGGTAAATCTTTACTACCAGGGCCAAAAGATCTGGTTGCACCTTTCCTATGAACTAATAATTCTTTTGTCGAGCCATTTTTAATTTTATGTTTTTCAAATTTTGCAATATTATGACAAACATCATAAGTAATACCCATACCTAAATTTTCGGGACTATCATCAAATAATTTTGAAAACACCTCTCTAGTTTGATGGGTAATTAATGACCTGTTAGCAAATGCGAAATTAGCAGCACATGCCATAGCAGCAAAATAATCTTCTCCTTCTTTAGATTTGATAGGTGCTGCGGCCAGTTCTCGATCAATTACATTTATACCATATTTAGGCATAACTTCTAAGAATTTATCTAAGTATTCTGAAGCAACTTGATGCCCAAATCCTCTACTCCCAGTGTGAACCATAATCACAATCTGATCCTCATCAGAGATACCAAATGCCTTGGCAGCATTTTCATCTATGATATTATTTTTTTTAATAACTTGTATCTCTAAGAAATGATTTCCTGAACCTAATGTACCTAATTGAGAATTCCCCCTATTTCTAGCTTTTTGAGAAATTAGTTCTGGTTTAGAGCCAGAGATTACACCTTTTTCTTCAATAAAAGACAAATCATCATCCCATGCGTATCCCAATTCAACTAATGCTTTAGATCCTTCTGCAAGTATATTTTCAAATTCATGATGCTTAAATTTGACCATTCCTTGTCGACCAACACCTGCAGGTACATATTGGAATAGCATATTTACTAATTCTTTTATTTTTGGTTTGACTTGTTTTTCAGTTAAATTGGTTTTTATTAATCTCATACCACAGTTTATGTCGAAACCAATTCCACCAGGAGAGATAACACCCTCATCGAGATCCATGGCAGCTACACCTCCTATTGGAAAACCATATCCGTAATGGGCATCAGGCATTACTCCTACTTTATCCACTACTCCTGGTAATGTAGCAACATTCGTGGATTGATTAAAAACACCAGCATCCAAATTATGAAATAATAAATCATTAGTATAAACATGGACAGGGACATTCATCCCTTTTTTTGCATTTTGTGGGATTTCCCAGATACTCGGTGCAATTTTTTTAGCTTTGGATTTTATATCAATATCCATATAGATTTTGTATTAATTTATTTGATATAAATATTGGTGTTCTTTTAAACAAGTCAAATATCAATTAAAACGTAACATTCCCATCCATCTTTGGTTTTAGAGACACGAAAATCATGCCAAGTTATAGCTTTCAAATCATTATGCATTGGATGAATATTAAAATCGAATATAGAGCCAAATAAGGTACCTTCAAAATAAAACTTATTCTCAAGTTCATAGACATTTATGGTAAAATCCTTGGCAAATAATAATTCTGCATCTTTAAAATATAATATTTCATCTAAAAATGCTTTTAATAAAAATTCAATAGAAGATTTTTCAATATGAATTTGAGCAGATATTTCACCCGCTAATAGATTTATGTCTGTTTGCAAACTTGCAGTAGCCATAGCGGCAGAATAGAACAATTCAATCAATGTAGTACCTTTAGCGATAAATGCGATGTCAGCGATAGCTTCATCATCTAAAAAATTAAATTCAGCCATAATACATATTCAAACATCTGTTTTTAATTTTTAAAATAGATTATTGATGTAAAACTTCATTGTAAGATATTTAGAATAAAATATTAATAACACGATTTATAATTCGAAAAATATCTTGAATTATATACTATGGCAATATCGGACTTTAATATTGAAGACGTTTTATTTTTAATGATACTTGGGTTCTCTCTTGCAGCCCCATTAGGTCCAGTAAATATGGAAATGATTAAACAAGTTCTTAGGTCAAAATTCGGATATATCTTGGGAATTTTTACGGGACTTGGGGCTCTCACTGGAGATTTTTTAGTTGCTTCATTTGTATTATTTTTATCAATAGAATTTTTGAAAGATTTTGTTGAAAATTTTTATGTCTTTATAATTTTATCATGTATAAATATTGGAATTTTATTATTCATAGGGATAAATGCGATTAAGAATAATGAAATTGAAAACTTAGATAGTACCGAAAATAATTTAGAATTGGATAATCGATTATTTGGAATATTAAAACAATATATTATTGGTTTAATTATAGTAATAACATCGCCTTGGTCTTATTTTTGGTGGGCTTCTTTTGGAGGAATATTAATAAATTCAGGATTACCACTCTTTGACATAAGTGACAGATTAATTGCAATATTCTTTTTCCTAACGGGAATTTTAGTATGGATTTTATTATTAACTTACAGTTTAAGGTTGTCCAGAAAATTTGCATCAGATAAAATATTAAAATTTATAATCAAAGGGAGTGCATATTTAATCATAGCTTTTGCAATTTTAATTACTTATGAGACAATTGCATTTATTTTTAATTTTCCAAGTTTAAGATAATAATAAAAATTATTTCGAAACTATATCAACATCATTGGTATCAAATCCCATTTTGTCTAAGATTGTTAGTATTTTAAATCGATGATTTCCTTGAAGTTCAATTGTTTCTGCTTTAAAGGAACCTCCACATGCTAGTTTTGATTTAAGCTGGGTAGAAATATCTTTGAGATCAAATTCTTTAGGGTCTAAACCTTTAATTACAGTATATTCTTTTCCCCATTTTCTTTTTTCAATTACAATTTTTAGTCTAGTACTTTCTTTGCTAACTTCTTCACATATACAAAGTTCCATATCTAAACCGCAAGTACCACAAGTATCTAAGTCATCGTCAAATATAATTAATCACTACCTCGGTTTGTAATAATATGGCTACTTAATTTGTAACTCTCAATACATATAGAGGTAATTTTTGCTAATATTACTTATTTAAAATATTAATGTATGTTAACTATATTTATTGCAATGTGAATTTAAAGACTATTAGTAAATAAATTATAAATTAAGCAATCACATCGATACCTATGAACACTAACATTAGTAAAGTAACAGCTAGGAATAATGTAGGAACTAACCAGAACTTCCCAGAGTCATGCACATCTGTACCTAAAGCTTCGGAAGTCTCTGTTTGAGGATTATGATTTCTCATTAATAAATCAACACCAGCAACAGCTCCTAAAGCCAAGGGAATACCATTTATCAAAAGTCCTATGAAACCCCATTGGGCCCATAAACCATATAGTAATCCAATACCAGAATACATCATAAAGAAACCAACTACAAGTAAGCTCAAAAATGAGCTATTATAATAAGCCATTTCCATTATCACGGACTCTGCAGCCATATCTTCGGTAACTTTGACTTTCCACATTTTTTTGGCGAATTCTTTATTTTGCCCTGAAATTATGAAAGTAGCAAAAATAGCAGATATCATTAAAGCAAAAAATGCATTAAATGCAATTGCATTACCATTCATACCCTCACCTGGTTGACAGAAGAAACATCTTTCTTCGAAACTGATAACTAATGGATTTGTACCAATTGCTCCATGACCTACTCCTAATTCAGCCATATTACCAAATGGATTACCAACAATTTCAATCACAGTTCCTTCTTCAATTAACCAGTCTTCCATACTATTACCGGTATCTCTTGGGATTTGAAATTCATAAAATGCTTGACTTGTTTCTTCATCAAATCCAAAAGCAGATGAGAATTCAACTTCACTATCCATGACACCTGGTTGATAATGTCCTTCCAATCCACAGAATGATGGGACATCGGTCACGGTGTCATTAACATTCTCACCATAGAATGCAATTGTTTCTTCGTCAACTGACTCACAATTCCATAAGTCGTAAGTCGTAGTTTGACTTGTGGTTGCATTGAAAAAAGCAACTTTTCGATCCATAGTTTGACGCATAGCCATTGGATCTTCAGCAGCAAATGCGAGTCCGATACTATTATGGGTATTGGCATCTAAAACATTAGTTTCCCAAACAACCTTGACATATAGATTTTGATCATCAATGAGCATTGTCACAACTAAAGTC
>Ga0255766_10001186_pt1 | contig 23995 bp, 20 predicted proteins | sample 071ome_23_FD_179966 | JGI IMG/M metagenome (GOLD analysis project Ga0255766, IMG submission 179966) | Coastal salt marsh microbial communities from the Groves Creek Marsh, Skidaway Island, Georgia - 071403BT metaG (version 2) | ecosystem: Environmental > Aquatic > Marine > Intertidal zone >... | reverse complement strand
GGAGCTTCTTCAACAGGAGCTTCTTCAACAGGAGCTTCTTCGGCTGGTGCTTCTTCAGCAGGAGCTTCTTCAGCAGGAGCTTCTTCAACAGGAGCTTCTTCAGCAGGAGCTTCTTCGGCTGGTGCCTCTTCAGCAGGAGCTTCTTCAGCAGGAGCTTCTTCAGCAGCAGCTTTTTCTTGAGCTGCTAATATTTCTTTTTCTTTTTTAAGACGTTGTTGTTCTTTCTTTTTGTTTTCAATTTTTTCAATTTCTTCTGCAGACATGCCAGACCTTTTAACTAGCATTTCAACTGTGTCACTTGGTTGAGCTCCTACTGATAGCCAGTACTCATATCTCTCAAGATTGACCTTTATTTTTTCTTCCCCATCTTTAGCTATTGGATTGTAAAAGCCAATTTTTTCAATAAAGCTACCATCTCTCTTATTTCTTCTGTCTGAAACTGAAATATGATAAAAAGGCCTCTTCTTTGCGCCCCCTCTAGAAAGTCTAATTACAACCATTTTTTAATGTATAATATTTGAAAATGGCATTTTACACCTTTTCTGAAGAAGATTCACAAAAAATTTACTTATTTTCTTAATTAATTTTGGATATTTCTACATTCGATAATTTTGATCTGCTTGTAGCAATCATTTTGCTTATTCTTCTTTTATTGTCTGCATTTTTTTCTAGTTCAGAAACATCTCTAATGGCAATTAATCAAATTAAGCTTGATAATGCTGAAGAAAAAGGAAGTGTATCTGCTAAAAGAGTAAATTCATTAAGAGCAAAAATTACAGAGGTTTTGGGCGTTATTCTTATTGGAAATAACCTGGTTAATATATCTGCATCGGCATTACTAACCTACTACATTATTAGTAAATTTGGGGACCAGTATGTTTGGGCAGGAACGTTAATTTTAACAATAGTAGTAATTATTTTTGCTGAAATTGCTCCTAAAAATTATGCCACTAAGCAACCGGAGTCTATAGCCTATCCCGCAAGTAAACCTCTAGAAATTTTGACAAATATAATTGGTTGGTTTGCAAAGATTCTAACTTCAATTGGAAATTTAATTACAGGAACTAACAGTGATGAAAATTATTTTTCACAAAACCTAAATAGAGATGAGCTTAAATCAGTTTTACAGAAAGATACTGAACAGGTCGATGAAGATGAAATGATAGCTTTAAAGTCACTACTAGAACTTAATGAACTTACCGTTGAAGACATACTAATACCTATACAAGAAGTGATATCTATAAATATCAATGACGAAAATATTAAAAGCATCCCTGAAAAAGATATCTTTTTCCCTGTATTTGATGAAACTTCTCAGGATATTCTTGGCTTCATACACTCTAAGGAGGCCGACCAATTGAAAGCATTAGGCAGTTCGGCAAGAGATATCTTAATCAGCCCTTACTATGTGCCTGAATCAACATCGCTTTTTGCACAACTAAAACAGTTTCAAAAAACAGGCAACGAAATAGGTATGGTTGTTGATGAATATGGCAACTTTACTGGAATAGTTACACTGGAAGATCTTATTGAACAGATTATTGGCAGGCTTAACCAAGAAGAAAAAGATCCTAGCATGCTAATTAATGATGATTTGTCAGTTACTGCTGATGGATCAACAACAATTAGGGAGCTTAATACGTATATGTCGTGGGATTTGCCTGAAGACGGTCAAAAAACAATCAGTGGTTTGATTACAGATGAGTTGGATATGATTCCAACTGCGAACATATGTATTACTCTAGGGAGCTATAAGCTTGAGACATTAGGAATAGAGAACAACCTAATTAAAGAGGTAAAAGTCAGCAGAGTCTCTGAAGACTCCGCTGATATTATCTAAAAATAGTAAACTAAAGCCCCAAAGAATACTGTTAGAAGTATTCCAGAATGAATTACTGCTTTTACTGATTCAAACCATTTTCTCATTTTTCCAAAGATGGCGTTTAATTCAATCAATAAAATAACTAGTGCTCCTACCCACAATGAATAAGAACTCCACCCTGGGCCATAATCCCCTGATAGAACTAATGCATCATTCCCAGAATTTATGTGCGCCGAATAAATCATAAAATAAAGCATTGGGAATGAAAACAATGTATTAGTCCTAGAAGCCAGTGCTGCTTTTGCACCTGCATCTGCTGCATCTGCAGTGCCTGCAATCACTTTCTTTTGGTTTGGCCATATTATTAGCCACACATTCAAGAACATAATGGTTGCCATGGTTGCGCCTAACGAGATTCCAACATTATATGCACCAGGAATCTCAGAAACGTAATAAAGCAGATAAAGTCCAGTTATGAAAGTGAAAAGTGCTGCCCATCTAAAATACCACAAAGCATTAGGAACCAACTTTTGAAGTGCATCTTTTTTCCCCTCAGGTGAAGCTTCTTTAAGATAACCTGATCCTACAAAATTAAAATAATAAAGTAGACCTATCCATGTTATTCCGAATAAAACATGAAGAAAACGATCTATTTGTGATAAAAACTCATACATAATTTTTCTCCCACTAATATTCTAATTCAAGAATAAAAAAAAGGGAGCTTAAGCTCCCTTTTATTAAAGTTTTAAAATGATTTACATCATTCCGCCCATGTCTGGCATTCCACCTGGCATGCCGCCTGGTGCAGCAGGTGCATCTTTTGCTGGCAGTTCAGATACCATACATTCAGTTGTAATCATCATGCCGCCAACTGAACCAGCTGCTTGCAAAGCAGTTCTTGTTACTTTGGCTGGATCAATGATTCCCATTTTCAGCATATCACCGTATTCACCTGTTGCCGCATTGAAACCTTCATTGCCTTTTGAATTTTTAACATTCTCAGCAATCACAGATGCTTCTTCTCCGGCATTGCTTGCAATCGTTTTTAATGGATATTCAAAAGCCCTTAAAGCAATGTTAATTCCAGCTTGCTGGTCTTCATTATCACCTTTAAGCGATCCAATTTTTTGGAGTGCACGAACTAATGCAACACCTCCACCAGGAACAACACCTTCTTCGACTGCAGCTCTTGTTGAATGAAGTGCATCTTCAACTCTAGCTTTCTTTTCTTTCATCTCGACTTCAGAACCAGCTCCAACTTTAATAACTGCAACGCCGCCAGCAAGTTTTGCAACTCTTTCCTGTAGTTTTTCTCTATCATAATCAGAAGTAGTTTCTTCGATCTGAGTTCTAATTTGCTGTACTCTTCCAGAAATCATTTGTTGTGTTCCAGATCCATCAACAATAGTAGTATTCTCTTTATCAAGAACTACTTTTTTTGCCGAACCTAAATCTTCAATGGATGTTGTTTCTAGTGATAGACCAACCTCCTCTGAAATCACTCTACCGCCGGTTAAAATTGCGATATCCTCGAGCATAGCTTTTCTTCTATCACCAAATCCAGGAGCCTTACATGCAGCAACTTTGACTATGCCTCTCATGTTGTTAACAACTAGAGTTGCCAGAGCTTCACCTTCGACATCTTCTGCAATAATTAAAAGCGCTTTTCCAGCTTTTGCAACTGATTCAAGCAATGGTATTAAATCTTTAATATTCGAAATCTTTTTATCAAACAATAGAATAAATGGATCCTCTAAAGCAACATTCATTTTGTCTTGGTTATTGATGAAATATGGTGATAGATAACCTCTATCAAACTGCATACCTTCAACTACATCAAGTTCATTCTCTAAACCACTTCCTTCTTCAACAGTGATGACTCCTTCTTTACCGACTTTATCCATGGCTTCAGCGATAATTTCGCCAACATTAGTATCACCATTAGCTGAAATAGAACCCACCTGTGCTATTGCAGAACTATCTTTGCATGGAGATGATAGTTTTTTAACTTCACCGACTGCTGCTTGAATAGCTTTATCTATTCCTCTTTTCAAATCCATAGGATTCATCCCAGCTGCCACTGATTTTAAACCCTCGTTTACTATAGCTTGAGCTAATACAGTAGCTGTTGTTGTACCATCTCCTGCTTGATCACTTGTCTGAGAGGCGACCTCTTTGACCATCTGCGCCCCCATATTCTCGAATTTATCTTCAAGCTCTATTTCTTTTGCAACAGAAACACCATCTTTGGTAACCGTTGGAGCTCCAAACGATTTATCAAGAATTACGTTTCTACCTTTAGGTCCAAGAGTAACTTTTACTGCATCTGCTAAGGTATTTACTCCCTTAAGTAGTTGCACCCTTGCGCTTTCTCCGAATTTAACATCTTTTGCTGCCATATTTCCTCCTAGTTAACGACTCCAAATATTTCACTTTCATTTAAAATTAGTAGTTCATCGCCGTCTACTTTAACTGTGTTTCCACCATACTGACCAAAAATTACTTGATCACCAACTTTTAGGTCCACGGGAACTACTTTCCCATCTTCTGTTTTTTTACCTGGTCCAACTGCTACCACTTCACCTTGTTGAGGTTTCTCAGTTGCTGAGCCTGGTAAAACAATTCCGCCGGATGAAGTTGTTTCTTCATCTTGTCTTTTTACTACGACTCTATCTTGTAAAGGTCTTATTTTCATTTTTTGTTATCCTCCTAATAACTAGCAATTATTTAGGATTTAGGTATTTTTTTTCAAGTAATTTCTACTTAAAAAATATAAGAAAAGTCCCCCAAAAACTCCTAAAGAATTGGCTATTATATCCATATACTCAAAATTCCTCAATCCAGAAAAACCTTGAAGACATTCAATAATTACACCAAATGCTATCAACATGACAATTAGAAGAGATTTAGTACTTTTCTTGCTTGCTAATAACCCAATAAATGCAATAAACCCATATGCCGAAAAATGTATGAATTTATCATTAATGCCAGGCCCTTGATCAAGACTTAACAAAGAGAGCAATAATAATACTATCAGTAACAAGACAGTAAATATTTTTAACCCATTTTCATAGTTCACCTGTGATCCTCTTACAAAGAAGTATGAGATAAGTACTGCTGGTATTCCCATAAAGCCACAAAAAATGAAGAAATTATAATAATCAAATGATTCAACAAAATAACCAGAGTAACCTCTCAGAATCATCCCAGGAACTAACATTAATGAAGTAAATATTGCATGCTGAATCGCGGTAAAATTCCTGTTAATTAATGTAACTAGATATGCAAGAAAGCTAGCAGTTGCAAAAGCTTGGGCGATAGTATCTAAAAAATTTATTAATAATAAATTGCTAAGATTTGGATACAGATAAAGTGCCGAAAACAATAAATTTGTTACTAGAATAAATATAGCTCCAAGAAAAAGACCAATTTGCAATGAGAACCTATTAATAATAGAGGCTGCAAGAAATGCTCCAAAGAAAGTTGCAATAAAGTTCCCCAAATTTTTTGCGGCTAAATCTTCTCCAGAAAAACCTAAATCTGTGTAGAGAGGATAAGCCATAAAACCAAGCACTTGATCAGAGACTCTATAGAAAGCTATGAATAAAAGTATTAATAACAGATCTTTTTTTAGAAATAGATTCTTTATAGCTTCAAAAAGCTGGTTGAAGCTGGCTGATTTTAGATTATTTTCATTAACTCGCTTTGAGAAAACTGTAGTTAATGACAAAACTAAAAAAAGTAGGGCAATAAATTTATAAATTGTTGGCCACTGCAATGAGGTTTCTTGTGAAAAAATCAACCCTCCCAATAGATATGAACCCATACGCCAACCAATTACATATGTGCTCGCTAAATTGGCAGCAGGATAAAAAGAATCGTACTCTACTCGATATGCATCCAGTGCAATATCTTGGATTGACCCAAGAAAAGTTATGAGCAAAATTAAAATTAAGATGCCCAGGTAATTTGAAATAGGATCAATATTAGATAAACAAAATACAGCAATAGCTAGAAGAAGTTGTGAAATCAAAAGCCAAGATCTTCGTAACCCTAGAAAATCAAATAAAACGGGAATTTTTATTTTGTTTATAAAGGGTGACCACAAAAAATTAAATGCTACAACTAAGCCACCCAAAGATAGCAGCCCAATGTCAGATAAATCAAGTCCCTCGACCCGAAGCCATCTTGATAAAGCAGCACCAGTAACAAAGTATGGTAATGAGGCTGATATTCCAAAAAAAACAAAATTAAGTGGAAGCTTTTTAAACATCAGCAACCCTCTCCCAATCGAAATTTTCTCCAGGATCAAATTTTCTCCCTGGCGCTATATCTGAATGGCCAACTATATTAGTAATGCTGTAGACACTTTTGAGCTCTTTCAAGATTTTGTTTAATTCTGTGTATTGTTTTTCTGTAAAAATATCATCTATGCAGCCTTCAAGCTCGATCCCAATTGAAAAATCATTGCAATTTTTTCTGCCAGCATAGGATGATTCGCCCGCATGCCAAGCACACTTATCAAACGCAACAAATTGAGTTACAGCACCATCTCTTTTAACCAGCAGATGCGATGAAACTTTTAGATTTTCAAGAGATTTGAAGGAATCATGTTTGAAGTAATCAATTTTATTTAAGAATAAGTCTTCAATGTTTGAGCTGCCATACTCCCCTTCAGGCAGACTAATGCAATGAATCACCACTAAATCGATACTATTTTTCCTCTCGGAAAAATTGGGTGAAGACAACTGTGTGGCCTTATCTAAATAATGGTTAATGATCTTCATCTAAATAATTTTAACTTATGGAGACCTATAATTCAGTTAATCAGAAATTAGATCAGATAAAGACTTTGCTGTCGCTGTGCCTAAAGTCCATCCCAGTATTCCATGGCCTGAGTTGTAGTAGATATTTTTTCTTTTTGATGCTTGCACAATAGGCATCATATTTGGTGTCATAGGCCTTAGTCCGGTCCATGGTAAATAGTTTTCTGTGCTTATTTTTGGGAAAACATTATTGACCCACTTCAGAAGTGGCTTGACTCTATTCTCTCTTATATCTTTGTTGTATCCATCAAGCTCTACTGTACCAGCGACTCTCAGACGATTTCCAAGCCTTGAACATACAAGCTTATTTGATTCGTCTTTAAGCGAAACAAAAGGGGCAGCTTTCTGTGATTCCTCATCCAAATCTATTGTGATGGAGTATCCTTTTGCTGGATAGATTCTAAAGCTGTCACCAAATTTTTTTTTGAATTGCTCTGTTGTAACCCCAGCACTTATGACTATCTTATCGAATGTATGTTCATAATTTTCTGTAACTAAAATGGGTTTATCTTGTCCTGAAATATCTTGAACTGGCTGGCCATATTTAAAGATGACACTGTATTTATTCTTCAACACTTTGCCTAGCGCCACACAATATTTATGAATATCTCCAGTGGCATCAGATTTTGTATAAATACCACCAACTATTGATTTATTATTTGCTAGTGCTGGTTCAAGCTCAACAATTTCTTCAAATGAAAGTCTGTCCCACTCAACCCCCATAGATTCAATCCACTCTTTCTTTGTATGCGTTTTTTCTAAATCAGTTTCTGATTCAAAGTATTGCAGAATCCCTTTCTGCAAGAAATCGAATTCAAGATTTTCCTCTTCTATTATTTTTAAATAAAGTTCTCTAGACTTTAAGGCCATGGAAAATATTTTTTCTGAATTTTTTTTGTAATCACCGCTTAAGCTGGCAAAAAAGAATTCACTAAGCCACATATATTTCGAAAATGTTCCTGACAAGTCTGAAAAATCAGGAAATGGTCTGATATACAGAGGTGCATCAGATTTAAACATTGATTTTAAACCTCTAGAAACAATTTCTAAATTATTCCATGTCTCAGAATTGCAAGCACTTATTTGAGCACCGTTAGAAAAACTTGTTGCCATCCCTGCATATTTTTCATTTTCAAAAACAGTTACTTTATGACCTTTTTTTGCAAGAAAATATGCGGCATTTATCCCGGTTACGCCTGCTCCAATTACCGCTATTTCGCTCAATCAATTAACTCCCTTGGAAGTTTAAAGGTAATATCCTCTTCACTTCCAGCTATGTTCCTTACTGAAGAAAAGTTTAAATTTTTTAGAAATTTTATTAAATCTTGAACAATATATTCTGGTGCAGAAGCACCTGCTGTAATACCAATACTTTTCACATTATCAAGCGAGCTTATATCGAGATCCTCTGGGTTATCAATGAGACACGATCTAGTGCCACAGTTTTCTGCTAATTCCATCAACCTATTAGAATTTGAACTACTTTTTGAACCTATAACAATTACAAAGTCTGATTCTAGAGCCAGTTGCTTTACTGCATCCTGTCTATTTTGGGTTGCATAACAAATATCATCAGCACTAGGACCAATTATATTTGGGTATACTTTCTTCAATTTTGCAATAATTTCTTTTGTTTCATCTACCGATAAAGTCGTTTGTGTAACGTAGGCAAGGTTATCTCTATTTACTTCTAGTTTTTCAATATCCTCCAGTGTCTCAACAAGAAAGATATTAGTCTGGGAATCTTTTGGATGTCTACCAAGCGTACCTATAACTTCGGGATGCCCTTTGTGTCCAATTAATACAATATCGCGACCTTTTTTTGCATGTTTTTGTACTTCCAGATGCACCTTAGTAACCAAAGGACAAGTCGCGTCAAAATATTTAAACTTTCGTAATTTTGCAGAATCCTCTACTTCTGACGAAACACCATGCGCACTAAATATTGCAATTGAGTTATCAGGAATTTCATGGACTTCTTTTACAAACGTCACTCCCTTTGATTCTAAATGCTTAACAACATTCTTGTTATGTACTACGTGATGCCGAACAAATACAGGCTCATTAAATTTCTCCAGTGATTTTTCAACTATCTCAATAGCTCTATCAACACCAGCACAAAAGCCTCTCGGGTTGGCTAAAATAATCTCTTTGTTCATATTTTTTTTTGTTTGCTAAACATTGTATAAGCAAACAATATCGCTCCCAAAGTAATGAATAGGTCTGCAAAGTTAAATATAAAGAAGGAAAAATCACCCACTCTAAGATGAAGGAAATCTGTCACTGCCCCAAAAAATAGCCTTTCAATATAATTTCCAACTCCTCCAGCCAAGATTAATGTAAGTGAAGATTTTTGTAAGTTGTTTTGAGATTTTTTTATTTCAAAAAAAATAAATACCAATGCCGCGGCAATAAATAATGAAAGGACAATCTTTCCTATCCCTTCAAGATCACTCAAAAAGCTTAGGGCTATTCCAGTATTTTTCACAAGCAGTAAATCAAGAATTGGTAACAGTGTCATTGAGTCATTAAGGTTGTTTGAAATGTAGTATTTTGAGCCCAAATCAAAGAACAATACAAAACTAAATAAGTAAACGTATTTCAATTTAAAAGAAGCCTCTATCTTCTCCATCGCCATTTATATTGTTGTCGCATCTAGAGCAAATATTTTTATCACTAAGTTCATCAACTTTGTGCCAACATCTTGCACACTTCTGACCATTGGATTTGGTTATCTTAATTTCTTCCTCTTTTCCTATGTTTAATTCGCATGATGACGCAATGAAAAGCTTATGAATTTCTTCTTTAAATTCTTTTAAGTCCTCAAAATCATCTTTTCTTAATGTGATTTCGATATTGGCATCAAGAGCATTCTTTAGATCGCCTTTTTGTCTTTCACTCTCAATGGCTTGATAAACTCTAGTTCTAAGTGCAAGCAGCTTGGTTAACTTTTTCTCCTCAGAATCATTCAGATGTAAAATACTCTCATCCCACTCAGAAAAAAAGATTTCATGCCCTTTCTTTGGATTCATTTCCTCTGAAAACTCATATGCCGTAAAGCAAAGTATTGGGCTAATGCTTTTTACTAATACAGTTAGAATTTTATCTAAGGCATACTGTGCAGACTTTCTGCCAATAGAGTCTGCTTTCATTGTATAAAGCCTATCTTTGATTACATCCAAGTAAAGTCCTCCAAGATCGTTGACACAAAAATTTAGAACCTTAGATATAACTAAATGAAAGTTGTACTCTTCATAGTGCTGCGCTACATCTTTTTGTAAATGATTGGCTTTAACGATCATAGCTTTATCTAAAAATAAAAGGTCTTCTGAATTAAATTCTTTACCAAAGTCATAGAGGTTAGAAACCATAAAACGCAATGTATTTCTAATTCTTCTAAAGCCATCAATAGATCTGTTGAAAATATCTTTGGAAAAACTCATCTCTCCTCGAAAATCAGTGGAAGCTATCCAGAACCTTAGAATATCAGCTCCTGATTCAGCTATTATCTCTTGTGGTGAAACCACGTTCCCAAGAGACTTCGACATCTTTCTACCATCTTCATCTACTACAAACCCATGAGTAAGTACTGATTTGTATGGTGCCATTCCCTTCATGGCGATTGAAGTTAGTAACGATGATTGGAACCAACCTCTATGCTGATCACTGCCTTCAAGATATAAGTCAGACTGAACATTTGGGCCAAAACTTTTATCCATTACACAAAAATGGGTTACACCAGAATCAAACCATACATCAAAAATATCTTTGGATTTTTTATAATCATTTGAAACACCCTCTACCTCTAGATTGCTCCATGAATCTATCCCCTTATCTCTAATTGCAGATGCAGCTAAGTTAAATATCTCACTCTGATTACTATGTAGTTCTCCAGAATCTTTTTCATAAACTAATGTTATTGGAATTCCCCAATCTCTTTGTCTTGAAATGCACCAGTCTGGCCTGTCTTTTAGCATAATCTCCATTCTTTCTTTGCCCCATGATGGGATGAAATCTATTTCAGATACTGCTTTCATTGTGCCATCAAGAAGGCCTGATTTTGTCATTGAAATAAACCATTGAGGTGTTGCCATAAATATAAGCGGAGTTTTATGTCTCCAGCAATGCGGATAACTGTGATTGTAATCCTCTAAATTCACTAAAGAACCAAGCTCTTTCAGCTTATCAATCACAAGATTTTCAACTTTTCTTACATGAACTCCTGCAAAAAATTCTATTTCTTCTTTGAAACAACCATTCATTGATATGGGATTAAAAGGCTCAATATTATTTGCTTGGCACACATTAAAATCATCAACACCATGAGCCGGAGCAGTATGCACAAAACCAGTTCCTGTTTCGGTAGTTACATGTTCACCACTCAAAACTGCAACCTCTTTCTTGAATATTGGATGAACTACGGTCGTGCCGCTAAATACTGATCCAACTAAATCAGGCACTAGAATTTTTATTTTTTTCTCTGACCAGCGCTCACTACATTGATCTACAAGTTCGCTTGCTACCACTAATTTTTCATCATCTACCTCAAGTATGGTGTAACTAATTTTCTCATTAAGGCAGACTGCTTGATTTCCAGGAATTGTCCAGGGCGTTGTAGTCCATATGACCAAACTTAACCTTTCACCAAGATCTTTTGATACGTTTTCCTGAATTCTCTCAATACTTGATTGTGAGAAACTAAATTTTACATCAATTGAATTTGAGGTTTTATCAATGTACTCAACTTCTGCCTCTGCTAAAGCAGATGAACATTCCAAGCACCAATGCACAGGCTTAAAACCTTTTTCAACATGGCCGTTGTGATAAATTCTTGAAAATGCATCGATTGCATCTGCCTCAAAGCTTTTATCTAAACTTGCATACCTATCGTTCCATTCTCCCAGCACGCCCAATCTTATGAAATCTAATTTTTGTAATTCAATTTGTTGGCCAGCATATTCTCGACACAAGGATCTAAATTCCTCCTGAGAGATTGTTTTCTTTTTGCTTCCAATTTTTTTTTCAACCTGTAGCTCAATGGGCAATCCATGACAATCCCAGCCAGGAATGTAAGGTGCATCAAACCCAGATAAAGTTTTAGATTTAATGACAATATCCTTGAGCACTTTATTTACAGCATGACCTAGATGAATTTGTCCATTAGCATATGGAGGTCCATCATGTAAGTGGAAAGTCTTTCTTCCCTTTCTTGAAACTCTAATTTTTTTATATAAATCTCTTGATTCCCATGTTTTTAAAATCTCTGGTTCTCTCTGATTCAAACCAGCTTTCATAGGGATATTGGTATGAGGTAGATTTAACTTAAGGTCAGGTTTATCACTCATTATTAGAAATTAGATTTTTAGCATCCTCAATATCTTTTGCAATTTGTCGTTTTAGATCATTAACTGATTCAAATTTGATTTGATCTCTAATTTTACATAAAAAAACTACTCTAAGTACTTCATCATAAAGATTTCCTTCGAAATCAAATATGTTTACCTCCAATGATTGCCGATAATCATTGAATGTCGGTTTTGGACCGAAGTTAGCTATTGCAAAGTAATCTTTTCCGTTAAAACCTACCTTGCAGAGAAAAACCCCACTAAAGCAAAAATCATAATTATCGATTTCTATGTTTGCTGTTGGTGTTTGAATTCTTCTTCCAATCTGATTGCCAGGCAATACTTTTCCTGTGATTGTATAATCTCTGCCCAACAAATTACCTGCACTAGCAAAAGCTCCCTTATGCAACTCTTCTCTAACCCAAGAGCTGCTTATTCTTTTATTGTTCAAGCTAACATCGTTCAAAGCAATAAATTCAATACTGTGTTTTTGACAAAGTTTTTGAAGAAGCTCTGTATCACCTTCCCTATCTTTGCCAAACCTAAAATCCTCGCCAACCATCAAGATTCTTGTTTCATTTAAAAGATATTCATTAAAAAAATCTTCTGGAGAGAGTTTCCTAAATCTTTCATCAAAGCGAATCTCTACAACCTTCTCAATCCCGATGCTGTTAAGAAAATCTATTTTGTCTTTAGTTGATAGAATTCGCTTCTTGCCGTGCTTAAAAAATTCAAATGGGTAGGGACTAAAAGTAACCAGCCTTGTTTTAAATCCTTTCACTTTTGCGATACTTTTTAAATCATTAAGCAGTTTTTGATGTCCCAAATGGATGCCATCAAAGTTTCCAATTGTTGTTATGTATCTAGCCATATTTAATATGTATTTGAAATTAATATTGCAATAAAAATAATAAATGCAATTGCCAACAGCACTGCGCCCTTATTAAAAAACTTATTCAAGCTTAGCCATGCAACAGAAACAGTAAACACAAAAATACTTGCTATGCTGGTTGCAAGTGCTATTCCAACGTGTTCTAACTCAAACATATAAACAAAAACGTAATTGAAAATGATATTTAATAGCAATGAAAAAACGCCAAGCCAAAGCACAAGTTTTGTCTTTGCAACAGCAAAATAAATGCTGTTAAAAAACTTATTTGACATCAGAAAGGGCAGACCAAATGCATAAGCCAGGAGGCTTGAAGACGTTTGGAGAGTATCAGAATATAAAAACTCTCCTCTCTGAAACAACATTTGAATTATAGGTTCTGAAAGAAAATAAAGCCCTAAAAATGCACCAAAACCAATAAGCGAGACCGATGCAAAACCTGTCATGGTGCTTTTCAAAAGCTCTTGTGATTTCTTATCCTTAAATAGCTCTGTGATATTTGGCAGTGAAACCAAAGCTATTGCTACACCAAACATACCAAGAGGAAGTTGAATTATTCTCTCTGAAAGGTATAACCAAGTTGGGCTTCCCGTCACTAGAAATGATGCGAAAATTGTATCTACCAATATATTTATTTGATATATGCCTGCTGCAAAGATAGCGGGCAAGAGTCTATTAAAAAAAGTCTGTAGCAAGCTGGCATCAAAACTAAAATCAAAGGCAGGCAGATAACCAAGCTTAGCGGTATATAAAACATTCAGTATCAATTGCAGAGCACCAGCAATCAAAATAGAAGCACCAATAACTCCTAAAGTTAGATTTGAAAAAGATAAGGCAAATAATATAAGTGTAATATTGAATATAATTGGGGTTGCTGCCACAACCTGAAAGTATTTCTTTGAATTTTGAATCGCACCAAAAAAAGCTACTAATGAGATAAGCAGGATATATGGGAAAATTAGTCGTAAGAAATTAGTTGAGTTATTTAGTGTATCTAAATCTGCAAGATAGCCTGGTGCAAATAAAGTTACAAAGAAAGCGGGAAATAGCTCTACACATAAAACAAAGAGAGCAAGAATGAACAACAATAAAGTAAAAACCTGATTCAAAAATCTGGTTTGGTGTTGATTTGCCTCAATGATACTTGGAACCAATGATTGAGACATTGCTCCCTCACCAAAAAAACTCCTAAAAACATTTGGTATTCGAAAAATTACAACAAAAATATCGTGGATAGTGCTTGCTCCCAGATTGGAAGAAAGAACTAAATCACGAAGATATCCAAATATTCTTGAAACAAATGTAAAAAAAGAAAAACCTAATGAGGATTTCCAGAACTTAGGTATATTCAATTGTTTTTCTCTTTATCAAAGTCGATCGATATAGAATTAACACAATACCTCAAACCTGTTTTTTCTTTTGGACCATCTTCAAAAACATGTCCTAGATGACCGTCACAAGATGCGCATAAGATTTCAGTTCTTGGTCGACCAAAAATTGAATTATCTTCCTCATACTTTATGGCTTTTTCATTGGCTGCTTCAAAAAAACTTGGCCATCCACACCCAGCATCATATTTGGAGTCTGATCTAAATAGCTCTGCATCACAGTTTTTGCATTTATAGATTCCATCTTCAAAAAAACTATCAAATTTACCAGTAAATGGACGCTCAGTACCTTTGTCCTTAAGCACAAATAGTTCCTCTGGTGTGAGGTTCTCATTAATTTTTTTCATCTTATTAATTGTAACTTGTTTTAATGTTGAGTTGTCTCAAGAATTTTTCAAATTTTCTATCGAAGTTTTTACTAAGATCTACTTGGTTGTAACCAATTCTATTATTGTAGCTGTCTCTTTTTATTTTAAAATCCTCTGGAGAAAAGCAGTCCTTTTTTGGATTATAAATATTTAGAAATAAAGAGATTGGCAACCCATACTTAGTAATATCATCTTCCACTAATTGCTTAGAAAAATCCAAACCTTTTGTTAAAGAAAGAGTTTTTTGCTCCTTTTCTTTTATATTTAAAAATCTTAATACGTTCTGATATGCCATATGGGTCATTTCAAACCTCGCTGATTGAGAGTGTCCTGCGATATGTGGAGTGCAGAGATAAGCAGAATTGTGAAAATTTTTATTTATATTAGGTTCATTTTCAAATACATCGGAAATTATACGCACCTTGTTTTGCCTGATAAAATCTTTTTCTTTTACCACTCCCCCTCTAGAGGAATTAATAATAAAAGTACTGTTGCCCATTCTTTCTAAAAACTTGGAATCTACCAAATTGTAGGTTGGGTGCTCTCCATCATGGATTAGAGGAACATGAAGGGAAATTAATTTGTATTGATCCAAGAGATCTAGGTTATCTATTGTCGAAAAACTAAAGGGATCATATGCATCAACAGAATAGCCAAAATTCTTTAGGAACGAATAAACTCTAGAGCCAATATTTCCATGTCCTATGATCAAAAATTTATCTTCTGAGGTTATAAGCTTATCTTTTAGTAATAGAGCAAGGCTAGAAAGAACATACTCAGCAACAGCAGGAGCATTGGCACCGGTTGAAAAAGCGTACTCTATTCCTTTTTGCTGTAGATGATCTTTATCTACGTGGTCTTCGCCTGTTGATACTGAGCAAATTAACTTCACGTTAGCTGGAATATCTCTGTTGTGTGTTTTATAGGTTGATCTAATGATTACTATGGCATCTTCATTGATGGAAGAAATATCAAAATCTTGGTCTTTAAAGTAAGAAATTGGAAGACCTAGAGATTCAAAAAAAACATCACTGTATGGAATGTTCTGATCAATATATAGAGTTACCTCTTTGGCCATAGCAATGATTTTAACCAGCTTAATAAAGAATTTTCATTTGTCATGCCTTTTTCAATTGTTAGCAAATCTTCTAAATACGTTGAGGATTCCTCAAATAGGCTTTCTCTGGTGATAAATTTCTGCTCATTGAGTTCTTTAATGAACTTAGCTGGATTGCCTGCATAAACTGAGTTTGGTGGAATTTCTCCAGTAACAACTGAACCTGCACCAATAATCGAGTTGTTTCCTATTTTTGATCCTTTCAAAATTAATGATCTCTCCCCAATCCAAACATTTTCCCCAATGCTTATCTCTTTGGGGCTCGCAACATAATCAGTTCTATCATATATACCATGCCAATCGGAGTCTGTGATAGTAACATCACTGGCAATCATGGTTGACTTGCCTATAGTGATCTTCTTTGCACATCTAATATTTATACCTGGTGACATCAAAACATAACTTCCTATATGGAGCTCTCCATTTAATTTATCGGTTTGCCAGGTTGATAGATCAATCTTCTTATCAGACGCACAAATAATAGTTACAAAATCTTCCAGATGAATATTAGATCCAAAAATACGTAGGTGCTGTGGCTTTAAAATCATCACACTCTTACCAAAGTTTGTGAACTTAGGTTTTAAAAAATGGTGGATATAAAAAGCACTAAATGAATTAAATAATTGTTTTAGCCAGAAGGGTCTTTGCTCTTTATTAATGATCTGCTCCTAAATAAATTGTAAGCTAGAATACATCTAGCATGATTGACCTTAATGTAGCAAATTTTTACCAAGAAGCTAAAAGATTTTTAGCTATTGGTGTCCCTATTTTAGGGACACAAATAGTCATGTATGGGCTAACAACAACAGACTACATCATGGCTGGCTACTACAGTTCAGATGATTTAGCTGGCTTGGGTTTAGCTGCATCAATTTTTAACCCTCTTTATTTTCTTACAGCTGGTGTCATGTTTGGTATTAACCCCATTGTTGCACAGCTTTATGGTCAAAAAAGTTTTGAAGAAATTAAGCTAAAAACAAGGAGGTTTATTTGGGTTGCCTTGTTTATAGGATTTTTATTTTTTTTAGCGTTAAGCAATGCATATTTAATTTTCAACTTCATTGAGGCTGAACAGCACATAAAGCAAATTGCAATTGATTATCTAAAGATTATTTCCTTCGGCGCTATACCAATGACAATCTATCAAGCATTACGGGGTTACAGTGAAGGCATTACTGAAACTAAAACTGTTTTTTTGATAAGTTTGGCAATTTTTCTCTTAAACATTCCTTTTAATTATCTCTTTATCTTTTACTTTGACTTAGGTGGTGTGGGTTGTGGTTACGCAACTACAGTGCTGGTAATCATAGGGTTGATATGTTTTTGGTTGATTACTCTCTTCTCAGACAGGTATAAAGAAACACGACTGTACGGCAAATTTATCAATCCTGAAATAAGTAGCTCAATAGAGTTATTTAAGATTGGTGTCCCCATAAGCTTTGGGGTTTTTGTGGAACTAAGCATGTTCAGTGGGGCAGCTTTGATAATTTCTTTTTTTGGTGCAACTGCTTTGGCTGGACATACCATAGCCTTGAATTTAGTGGGTTTGCTCTTCATGCTTCCTTTGTCACTGGGTCTAGCTTCTGCTATTAGAATTGGCAACCTTATTGGCGAAAAGAATTATGCACAAGCCAACTATGCTACAAATTTTTCATTAAAAATATCTCTTCTTGTTGCTTCTTTAAACATGTTAATAATTTTAGCTTTTGGCTCATTTCTTATATCGATTTATACAGACAATTTTGAAGTCGCAATGATGGCTCTAGTTCTTTTGTACTATGCAATAATTTTTCAAATTCCTGACGCAGTAGGTTTTTCCGCAGTAGGTTCTTTAAGGGGTCACAAAGATACATTCGGCCCAATGGTTAATCTAGTAATTTCATACTGGGTTTTTGCTTTGCCATTGGGTATTTATTTTGCTTTTGGGGATGGAAAATATATACCAAACCAAGCTGAGGGCATGTGGATAGGAATGATTATTGGTATCGTTGTTAGTATGATTCTGAATCTAAGAAGGTTGAAAACAATGAAAAATAAACTAAAGGAGCTCTTTTAATTTAGAGCCAATAAGGTTTAAATCTGTTACAACACCTACACCTGCTGACTCCAATGCTTTAAATTTGTCTTGAGCTGTTCCTTTACCACCTGAAATTATTGCTCCAGCATGGCCCATTCGCTTACCTTTAGGTGCTGTCACTCCTGCAATATAAGATACAACTGGTTTTGTGACATTGCTCTTAATGTATTCAGCTGCCTCCTCTTCTGCAGTACCACCAATCTCTCCTACCATGACCATTGAATCTGTTTGCTGATCCTCTTCAAACATTCTCAAGCAGTCAATAAATGAAGTTCCATTAATAGGATCGCCTCCTATGCCTATACAGGTGCTTTGACCAAGCCCTGTATCGGTCGTTTGCTTGACAGCCTCATAAGTTAAAGTCCCAGATCTTGAAACAATTCCTACAGAACCTCTTTGATGTATAGATGCTGGCATGATTCCAAGTTTTGCTTCACCTGGGGTAATTACTCCTGGACAATTTGGGCCAATCAGTCTGACTTCAGGGTACTGTTTGAGGACATTTGTAACTTCAATCATGTCAATTACTGGCACACCCTCTGTGATACAAATTATTAAACTAATCCCAGCTTCTGCAGCCTCAATAATTGCTTCTTTTGTAAACTTCGCTGGAACAAATATTACACTTGTATCGGCATTTGTTTGTGTGCATGCCTCTTTGACTGAATTGAATACCGGTTTTTCAAGATGAGTCATGCCACCTTTGCCTGGAGTAACTCCTCCTACAACACTGGTGCCATATTCAATGCATTGCTCAGCATGCATAGTTGCTTGCGACCCAGTAAACCCTTGAAAAATTGCTTTTGTTTCTTTATTGATTAAGACACTCATCTAACTAGCTCCACTATTTTCTGTGCTGCTAGTTGAAGAGAGTCTTCCCCAATGACATTAAGGCCAGATTGATTTAACAATTCTTTGCCATGTTCAGATTGGTTGCCTTGCAGTCTAACAACTATTGGAACATCCACGCTCCTTTCTTTTATTGCATCAATAATACCCTGAGCAATCAGATCACAACGCACAATTCCTCCAAAGATGTTAACTAAAATACCTTTAACATTCTTGTCTGAAAGAATTAGCTGAAAAGCTGTTGAAACTCTTTCTTTTGTTGCTGTACCACCAACATCAAGAAAATTTGCAGGCTCACCATCGTATAATTTTATGGTATCCATTGTTCCCATCGCCAATCCTGCCCCATTTACCATGCAACCAATATTGCCATCAAGGGCAACATAACTTAAATCACTTTGCTTGGCTTCGTATTCTCTTTGATCTTCTTGCGAGGCATCTCTTAAGACTGTTAAATCCTCTTGACGATAAAGCGCATTCTCATCAATATTTATTTTTGCATCTAAGCAATGCAAATGTCCTTTGTCAGTAATAACAAGAGGGTTTATTTCAAGCAGACTAAGATCTTTGTCTTTAAACAACCGACAACAGCTATCAATTATTTCATTAAATTCTTTGCTCTGAGAATCATTTAATGAGAGCTTTTTTGCAATATCAGCAACTTTATCTTCTGAAATTTTAAAATCTGTATTTAACTGAGCCTTTAATATTTTTTCAGGGTTTGTTTCAGCTACTTCTTCAATATTCATTCCACCTGCTTCAGACACTATCATCGAAATGGATTTTGACCCTCTATCCACGACAAGACTCATATAAAGTTCTTTATCTATATTTGTTAATTCTTCGAGTGAAATTACGTTAACAGGAAGACCTTCATTGTCAGTTTGAATAGTCACAATATTTTTTCCAAGCCATTGATCGACAAAAACTTTTACGTCTTCAATTGTGCTGCATAATTTAACGCCACCGACCTTGCCCCTGCCACCTGTATGAGCTTGGACTTTAGCAACACAACCATCAGAGAAGTTTATTTGGTTGAGTGCATCCTCAATGTTTTCTTTATTAGTTATTACACTTCTTTTAGACACAGGCATGCCATATTTTTCAAATAGCTCTTTAGCTTGATACTCGTGTAAATTCATTAATTGCCAATATGAATTGCTTGCTTGTTTACTGCGAGTGCAGCTTCATGCAAGGCCTCAGAAACAGTTGGATGACTGAACATAGTTAAACCAAAATCTTCTGAACTAGCAGAAAACTCCATACCGATTAAACCTTGTTGCAATATTTCCGCAGCACCATTCCCAAAAATTTGAATTCCTAAAACTTCATCTGTATCTTTATCTGCAAGCACTTTTACTAATCCTGCTGAATCGCCGGCTGCTAATGCCCTGCCACTAGCTGCAAAAGGAAAATTTCCTTTCTTGAATTCTACGCCATCACTTTTTAAATCTTCCTCTGTTCTACCTACCCATGCAATCTCAGGGTGCGTATAAATTACTGAAGGCACTAAGTTATAATTGACTTCCATTTTTTTCCCGGCAATTCTTTCAGCCGCCATGACACCCTCTTCCATAGCTTTATGTGCCAACATTGGTCCTCTTACAATGTCACCAACTGCATAGACATTCGGTAATGATGTTTGACAATAATCATCAACAGTCATAAATCCTCTCTCATCTAATTCCAGGCCGCAATCTTTGGCTAATAAGTCTTCTGTGAATGGTCTTCTGCCAACAGCAACTATGACTTTATCGAAGGACTTTTTCTGTAATTTGCCTTCAATTTCGACTTCTAAAGAAACTCCACTTCTTGACGTTTTTGAACCTTTTACAAAACAACCTAGGTTGATATTAAGATCTTGATTCTTAAATTCTCTTTCAATTACCTTCACCACGTCTCGATCAAGCATCGGGAGCAGGTTGTTTTCAGCTTCAAATATTTCAACTTTAGAACCAAGTCTTGACCAAACACTTCCTAATTCAAGTCCAATTACTCCTGCACCTATTATTGCTAGGCTCTTGGGCACTTCCTCGAGTTCAAGAGCACCAGAACTTCCAATTACACTTGTCCCGTTCCAAGGCACACTTGGTATATTTACTGGACGAGAGCCAGCAGCAAGAATTATATTCTTAGCAGTATAAGTGTTTTTTTTGCCTTTAATGTCAGTGACTTCTACAGTTGTTGGATTTACCAGCTTTCCTTTCCCATGAATGGAAGTAACTTTATTGTGTGAAAAAAGATGTGAAACCCCACCAGTAAGTTTTTTTACGATAGCATTTTTTCTATCCATCATTTTTGAAATATCTAGTTTAGGTTTACCTGCTGAAATGCCGTGCTCAGCTAAGCCATCTTTTAATTGATGAAACTTATATGATGAATCAAGAAGTGATTTTGATGGAATGCAACCAACGTTTAAGCAAGTACCTCCAAGTTTTACCTTTTCATCTTCGGTAGAATCAAATTCTATACATGCTGTATTTAATCCTAATTGAGAGGATTTAATTGCTGCTACATAGCCTCCGGGACCACCTCCAATAACCAATACATCAAAATCCATTTATACTCCTAACATCATAGACTCTGGAGATTCCAGAGATTCTTTAATTTTTACAAGGAATGATACTGCATCTTTCCCATCTAGCAACCTATGATCGTAAGTTAGTGCCAAATACATCATAGGTCTAATCTGAATCTCGCCATTTACTACAACAGGCCTATCCTGAATTTTGTGCATGCCCAAAATTGCAGATTGAGGTGGATTAAGAATTGGGGTTGAAAGAAGAGATCCAAAAACGCCACCATTTGATATTGTAAAAGTTCCACCTGTCATTTCCTCAATTGAAAGCTTCCCCTCTCTAGCTTTAGTAGAGTACTCAACGAGAGATAATTCAATCTCAGCAATTGAGAGATCCTGAACATCTCTAATTACTGGTACAACAAGACCTCTTTCTGTTGAAACTGCTACGCCTATGTCTTGGTATCCATGGTAGAGAATGTCCTCGCCGTCGATAGAAGCGTTAACTATTGGCATTTCCTGTAGTGCAATTGAGGATGCTTTCAGAAACATGCCCATAAATCCAAGCTTTACTCCGAATTTCTGTTCAAATACATCTTTATATTTTGCTCTTAAGCTCTTAACTTCAAATAAATCAACCTCATTGAAAGTAGTTAAAGATGCTGTCTGAGCCTGTGATTCAAGCAACCTATTAGCAACTACTGATCTTAATCTTGTCATTGGAACTCTTTCTGACCTTGTTGTGCTGATAGAATCTTCTTGAGCAACAGCTTTTTGAGGTTTTTTATCTGGTGCCTTTAGAATATCTGCCTTTGTAACTACACCTTTTTTAGATGTAGTTTCAATGTTCTCTATTGATAAATCTTTTTCATTAAGTAGTTTTTTTGCCGCTGGCCCCATTCTAAAGCCCTTAGATAAAGGTTCCTCTGAAATAGATTTTGATTTTGCCTGATCTTTTTTATTGGATGGTTTGCTTATTTTAATATTTTCTTTTGGAGCTGGTTTTGGAGCTGAAGTCTTAGTTCCTTTGGTAAAGTTTCCTATTACCTCTGAGCTTTTAATTGTTGTTCCTTCAGGTATTAAAATCTTCTCAATAGTTCCGTCAGATGGAGCAGTTACTTCAATTACAACCTTATCAGTTTCAATCTCTGCAAGAACATCGTCTTGTTTAAATGATTCACCTTCTTTTTTGACCCAGCTTGATAAAGTTCCTTCGAAAACTGACTCTGGAAAGATTGGAGATTTAATATCTTCGGCCATGGTCTATATTCTATTACTGTAAAGCTTTCCTAACTATCTCTTTTTGTCGTTTTTGATGGTATTTTTGATATCCACCTGCTGGGGCTGCCGATGGATTTCTTGCAATACAGCTCAGCTTGTATCCTTTTTTTGTTTCGTTAAGAACTTTTTCTATCCTATGTCGTATCATCAACCAAGCCCCCATATTCTCTGGCTCCTCTTGAACCCAGTAAAAATCTTTACATTTTATTTTTTTGGTACAGGCGATAAGCTCAGATTCAGGAAAAGGATAGAGTTGCTCAACCCTTATTAGCTGGATATCTTCAATTTTTTTCTCTTTTATTTCAGTTAAGATATCAAAATAAACCTTGCCTGAGCACAAAATAACCTTTCTTGGTTGCTTGTTTGTTTCATCGACAATTATATTTTTGAATGTGCCATTAGTTAAATCAGCTAATTCTGAAGTTGCTTGAGGATTTCTCAGTAAACTTTTTGGAGTCAAGACAACCAGTGGTTTTCTTTGTGGGTTTACAGTTTGACGTCTTAGCAAATGAAATATTTGTGATGGCAATGTCGGAACGCAGACTTGGATATTATCATACGCGCATTGCTGTAAAAACCTTTCCAATCGACAGCTACTGTGTTCAGGGCCTTGGCCCTCATACCCATGAGGTAGAAGCATAGTCAACCCTGAGAGTCTTCCCCATTTTGTTTCAGCACTGACAATGAACTGATCAATGACTACCTGGGCAACATTAGCAAAATCCCCAAACTGAGCTTCCCAAATTACTAGGCCTTCTGGCCATGTTGAGGAGTAGCCATACTCAAATCCAAGAACAGCCTCCTCAGACAATAAAGAGTCAAATATTTCAAATTTTTTATTGCCCTTATTTAGTTGTGATATAGGAACAAAACCTTCACCAGAGATTTGATCCTTAACTACTAAGTGCCTATGTGAAAATGTTCCTCTTCTAGAATCTTGACCAGTTATTCTCACTGGGTAACCATCCTGTAGTAAAGTGGCGTACGCAACCATTTCTGCAAAACCCCAATTTATTCTCATCTCTCCTTTTGCCATCAAAGTTCTATCTTGATAGAGCTTTTCAACTTGTTTTTGCATTTGTAAATTTTCAGGTATCTCCAAACAATATTTAAATGACTTTTTAAGCTGCGCCATATTAACAGCTGTTGGGTAGGTTTTTTTCTTATCAGGTTTCAGGTATGGGGTCCAATCAAAATACATTGATCGGTCAGGGTCTGAAGCCATTGATAATGCCACCAGTTCTCCTTTTTCCATATTTGCTCTGTAGTTTGATTTGAAGTTTTCAAATTGTTTAATATCTATTGTGTTATTTGAAATTAACTTATCAGAATAAAGTTCAGTAACCGTCTTTTTTGATTTTATTTTGCTATACATTAAAGGTTGAGTAGCAAATGGTTCATCGCTTTCATTGTGACCTCTCCTTCTATAACAAACAAAATCAATAATAATATCTCGTTTAAAAGTATCTCTAAATTCAACAGCCAGTTTTGCTGCAGTAACACAAGCTTCTGGAT
>Ga0255766_10001178_pt1 | contig 24104 bp, 22 predicted proteins | sample 071ome_23_FD_179966 | JGI IMG/M metagenome (GOLD analysis project Ga0255766, IMG submission 179966) | Coastal salt marsh microbial communities from the Groves Creek Marsh, Skidaway Island, Georgia - 071403BT metaG (version 2) | ecosystem: Environmental > Aquatic > Marine > Intertidal zone >... | reverse complement strand
TTAATGTCCCAGATATTCCTTTTAATGAAATTAAAGGTTTTAAAACTACTAGACTTGGTAAGCGCCATCAATCAGAAAATATTATCCAAGATAAAGAGGACACGTCCCTTTACTGGATTGGTGAAAATGGAAAAGAGGCTGATAATGGCCCAGGGACTGATTTTTATGCAGTTAAAAATAATTATGTCTCAATAACCCCTTTGCAAGTTGATCTTACCAGTAAGGATGAGATGGAAAAAGTAGATAAGTGGAGAAAAAAATTATCTAGTCATTCCATGTATCTCTGAGAGATACAGTTTTATTCATAACCAACATACCGTCACTATCTTCATCTCTGCAGAAGTAACCATTTCTCTCAAATTGGAAAGATTTATAGAGTTCAGCACCAATCATATTTCTTTCGCAGAAGCCATAAGTTGAGACAAGAGAATTGGGGCTGATTAATTCTTCAAAGTTGTCATGTTTGCCGGGGTTTTCTTTTATGAACAATCTATCATAGATTCTAAATTCAGTCGATACAGCTTGAGTTGCCTCAACAAAATGAATAACCCCTTTAACTTTTCTACCATCTGATGGATTTTTACCAAGGGTCTCTTTGTCATACTCTGCATATACTGTTGTAATATTTCCATCGAAATCTGTATCAAAAGTAATTGCCTTAATTATGTATGCATTTCTTAATCTAACTTCTTTACCGATAGATAGTCTTTTGTATTTATTATTTGGAGCCACTTCACAAAAATCATCTCTTTCAATGAAGATCTCTTTAGAGAAGAAAATTTCTCTTTCACCCATAGCTTTATTTTGAGGATGGATTGGCGCTTTGATTGATTCTAAAGAATCTTTAGGGTAATTTTCAATAACTACCCTTATTGGATCAATAACAGCCATAGATCTTGGGGCATTATCATTTAAATCATCTCGAATAGAGTCTTCAAGAATTTTGATATCGGTCATTGAATCGACTTTTGAGATTCCAACCCTCTCAGAAAAAATTTCTAATGCTTTTGGAGTGTAGCCTCTTTTTCTTAATCCTGAAATTGTTGGCATTCTAGGATCATCCCACCCATTAACATGTTTATTCTGCACAAGGATACTGAGCTTCCTTTTTGACATTACGGTATATTCAAGATTGAGTCTAGAAAATTCATATTGATGAGGTCTATTAGGCTTATTAAAGTCATCTAAATTCTCTAATATCCAGTCATATAGTCTTCTATTGTCTTGAAATTCAAGTGTGCATAATGAATGAGTTATGCCCTCAATTGCATCAGATATACAATGAGCAAAATCATACATTGGGTAGATACACCAGTTTTCTCCAGTTTGATGATGGTTTTCAAACCTTATACGATAAAGAGTGGGATCTCTCATACAAATAAAGGAACTAGACATATCAATCTTGGCACGAAGTACACAATGATTTTCTTTGAACTCACCATTTTTCATTTGGTTAAATAGTCTTAGATTTTCTTCTATTGAAGTTTTTCTAAAAGGACTATCTTTGCCAGAATCTTTAAGAGTTCCTCTGTATTCTTTTGTTTCTTCGGGTGAAAGAAAGCAAACATACGCCAAACCTTTTTCAATAAGCTCGATAGCATAGTTAAAAAACTTATTAAAGTAATCAGAGCTATATTTTTCGGGTTTCTCCCAGTTAAAACCAAGCCAGTTGATATCCTTTTTTATTGAATCAACAAACTCAATATCTTCTTTAGATGGATTGGTATCATCGAATCTTAAATTACAAGATCCGCCATATTTTTTTGCAATACCAAAATTAAGAAATATTGATTTTGCATGGCCAATATGAAGATATCCATTGGGTTCAGGCGGAAAACGTGTTTGAATTTTCTTGTGAAGCCCCGCAGACAGATCCTGATCAATTTGATTAAAAATAAAATTTGTTGAGAGGCTAGTGCTATTATCTGACATGACTCAGAATTATATCATTTTCGGGTATTCGGTTTCTTTGTATGATTCTCTAAGGTAGTTAAAATACGAATAATGAATATTGCTATTGTAAGACTTTCAGCTATTGGAGATATTGTTCAATCAATGATAGTTCTTCAGTTTATCAAGAAGAAATTCCCAGATGCTTCAATTGATTGGTTTGTAGATAAGCAATTTTCCAATTTGTTAGATGATTGTATTGAGATAGATAATGTTATTGAATTAGATATAAAGAAGATCAAGCAAAAAAGGTCACTTATTCTTTTGTTCAAGACATTAAAAAAATTACGAACCTTTAAAAGATATGATTATGTTTTTGACTTACAAGGATTAATTAAATCTGCAGTTATCACCAGGTTTATTCCGGCGAGAGAAAGGATTGGATTTGACAAGAACTCTATTAGAGAGAAATTAGCATCATACTTTTACACAAAGAAGTATTACTTTCCATATCATGAAAACGTTGTGATGAGGTATGTCAATATTGTTGCTTCTACTTTGGATATCCACGTAAGTGAGCGTGAGCTCAAAGACAAAAAGTCTTTTTTTAATTTATCTCCAAATAAATTCAGGAAAGATAAACCGAATATTCTTATCGTTTTGGGAGCTTCCTTTGATTCAAAGATCTACCCTGCAGAAAAATATGCAGAAATAGTAAATTCTTTTCAAGCTAACTATACTGCGTTATGGCATTCAAAAAAAGAATTCGTCATGGCTGAAAGACTCCAATCTCTATGTGAGAATCTTGCAATCAATAAGTGCGAGGATTTCTCAGAGTTAAAAAAAATGGTTATTAATTCAGATATAGTTATTGGTGGGGATACAGGCCCAACACATATTGCTTGGGCATTAAATACTCCATCCATCACTATTTTTGGCTCAACACCACTCGAAAGAAATTGTTTTATCACTGAAAAAAATTTAGCTGTAAGTTCTGGAAACAAGGTTGATGCGTATAATATCGACAAACATGATTTTTCAATAAACCTTATAAAGCCAGAAGTAATCTTAACTTTAATCAAAGGACTATTATGAATATTACTGTTGCAGGTATTGGTTATGTCGGACTCTCGAATGCAGTTTTGTTATCTCAATACTACAATGTCATTGCATATGATATTGATAAAGCTAAAGTTAATAAAGTTAATAATAGAATTTCTCCGATTGAAGACATTGAAATTGAAGCTTTCTTTCAGAAAAAAAGTTTAAATCTTAAGGCGGTTTCAGATGCCTCTTTGGCTTTTAATTCTGCAGAGTTTATTATTATTGCTACCCCAACTGATTACGATACTGAAAATAATTTTTTCAATACAAGTTCTATAGAGAATGTTCTGAAAGATATAGAGAATAAAAATCCTAATGCTATCGTGATAATTAAATCTACAGTTCCTGTTGGTTACACAAAAAGTATTAGAAAAAGATTTTTAAAAAATAAAATAATTTTTTCACCTGAGTTTCTTCGAGAGGGCAAGGCTTTGTATGATAATCTTTACCCTTCAAGAATTATTATGGGAGATCACTCTCAGGAAGCTAAAACTTTTGCCGAAATGTTATTGAAAGCTTCAGCCAAGGACAAGATTGATATCCTGTATATGGATTCTACTGAAGCTGAGGCGGTAAAGTTATTTAGCAATACATATTTGGCCATGAGAGTTGCATACTTTAATGAACTTGATTCATACGCTGAAATCCATAATTTGGATTCAAAATGTATCATTAAAGGCGTAGGTCTAGATCCGAGAATTGGCAGCCACTATAATAATCCATCTTTTGGTTATGGAGGATATTGCCTTCCCAAAGACACTAAACAATTAAAAGCGAATTACGAAGATGTTCCCAACAGTCTTATTGGTGCAATTGTTGAAGCTAATTCAACTAGAAAGGATTTTATTGCTGATCAAATAATAGCTCGAAAGCCTAAATTGGTTGGAGTGTATAGATTGATTATGAAAAGCGGATCTGATAACTTCAGAGCCTCCTCTATTCAAGGCATCATGAAAAGAATTAAAGCTAAAGGTATAGAAGTGGTAGTTTTTGAGCCAGTTCTTTCTTCAGAGAATCAGAAACATTTTTTCAACTCTAAAGTAATTAATGATCTCAGTAAGTTTAAAAAGATGTGTGATGTCATAGTTGCCAATAGGCTAACAAATGAAATTCTGGATGTTAAGAAAAAAGTTTATACAAGAGATATTTTTAATTCCGACTAGTTAGTATGAAAATTTTAGTTACTGGCAGTGCTGGATTTATTGGCTCTTCACTTTCTATTAATTTGTTAGAAAGAGGGGATAAGGTTGTTGGTATCGACAACCACAATAATTACTATGATCCCCATCTGAAAGAGTTAAGACTATCAAGGCATATTCATCATTCAAATTACAGTCATTTAAGGGGAGATATTGAGAACAGGGAGTTTATAAGAGAAATCTTTAGCAGTGAAGAGTTTGATTGTGTTGTCAACCTTGCGGCTCAGGCCGGTGTCAGATATTCAATTGAAAACCCTTATGCATACATTGATACAAATCTTTTAGGTTTTGGCAATATTCTTGAAGGTTGTAGACAGACAAAGGTTAAAAACTTAGTTTATGCTTCCTCAAGTTCCACATATGGCCTAAATACTCAACAACCTTTTTCAGTTCATCATCCGGTGAATCATCCAGTAAGTCTATATGCCGCAACTAAGAAAGCAAATGAGCTGATGGCTCACACTTATAGTCATCTTTATGAGATACCCACCACAGGATTAAGATTTTTTACAGTATATGGCCCATATGATAGGCCCGATATGGCGCTTCAAAAATTTGCCAATTCGATTATGAAAGAAGAAACGATTAAAGTCTTTAATTACGGAAATCATAGAAGAGACTTTACATATATCGATGATATTGTAAATGGAATCATTAAAGTTATTGACAATCCTGCAGTTCCGAATTCCAATTGGGACTCATTTAATCCTGATCCATCATCCTCTAGTGCGCCATATAGGGTCTACAATATTGGAAACAATAATCCAGTAAACCTTATGGACTATATAAGTGAACTTGAGATTAATTTAGGCAAAGAAGCCAAAAAAGAATTCCTTCCTATTCAGCCTGGCGATGTTCCAGATACTTATGCAGACATATCTGATCTATCTAATGAACTGGGATATCAACCCTATACTTCAGTTGCTGAAGGTGTAAAGAATTTCTCGGACTGGTTTAAAGAGTATTATGAATCTATGATTTAATTATCTTAGCTATATCCTTAATAGAGTCAATCACAAATGAAGCTTTTGTCGTTGTCTCAGAAATTTTATGGCCACTTCTAACTAAAATATTATTTTTTATACCAGCTCTAATTGCTGCCTCAATATCTCTTTCTGAATCCCCAACCATCCAAGAGTCATCTTTTGATATTTGAAATAATTTGAAACAGTTTTTGAATAGACCAGATTTTGGTTTTCTACAGTCACAATTTTGCTCAGGGGAGTGCGGACAGTGAATCGAGTAAAGAATCCCGATACCATTTTTTTCAAACTCATTCTTCATCCATTTATCAATGATCAAATAATCTTCGTTAGAATACATACCCCTACCAATGCCTGATTGATTAGTAACTACAATAAATTCATAACCTAAATTTTGCATTAATCTTAAAGATTTAAAAATCCCATCAATAAAAATAAAGTCTTCAATTTTATGAAGGTAATTTATCTCTTTATTAATGACACCATCTCTGTCTAAAAAAATGATTCTCTTGTTCACTTAATGTATCTTAGGAAAAATATTAGGTAGTATATGCCTTTTTATTATGAATACAAACTATGGAACTGTCTATTGTTATTCCAGTTTATAACGAAGAGCGAAGTATTGAACTTTTAATAGATGAAATAACTAATTCAGTTCAGGATATAAAATATGAGATTGTTGTAGTAGATGATTCAAGTACTGACAAGACCCTCTCAGTTTTAAAAAAAATTAAATCAAGAAACAAAAGATTAAGAATTATCAGTCATGAGGAAAATTATGGACAATCTTTTGCAGTTAGGTCAGGTGTAAAAAGTTCCAGGTCTTCATGGATTGCCACACTTGATGGTGATGGGCAAAACGATCCTGCAGATATTCCTAAACTATATCTTGCTTTAATTGAACAAAGCATACAAAACATTAATATACTTATTGCAGGCCATCGGGTTAAAAGAAAGGATTCCTGGTTTAAAAGAATCTCTTCAAAGTATGCCAATAAAATTAGATCGAATTTTCTTAGAGATGAAGTCCCAGATACGGGGTGTGGTCTTAAGCTATTCTCAAGAGAATTTTTTCTTGATCTTCCATTTTTTAATCATATGCATCGTTACATTCCAGCTTTATATATTGCTAGAGGAGGAAGGGTAGTCTCATTAGAAGTAAATCACAGGCCTAGAGAGAAAGGCTACTCAAAATATGGCTTTAATAATCGTTTCTGGGTTGGTATTTCGGATTTATTTGGAGTCAGGTGGATTCAAAAAAGATCGAAGAAAATTGTTTACAAGGAGCAATAGTATGCAGGATATACCGACTTCATGGTTAATTATAGGATTTATTGGTCAAGCTCTTTTTTCAATGAGATTTCTAGTTCAGTGGATACACAGTGAAAAACACAAGAAAAGTCTAATCCCAAAGGCATTTTGGTATTTTAGTTTAGCTGGTGGTATAACGTTATTTTCATATGCTATTTTGAGAGGTGACCCTGTTTTTATTGCTGGTCAAGGCCTTGGGTTGCTTATATACGTGAGGAACTTAATGTTCTTAAAGTCAGAAAAAAAACTCTAAATTTCGCAATTTCTAGTTTTATGATAACTGAGCTTATAGGTGAAATTGGCAGTATTTAATTTAATGGATGTTTTTTCAGGGAATTTCATATCATAAAAATCCAAATCCGCTTCAGAATCATCATCCCAGATGTAGATACAATTAGTTACACTTGAACTTTTTTGTCTTAAAACCTCTTTTTCATTTATTTTGATATTGTTATTCGGAAACATAATTAGCAAATGAGACCCTAGAAAGCCATCCAAAGTTATTAACTTATCATGTTTATTAAGAGTTAAGTTTTCAATTGCCTCCATTATTGGCCTATTTAACCTACCATAATAACCTAGATCTGGGCCAACGTAAGATTGCAAAATTCTTATCGAGAAGATAAAGGTTGAAATAAAAATTGCAAATATAAATAGAGGCCTAAAAATTTTTTTTGATAAATTTTTATATCTGTCAATCATTGCAACTGCAATGATAGGAAAAATCATGAAAATTGGATGAAGCCATCTTACTTTAATATGAGGTATCGAAACAAATATAGCTAATGAGATTGCAATAGAAAAAATGATGAAATAAAACCAAGAAAATAAAACAATTTCATCAGTCTTTTGTTTTGTTTTCTCATATTTTTTTCTAATCAGAAAAGCAAATAAATAAAAAATAATTATTGGAAAAATAAAACCTATTGAACTTTTGAAAAAAATGAGGGCAGATTTGATATTATTAAGACTTAATAAGCCTACTTCTGGAGAAAGTTTTTTCTCCACCGCGTCGCTAAATAAGAAATCAGATGTTGTTAGCCAGTATATATTTGGAAATGTAAGAAAAACTATCACAATTAAACTAGTAAAAACCTTCTTGTTTAAGATAATTTTTCTATAGCTTTTCACAAAGAAAGTAGAAAAGATTAGAGAAAAAAGAAAAATTACATAACTATATTTTGATAATAGACCAACCGCAACCGCAACCCCAAATAAGAAGTATCTTTTTTGACTTTGATCATATCTAAGTTTTATCAAAGTGTTAATTGTGAAGAATGTTGCAAATCCAAGTAATATTGTATGAGTGAAGCCTTGATGCATATGCCAAGCAAATGATGGCATCAACAAGAAAGATAAGAAAAGAAAATAAAGCGAATATTTACTTAAGTTAAGAAATCTTACAGTATCCAAGAGCACAACAAAGGTCAAAAATATCAAGATATACTTAATAACACTAATGGTAGCAAGAGATGTGCCAAACATTTTAAAAGCCAACCAGCTTAACCACGTATATAATGGGGGTTGCGGGATTGGATATCCTAAATGGAATTCCTGGCCGAAAAAAATCTGTTCGGAGTCGTCAAGTTGAAGGGTTGAGCTAAGAAAAATCCTAATAACAAGATGAAATAATAAATATAGCGTCATGAAAAATATTATTTTTTTTTCAACGCTTGTGAGTGATAGGTTAGATAATGGATTCATTTATGCGACTTGGTCAGATAATCTTCAATTTATCTGTAATACTTTTTCCAACGTTAATTATATTCATACCACATGGCGGGGGAAGTATTTTGCTCATACCTTTAATATATAGCCTATTTAATATTTTCTATTTTAAAGACAAAGAAGATTTCACCAAAAATGAAAGATTGTTTGTTCTTTCTTTTTTGCTTTATGTTTTGATAATTTTTTTATCAAATATATACCATAATCTTCAATTAGCAGAGTTTGATACACCATCTAGAATTCTTATGATGATTCCTATTTTTATTTATCTTAGAAGAAACAATTTTGATCTAACTCCTTCAATATTTTTAGGATCCATTTTGGTTATCTCGATCACATTCATCCTTTTTATGATTCAAGATTATATATCTTTAAATGGATTTGATTTTTTTGAAAATTCACTGATTGTTAGCGCACCTGGAAACGCATCACTTTTTTTAACGTTTTTTTCATTTGCATCTCTCATTGCAGCCACTGATAATAAAAACCGAATTTATAGATTGATTTATTTCTTATTTTTCTCAATGGGTTTATTTTTAATTATTGAACTAGCTTCTCGAGGCATTTGGCTATCCATAATACTTTCTTCAACAACCCTATTTGTTTTGAATTTTTTTCATAGGAGAGGGTCTCAATTTTCAAAAATATTAGTAATCTTTATTCTCATATTTTCTATTTTTATAAGTTATTCTCGGGAACATTCTAGAATAAAAGTCAAAGTTGATCGATTTGTTAATGAAATTCAAAATCTCGATACTGATGTTGTAAATGACACATCTATTGGCTTGAGATATATGGCCTTGAATAAGGCATTAGATAATATTGGAGAAAATTTTTGGCTCGGGGTTGGAGAAGGAGGTTTCAAAAATATAAAGTTTAAAGATATTGAAACTGAAAACAATCAATCGCCATCTTTGGAAATGCCTCACACTCATAATGAGTATCTAAGCAGTTTAATAGAGCAAGGTATTTTTGGACTACTATCCCTATTGTTTTTATTTTTCGCCCCGTTCAAAGTATTTCTAAGAAATATGAATAGTATATTGAAGTCTAACCGAACCATGTCTAAACTGGGAATGATTCTTGTCTTAACTTATTCTTATTATGCAATATCCGCAAATGTTTTTGCGCACCAAATAACAACTTTATTTTTTGCTTTTTTCTTAGTGTTAATAGTATCGAGAATTAGAGAGAGTGCCTAGTAATTTTGGAATCAAATCTTAGCTATTTTTTATTCAATCTCCATGATCTAGGCAAACCCAATAAAATCCATAGAAAAATATATATTCTTTCTAGGAACTTATTTCTAAATTTTTTACTTTTACCTAAGGTAATCAATGTCATTATTAAATAGAAAAGCGTATCTAAAAACATTTTTGGCATGTTCCAACTTAGCAGTACTATACATGCGTATATTCCAAAACACTCATACCAAAAAATTATTCTACTTCTAAAAAATTCAATTCTTGTAGGATAAAAGAAAGATTCTGTTGATGCGCCACCCATATGCTTAATTTTGATACTAGGGTTAATAAAAATTGACCACTTAGATTTTTTTATTCTATAGCACCATTCAGTATCTTCAAAGTAGAAAAAGAACTTTTCATTGAAACTACCTATATCGTTAATTAGATCAGACTTTACTGCAAGACATGCCCCTCTTACGTTTTCTATTTCTGAAAATTCATTCGAATCTTTTGAATGTCTGAATCTGCCAATACCATCAAACTCAGATAAAAAAGTTGGTAGAAAACCACTTGTTTTGGTTTTTTTATTTTTAAGATCATACAATTGCCCAGTAATCATTCCTATATTTGAATTCTTTATAAAACTGGATTCAAAATTATTTAAATAATTTTTAGGCATAACAATATCATTGTTGCAAATTAAATAAAACTTGCTAAGCTCATGATTTATTACTTGATTTGCAGCAATTCCATAACCTTTATTTTCAGAATTTCTAATAATTTTTATAAATTTATTTTGAAGAATCTCATTTGGTAAATTAAGAGAATCGTCCTTACTATTGTTATCGCAAATAATAATTTGATCTTTATTGGTAATATCTGGAAGAAGGCTATTAATTAGATTTAGAAGTCTTTCTTTTCCATTTTTATGAATTATGATAATAGTGAATCTCTTTTGCATTAGTGAATTTTAATTGTTTTTAGATTCTACTTTTTTTTAACTAAAATTATATTGATGAAAATATTGCAAGTAAATACTGAAAAAGGTTGGAGAGGTGGAGAGCGTCAAACTCTTATTACCATGGAGGCCTTAAGGGAGTTGGGTATTGAGGTTGCATTAATAGCTAAAATTGATGAGCCTTTATTTAAGAAGGCTACCGGATTAGGGTTTGAGGTAATTGGTATAAAAAATAGTTTTGATACTTTTGTAAAACTATCTAGCATGGAAAATAAATTTGATTGTATTCACGCACAATCAGGAAAATCTCATACTGAAACAGTATTTACAAAATTTCTTCACAGAACACCTTTGGTATATTCAAGAAGGGTAGATTTTTCTCCTAAAGGATATTTTACAAAGCTTAAATATAGACATACTGATATGGTTGTCTCAATATCTAATGCTATATCAAGAATTCTGGATGAATCCAAAATTTATCATCAATCTCCTGTTATCTATTCAGCATTAAAAACATCTATTCATGCCCCTAATTCAAGAGATGAGTTTCTAACTAGTTTGGGAATTGATAGTGAAGTGGAAATAATTGGAGTTGTTGCAGCCCTTGAAGAGCATAAAGATCCATTAGTGGCAGTCAATACTCTAAATGAAATCACCAAAGAAAGAAAAAATGTGATATTGCTCCATTTTGGAGTTGGCTCCATGCACAACAGAGTTTTAGATCATATAAAGGCTAATAATCTTCAAAATTCATATTTACTTATGGGTTACAAAGATAATGTCGAAGAATTCTTTCCCTTAATGGACGTTTTTCTGATGACTTCAAAAATGGAAGGAATGGGGAGTAGCGTTATAGATGCATTTTTGAATCAAGTCCCGGTTGTTTCAACGAATGCTGGAGGGTTGAATGAACTGATCCATGATAGAGGTGACTTATGTGAAGTTGGTGACCATGAATGTCTTTCTAAAAATATACTGGATGTGTTAAATCAATCAGAAATAGGTTCTTCAAAAAAAGTTCTTAATGCATATGGTTTTGCAAAAGAAGAATTAAGTTATTTACACATGGGAAGAGAGTACATCAAGATTTATGAACAAGTTGCCAAGAAGTAAAAAAATCCCTATATCAGTAATTATCATTACAAAAAATGAAGAAAAGAACATCATAGATTGTCTTGAGTCTGTTAAATGGGCTCAAGAAATTATTATTGTTGATTCTGGGAGTAATGATAGAACAAAGCAGATTTCTCAGGAATATACTCACAACTTCTTCTTTCATAAATGGCAAGGATTTGGAGTGCAAAAACAAATTGCACTTGATTATGCGACTTTTGATTGGGTGCTTTCAATTGACGCCGATGAAAGGGTTACTAAAGAATTAAAAATTGAAATTATAGAATCGATCAACAAAAAAGATTTTGATGGCTACTATATTCCTAGACTGTCGAATTATTTTGGTAAGTTTATAAAACATTCTGGCTGGTTCCCAGATTACACAGTTAGACTTGTTAGAAGAAATAAGGCAGCTTTCTCCAAAGACATGGTACATGAGAAAATTAAAATTTCCGGAAAATTAGGTAAGCTTGAAAATTATCTTATACATTTTCCTTATGAAAGTTTTGGTCACCATATGAAAAAAATCAACAGTTACTCTGAATTAGGGGCCATTCAGCTTAAAAAGAAAAATTATAAAATTTCTTGGCCATTAATCTACCTTAAAGCCGTATCAAGATTCTTTAGAGTAATTATTTTAAAGTTTGGACTATTTGATGGCTGGAGGGGGTTTTTAATCGCCATAACCTCATCTATTTCTTGCTATCAAAAATACAGTAAATTTAAGAAATTAAAATAAATATTTCATTTTTCAGATAAGATTTTCTTGTATGTATTTTCAATTGAATTTGCACAAGATAGCCATGATAGTTCTTTAGATTTTTTTTGCCCATTCTTAGAAAGTTCTAACTTTAATTTTTTGTTATCTTTGATCAAAATTATTTTTGATCGAAGTTCTTTTATGTCTCTTGGATTTGACAATATAAGAGCCTCTTTACTAGAGAGTGTTTCTGCTAATCCACAATATTGCTCACTACTTACTATGAGAGGAACTCCATGTGCAAGGGCTTCTAATGAGGCCATTCCGTAAGTATCCTCAAGTGTTGGGTGGACTACGAGATCTGCATAATTAAAAACTAAATCTACCTTGCTTACTTTCCCAAAAAAATGCATATTAGATCTAGATTCATATTTAGAAATTTTAAGTTTATTTTTATCCCCACTCCCTATGACAATAAGACCAATCGAAGTATCATTAATACTTTCAATGGCATCAATAAGAGTTTTAAGGCCTTTTCTAATGAAATTATGTGCAATAAATAGTATTACAAATTCATATTTGCTTTTTATTAGATCCAACTTAGAACACAGTTTGCTGTCAAAAGGTGAATCTTCATGGGAATTTACCTGGCTGATTCCAGGATAGGCAATATTAATTCTTTCGAAAACGTTTGGATAGGTCTCAGAAATTTTCTTTGAAAGTAGTTTAGAGACACTAATAAATTGCTTGTTAGTATTTAAATCATATGCCTTCTTTTCAATATAGAAGTATGATAATTTTCTTATACTTATAAATGTTTTAGAAAAATAGATGATTCTGGATATTAGAGAGGAAAATACTTTTCTGAATGGAAAAACATGAATACTGTATACATTTGCATGCGTTACGATATCATGAGAATGAACTATTTCAAAATTTTTTGTTAAAAATTTTGTATAAAAAGAAAAGAAAATCTGATTTAAAAATCTCGGTCTATTGATTAATTTAGGAATCCTGTGAATATTTATAGAATCAATTTTTTCGTCATAATCTTGGCAAAAAATATGCAGGTCAAATTTTTTTGCTAGAATTTTCGAAGTTTCCAAGCAATATTTTTCAGCCCCTCCGCTTGTTCCAGAAAAATTTCTAATGAGGATTGCTACTTTTAGTTTATTTTTTACGCTTTCTTTCATAGTTGGTAAAAAATTTTAACAATAGCAGATGTGGGTATGTTCTATGAGTGATGAAAAGTCTTGGGATTTGATATAAATCACCAAAAGAGAATAGGGCTCTTTCTACAGTAACGCCAGTTTTATACCCAGATTTTTCAACATTTTTAATAACCGAATCATTGAAAGCGCCATATGGGTAACAAAAGTGCTCGATTTTTGTATCAAGTTTTCTCTCTAAATCTTCTTTTGATTTTTGAACTTGAAACCTTATATCAGGATTATTTTTTTGGCTTAATTTGCTATGAGTAACGGAGTGGGAGCCAGCCTCCATTCCTTCATTAATCCATTTCTTTGCATCTGAGATGCTCATGGTTTTATTCTCAATAAATCCTTTATCTATATCCCAATAGTTATTACCAGAAAAGTTATCGCTGAGAAAATAGCATGTTGCTGTGAAATTAAATTTTTTAAGAATAGGTAGCGCATTAAGTAGATTATTTTTATATCCGTCATCAAATGTAATCCCAAAAACTTTTCCAATTTTTCTGCCCTCTAGGTAAGGTAATAGATTATTCATAGACATGCCTTGATAGCCTAGTAATTTCAAAATTAACATTTGAAGGTAAAATAATTTTTTTGAGACGTATAAGCTTCTAAGAGAGTTTTTTTTAGGAGGAGTATCTATACTGTGGTACATTAATATAGGTATAGGTTTCCTTTTCATAGTTAAGATTATATCAAAATTTTTTATTATCGAAATTTAGCAATATTTAATGTTTTTACTTATAAACTTTATTTGGTGAAGAATCAAAAGGATACAGCAATAATAGAATTACCAACGTGGCTTGGAGATTCCGTGATGACTACTCCGGCTTTGGAGAATATTCTTAAAAATAAGAAAGCAATTAGAATAGTTTTAATTGGCAATAACCTTGTTTTAGAAGTATTTAGAGAACACCCGAATATTTCAGAATTTCATACCTTGAAGAAGGACTTATTTTCTATTTTTAAGTTAGCTAGAAGATTGCCAGAAGCAAGTTATTTTCTTAGTTTTAGGGGTTCTTTTAGGTCGACTATTCTGAAGTTCTTGATTAGGGCAAAATACAAAGCACAATTTGATAAGTCCAAATATCTTGAGAAACATCAGGTAGAAAAATATAACTTGTTTTCCAATGAATTTTTCAATATACAAACTGAACCAAGTAACCTTAAGATTTATCACGAAAGATCAAGCAATGCAAATAAAGAAAAAAAAATAATTGGAATAAATCCAGGTGCATCATATGGAAGCGCTAAAAGATGGTATCCAGAAAAATTTGCTATGGTTGTTAAGTACCTATCTCCAAAATATACCGTTAAAATTTTCGGAGGTCCTAATGAAATAGATATTTCAAATGACATCGAAAATTTTCTTATTAAATTTAACGTTCTAGATTATGAAAATTTAGCTGGCAAATTAAGCGTTAAAGGATTGATAAGAGAAATTTCTAATTTAGATTTAATGATTACTGGAGATAGTGGTCCAATGCATATTGCTGCCGCCTTTCAGGTTCCAACAGTAGCTATTTTTGGTCCTACTAGGTATGTTGAAACGTCTCAATGGATGAATTCAAAAAAAATAATCTTATCCAAAGAGCTTCCATGTCAGCCATGTATGAAAAGACACTGTCCATTAGGTCATCATGATTGTATGAATAAAATTAATGCTTCAGATGTAACAAGGGCAGTTGAAGAACTTATTTAGCTCTGAAAGCTTTATCAATTTCATTGCAGATAAGATGAATTGCAAAGATATGGAATTCCTGAATTCTGGCAGTAACGCTTGAAGGTACAGAAAGTGTAATATCACAAACTTCATTCATCAAACTTGTATTATTTCCACAAAAGCCTATTGTAGTGAGCCCCAATTCTTTTGCTTTTTGAAGACCCTTTAATACGTTTTTGCTTTTACCACTAGTGCTTATGCCTATCGAGATATCCTTTTCTTTGCCATATGCGCTAATTTGTCTGGAGAATAGCTCAACAAATCCATAATCATTTGCAATTGAGGTAATTATAGAAGTATCTGTATTGAGTGAAATTGAAGGTAAAGGCTCTTTTTCAAACTTGTATCTCCCTACTATTTCTGCAGAAAAATGTTGAGAATCTGAAGCAGATCCTCCATTACCAAAAGTAATTATTTTTTTTCCTAACTTGAGCGTGCTTATGCATTCTTCCGAAATAGTACTAATAACATCAAGGATTTTTGCGCTGTTATTAAATATAGACAAATGTTCATCTAATTCAGACTTTAAATTAATATTCATTGAGATTCTTTATTTTCCTAATTAAATTTGATGTGCTTCTATTATCAATATACTTGACAATTCTTACATCTTTTACAATGTCTTTTCCAACAATTTCGTTAATTTCATAATCACCACCTTTAACTAAAACATCTGGTCTTAATGATTTAATTAATTTATAGGGCGTGTCATCATCGAAAAATACCACATAGTCTACTGATTTTAGTGATGAAATAATTTCTGCTCTTTCAATCTGGTTGTTAACGGGCCTGGAATTCCCCTTGAGCTTTTTTACAGATTGATCAGTGTTAATACCTACTATTAAAATATCTCCAAATTGTTTTGCCGTTTCAAGATATTTGGTGTGACCAGAATGAACAATATCAAAACATCCATTAGTAAAGACTATTTTTTTATTAACCCTATCAAGAGCATTTAATAGGTCTTTAGAATTATTAAAAATAACTCTTCTTTCCATAGAAAATTCTTCTACTTCTCTAATGGTTGTAGTGGCTGATCCTATTTTTGAAACTACAATTCCTGCGGCAATATTGGCAAACTTTACAGCGTTTTCAATGGTCTGATTTTTTGCTAGCATCAATGCCAAACTTGCAATAACTGTATCTCCAGCACCAGTCACGTCAAAAACTTCTTTTGCCTTGGTGGGATATATCATTAATTTGTTATCAAAGACAGCAATACCTTCTTCACTTAAAGTGATCAGAGATACAGAAAGATTAAGTGATTTTTTGAGTTTTTTGAGAGTGCTCTCTAGAGAGGCTTGGTCTTTAATTTCATTTGATGTGGCTATAGACGCCTCTTTTTTATTTGGAGTTATTAAATAAGCATTTTTATATTTATTGAAGTTCTGACCTTTGGGATCTACTAGAACCTTTATATCAAATTCGTTTGCTTTGTTAATTATGAACTGAGATACTTCTTCAGTTATGACACCTTTGCCATAATCAGACAATATGATCACATCAAATTCTTTGAAAATTTGTCCAAACTTGGATAAAAGTTTATTTTCAGAGTTATTGTTAATAGGCTTAGAAGTTTCAAAATCGAATCTTAAGACTTGTTGATGAGCAGAGATGACCCTGGTTTTTTTGCTAGAAACTCTATCTTTTTCCGAGATTAAATTGCTTGTTGAAACATCTATACTTCTTAAAAGTTCCTTAAGCTCTAGTGAAATTCTGCAATCACCAATAACCGACAAAACAGAAACATTTGCCCCAAAAGACTTTAAGTTACTGATTACATTACCAGCGCCACCTAGAACAGTATTCTGTTGGATGATATTGACTATTTGGACAGGTGCTTCAGGAGAAATTCTTTCCGAATTACCTAAAAGATAATGATCTATCATCAAATCACCAACAACAAGAATATTGTTTTTATTGATTTGCGTTTTCATTTCAACTTAAATTCATAAACAAAGCTTATGATAGTTAATTATTTCTGGCAAATAATCATTAATTCCCTCTTCTAAGGAAAAATTTGGATTAAAGCCAAGATACTTCTCAGATAAAGATATATCTGCCCTAGTATGAGTTTGGTAGTCAATGTAAGGATTCTCAAAAAATTCAATTGATAGATCTGAATTTAGTTCTTTAAGGAGAATATCAGCTATGTCTTTAAAGCTTCTAGGTATTCCTGTTCCAATGTTGTAAACTCCATTCTTCTTTGCAGAACAGGCTCTTATATTTGCCTGAATCACGTCTTCAATGTATATAAAGTCTCTATATATTTTTTCAGAACCAAAAAAAAGTCTAGGTTTTTTGTTATTTAAGATTTGGTGCGCAAGTTGAATTACCATGGAAGATGTCTTTTCTTTGAAGAATTCTCTGGCCCCATAAACATTAAAAAAACGCAATCCAACAATATTTAAATCTGGAAATTTTCTAGAGAAATCTTCAGCAATTTGGTCCATAGAATATTTACTATATGCATATGGATTTTCTGGCTTTTCTTTTCCAATTTTTTGAGGTGATTCGAGGCTGCCATATAGAGCAGCTGAACTAGCATAAACAAGATAAGAGGAATTTTTGAGTGCTAAGTTAATGAAATAGTAAAAAGAGTTAATGTTTGTTTCGAAAACAACTTCCTGATCATAAACCCTTGTATCCGAAATTGCAGCATGATGGAAAATATAGTCAAAAGAATATTTATCCAGATAAGCTAGACTCTGTTTTGAATTAATATTACCGCAGATTATTTTTCCCTTAAAGCCAAGAAGATTAAAAAAATGGCCATAACTTTTTTTATTACCATTAGAAAATTTCTCTTCATTTTGAAAAGAGTCAAAAATGATTACTTCACAATTTGGAAAGTTATTTTGAAAATAAAAAGCTAAATTACTTCCAATAAATCCAGCCCCTCCAGTAATTAAGACAGTTTTATTATTGAAATCAATGTTGGTGTAGGTCTTTGAATACATTTCTAATTGGAAAAATTAATAACTTAATTATACTATTGCTTAGAAGTGCTTGTACATTACAAAAAATTAGAATATGTTTAATGAAAGAAACTACTATCAAATAAAGTCTGATCATCAAATTTTTGATAATATCATCAAAGAAAAAAAGAAAGTAGGTTATTACGAACTACCCTTTATTGAAATCGAATCACTTGTTCAATACGCTGCGTCAATCAATAAGAAGAATATACTAGTTGTAGGAATAGGAGGTTCTAGCCTAGGTACAAGAGCAATTTATGAGTTTATTAAACCCTCAAGAAAATTAAATAAAAATCTTGAATTTCTGGAGACAATAGATCCACTTAAAATTAGCTCTTGCTTTAAGAGGATTGACCTTGAAAACACACATTTCATTATAGTTTCTAAGTCTGGAAAAACCGTTGAGCCTATCAGTATCCTAAGGTATATATATAGTCGAGTTAAACTCGTATCATCAAATTGTAGTGTCATAACTGAAAAAGGAACACCATTGATGCATTTTGCAAATGAAAATAAGCTCAAATTCTTTGAGTTAGATTCTAATATAGGAGGCAGGTTTTCTGTTTTTAGTGTAGTAGCTCTTTTGCCTCTTGCCATTGTTGGCATAGATATCAAAAAAATTCTTAAAGGAGCTAGAGATGTTTCCAATGATTTCTTTTCAAAAGGCGAAATCTACTCAAAAATTTTTTCTAAAGCAAGATTTTTGGTTGAGAATAAAGCAAGATTTAATATCAATGTTTTGTTTTCTTATTCATCATCTTTGGAGGCATTTAATCGTTGGTATGTCCAATTATGGGCCGAGTCTCTTGGAAAGATAAATATAAATGGCACCAGACAAGCTCTTACTCCAGTTGCCCTAATTGGCCCAATTGATCAACACAGTTTTCTGCAGTTAATTATTGATGGAGTTAGGGATAAAACTATAAGCTTTATTAAAATTCAGGACTTTGCAGATAGTACTCTAATTCCAAAAGATAAAAACAAATCATTTGAATACTTCAACAATGCTTATCTTGAGAATTTGTCCTTTAATGCCCTTATTAATCATCAAGCAGATGCAACTATTGAGTCTGTAAAAGCTGAAAAAGATATTCCATTTGACGTAACTCTAATCCCCCAAGTTGATGAGACTAGTATTGCAAAATTAATGTTTTCTTATCAGTTGTTAGTCTCAGTAATAGGCAGTTTCTTACAGATTGACACATATAACCAGCCCGGCGTTGAGTCAGGTAAAGAGAATCTAATAACTGCATTGAAAAAAATTTAAAAAAATATGAAATGTGTACTCCCTGTAGCTGGATTTGGCACCCGTTTTTTACCATTTACCAAGGTTATACCAAAAGAGCTTATACCTATAGGTGCAAAGCCGTTAATTCAATTCGCAGTTCAAGAATCATTCGATTCAGGCATTAATAATTTTGTTATTATTCTCAATAAAGAAAAGTTGTCAATCAAGCAGTTTTTCAAGCGAAATTCAAATATAGAAAATCTTATATCAGAAACTAACAAAAACCACTTGCTAGATTCTTTGAATAGCTTAATAGATAAATCAAATTTCAAATATGTTTACCAAGAACAAATGCATGGATTGGGGCATGCTATTCTCCAAGCTAAAGATGAAGTTAACAACAGTAGTTTTGCCGTTATTTTGCCAGATGATTTGTGTTTCAATAATGATGACCCAGTGTTATCTCAATTAGTGAGAGTGCAAAAAGACTATCCAGATTGTTGTGTTGTCGCCCTTGAGGAAGTCTCTGATAGTGCAATATCCAATTACGGAGTGCCATCTATAGAGAATATTGAAGGACATGACAATGAGAGATTGTTTAGAGTGTTAGATCTTATAGAAAAACCCAAAATAGAAGACGCACCTTCAAAATATGCAGTTATAGGCCGATATATACTTACTCAAGAAATCTTTAATTTTATTGAAGAAGCCTCTCCAGGTCTGAATAATGAAATACAGTTAACAGATGCTCTTTCAGAACTGGCCAAAAAAGGTAAAGTAATAGGTTATATTTTTGAAGGTAAAAGATATGACTGCGGACAACCAAAAGGCTGGAAGGAGGCTATTATTGATTTATAAGATTATTCTGCTTCATGGAATTCTGCAATAGCTTAAGATAGATCTTAAAGCTATCAATTAAATATAGAGAACATAGAGATAATTATGAATGGGATTTTAGAAACAGGAATCAGCAAAGTTCACAATGTTAATCACTATTCCATAGGTGAAGGCTCAATTAGTGAACTACCCCTAGAGTTAAGTCGTCTTCGAAAAAAAAGTAATGGGAAAGCCCTATATCTGGTTGATGAATTTTTCGAAAGCAATATGGAAAAACTTGGGGATCTTGGCTTCATTGATGAAGATTTCATTATATATATCCAAACTAAAGAAGAACCAACAACACAATATGTCAATGATATTTATCAAACTCTTATCGAAGAGTTTCCGGGCGAGCCTTGTGTTGTGGTAGGTATAGGTGGTGGAATAACAATGGATTGTGCAAAAGCTATTTCTAATCTATATACAAATGGAGGTAAGGCTGAAGACTACCAAGGTTGGGATTTACTCTCCAAACCTGGTGTATACAAAATTGGCATTCCTACAATCTCAGGTACGGGAGCAGAGGCTACAAGAACATGCGTTATGACCAATAAGGCAAATGGATTAAAACTTGGAATGAATAGTGATTACTCTGTTTTCGATAGAGTAATAATGGATCCAAAATTATCTTCAACAGTCCCAAGAAATCAGTTTTTTTATACTGGAATGGATGCATATATTCATTGTATTGAGTCTATCAATGGTCTGCACAAGAATCACATTGGAAGAGCATTTGCTAGAGAGACTATTAATTTGTGCGAAGAGGTTTTCCTTAGCGAAGATATGATGTCAGATGAAAATAGGATTAAACTCATGACAGCATCCTACCTTGGTGGATGCTCAATTGCGACAAGTTATGTGGGACTAATCCACCCTTTTTCCGCAGGTCTAAGCGTTGTTCTCGATATACACCATTGTGAAGCAAACTGCATAGTGATGAGAGGAATGAAAGAGTTTTATCCCAAAGAGTTTGATGTTTTTTGGCAAATGGCTCATAAACAAAATATTCAAATTCCTTCTGGAATTACAAAATCACTGAATAATCATCAATTTGATCAATTATATGATTCAATGATAATTCACGAAAAACCGCTTTTTAATGCACTTGGAGATAAATTCAAAGAATTGCTTACTAGGGGCAAAGTCAAAGAAATTTATGAGTTAATGTAAGGCTTGATAAATGACTAAAAAATATAAATTACCTTTTTCTGGAAGGGCTCATACATATACTAAAGAAGAGTGTGAGATGGTTATCGATGTTATGCAAAATGCCGATACATTAACTCAGGGAATCTATCTTAAAAAGTTTGAAGATGATTTTAAAAGTTTTATTGGCGATGGACATTATTTTGCTGTTTCCAGCGCTGCTAGTGCATTGGAATTAATTGCACAGATTTGTGCGTTTAACAATGACGATGAAATTATTGTTCCTGTTCACACATACACCGCTTCTGTTTTGCCATTTATAAAACATGGGGCAAAAATAATTTGGGCAGATATTGACCCATCAACTAGAGTCATCAATGCAGAAATTTTTGAAAAATTAATTACTAAAAAGACAAAAGCAATCTTGGTTGTTCATCTCTATGGTTTTTGTGCTGATATGGATAAGATTGTAACTATTGCGAGAAAAAAAGGAATACAAGTAATTGAGGATGTTGCGCAAGCCCTTGGAACTGATTTGAAGGGAAAAAGAGCTGGAGTTTTTGGAGATTTTTCTGCTTTCTCATTTCATTCGCATAAGAATTTATCTACCCTTGGTGAGGGCGGAATATTAAGGGTAAAAGACAAAAATTTTGCTGATATGATTCCAATGCTTAGACATAATGGCCATTGTGACTTTGGTTATTTACGTGAGCAATATTGGTTGCCGGCCATGTCTAATATTGATATCCCAGAAATTGAGGGAAGAAAATTATTACCCAACAATTTTTCTATTGGAGAAGTTCAGTGTGCTCTTGGATCTAAACTCCTAGAAAGAATTGATGAAATTAATTTAGAAAAAAGAAATCGAGCAATATTTTTGATTGATGAGTTAAGTTCTTTTGATTTTATTCTGTTTCACAGAGAGGCATCTTCAAGACATAATTATCACTTGCTCGCACTAGAGTTCTTAATGCCATATCGAGATATTTTTTTTGAAGAAATGATCGAATATGGAATTCAATGCGCAGTCCAATATTATCCGTTAAATAGATATGATTTATATAAGAAATTGGGCTATGGGTATGCTGATTGCCCCAATAGTGAAAAATTTTTCGATAATATGGCCTCTCTCCCTTTCCAACACATGATGTCAGATGAAGAATTTATTTACCTTATCAACTCTTTAAAAAAGGTACTTAAGAAGATAGATGCAAGAAAAACCTAAGCTAATTGTTCTGATACCTGCAATTAAGAAAAATGTTGCTTTTAATGATGATCTTGTAAAAAAGATTGCAGGTATTCCGCTAATTCAAAGAGTAATAAACTTAGCAGCTAAGTTGACAGATTTGAGCAATATTTTTTTAATTACAGATTCTGAGGAGATAGAACTAATTGCAACTAGAAATTCTATTAATTTTTTTTACGACAAAGCAGTAGACTTAACCACTAAACCCCTAGATGTTAATAGTTTCAAATCAATTAGATCTCAAATTATCTCGACTGATTACTTATTATGGCTATCTCCATATTCTCCATTGTTAGAATTAGAAGTTATTAACGATGCCATTAGTAAGTTACAAAAAAGTAATAAGGTTTTATTGCAGACATACAAATCTATAGATGTATCTCAAATTCATCAAGATGTGGAATCATTCATGTTGAACTTTATTACTAATCAGCCTTTTTATCATAAGACATTGGCAAAAGATTTTTTTATAGCTAAGAGTTCTTTATTTGCAAATACAGAAAATAAAACAATTAATAAAAACTCTATATTGAATTATGAAATCCCAAGAAGCTTGCTTCATATTAACAATTTTCGTGAATGGTGGGTTTGTGAAAAACTTCTTATTAGAAAAAGAATAGTTTTCAGAGTAGTAGGTAATAAAGAAGTTGGAATGGGACACATATTCAGAGCCCTGACATTGGCGCATGAAATAACCGACCATGAAGTTATGTTTGTATGCAGTGAAGAAGATTATGATGCGGTTACAAAAATAGCAGGATATGATTATTGGCTAGGAATTTTCAAGAAAGAGAAAATTTTGCAAGAAATTATTAACCTGAAACCTAATTTAGTTATTAATGATATGTTGTCTACCAGTGAGGAAGAAGTAAAAAAGCTTATTGCTAACAAAATAAAAGTTTTAAACTTTGAGGATGTTGGCACTGGAGCCCAGTTCGCTAATATTGTTATTAATGAGCTTTTTGATAGGCCAGTTCTGCCCCACAAGAATATTTTATGGGGAAGAGAAAATTTCTTTTTAAGAGAAGAGTTTGAAAACGCAAAAAAACATAAAAGTTTTGATTCGGTCAAGAGTATCTTAATTTGCTTTGGAGGTACTGATCAAAATAACTTAACGCAATTTATCCTCGACGGTATCTTAAATTTTTGTATCACAAAGAAAATCGGTATTCATATTGTTGTTGGGCCTGGATATTCCTATTTAAAAGAACTCACTGAAAAAGCTAAACATTACAAGAATGTCGAACTAACTTCCGGCACTGGTGTAATTTCATCTATTATGGAAAAGTCAAATCTTGCTATTAGCTCCAATGGAAGAACGGTTTATGAGCTTGCGCATATGAATATACCAGCAATCATCATTTCACAAAATGAAAGAGAGGGTACTCATAACTTTGCATCTAAGGAAAATGGCTTCATATATGTTGGCTCGATAAATCAAGTTGACTTATTGGATAAGGTTTTAATCAATCTTAAAAGGCTAGTGGAGGATAGTAGTTTGAGAAAAACACTATTTA